>Ga0208150_1000963_pt1 | contig 10968 bp, 20 predicted proteins | sample DEB08_DNA_8_FD_184534 | JGI IMG/M metagenome (GOLD analysis project Ga0208150, IMG submission 184534) | Aqueous microbial communities from the Delaware River and Bay under freshwater to marine salinity gradient to study organic matter... | ecosystem: Environmental > Aquatic > Marine > Coastal ...
GCTGGCTTAAATGGATTAAGCACCATGCGTATAAGTTTATTGTTACAAATCCACACGTTTGCCTGTAACTCGTCAAAGTCTTTTAGTTCGTCTGGTATTTCTACACCCTGCTCTTCAAGCATCTCTGTGTCAACCATACCCCAATACTCAAGTACTTCAAAACGGTCAATGCCATGCTCTGGTGCATAGTCAGACAGGTCATCTTCCCAATACTTCTTATTGTAGTTCTCACCCATCTGGATGCACTCGTCAATAACCTGACCACGGAAGTACGGACGCTTCTTTAGCATACGCATTTGTGAACGAGACATCTTATGACGCTCAATTGCATACTGCGCTTCATCCATGTTATTAGAGTCTGGGTCTGGATAGAAGTTCCACACAGACACATGTTCTACTTGCGGTACAGTTTTGAACAGTGGGTCGTAGTTACCCTCGTCATCCCAATTAGGATATTCTTTGTCCTTGGCAAACGGACCTTTCATAATACCTGTACCAAACAATGCCATCTCAAACGCACTGCTACGTAGGTTCTTGTTAGCACCTGACTCTTCAAGCTGGTCATGTATCTTTTTCTGCATCTTCTTAGCAGCAATCATTGCTGGACTAAATTCAATAGCAGTAGGAGTTTTGCCCGGACCTTCTTTTAGTTTATCTGTTACACCTTCAAGTTTATCTTCTAGTGGTCCAAGTTTTTCAGATAACGTCTTAGCAGTCGCACCCGGAGGCAAATCTTTTCCATCACCTCTAAAACCATATGGGCTAGAAAGAGAAGTTTCTGCTTGTAGTTGCTCAGGCTCTTTTGGGTCAAAATGAACATCTGCCACGACACCTTCCGGCAAAGTCGTTGGCTCAATAGATAGAGGGAACTTGTTATTGGCAAACAGAACATCAACAATTTGCCCGTATGCTGCAAGAGTTTTTGTCTTAGTGACTTTAATAAAGACACGTGATTTCTCCGCTTCTGTAAACTGTACGTCTGGTCCGTACAAACCCCGATAGTTACGATATGCTCTTAACCAACGCTCTTCATCTTGATAGCGATAGTCTTCTGCACGTTTGTATCTGTCAATGACAAATGGTATAATGTTTGACACATCTGCATCAAAGGTCACTGAATCATCTGTGTCCTCTAGCGCAATTGCGTCATCTTCAATCATGATGTCATCTTCATCCATACTTTTCTTCCTTAGTATCCAAAGGTTGAGTCTGCTACTTGCATACCGCCACCGGGCCTACCCATAGGGTCATAATCAAAAACACTAAAACGTGGTCGTGACATTATACCATACCTCATCGCATCGTACAAGTGGTCTTCACTTTTTGTATCAATGTCTTCAGGGTTTTTCTTGTCCAACGGGATGGACGGTAATTGTGCGACAATGTTCGTGCAACTATTAAAGAAAACAAGTCTAGGCTCTTCCGTAAATTCATCTACTTGTAAACGTCTGTGTATCTCGTTCTTACCAGCTACACGACTACCACGGCTTCTGTCTGAAGGTCTCCAACGACACCCTCTCTGTATCATCTGTTCCGCAAGAGACGGTCCAGTATCACCACGCTTATGCCAAAGACTACTATCCAAGACACCATATTTAATATTTCCATCTTCAGCTTCCATTTCCAGTATCATGTCTGCTAAGTCAGTAGCGAGTACCTTTGAGACATAGAGTTCTCTATATACAATAAGTTGCTCTGAAGGCGACACAGCAAACCAAACCACACCGCTGTAAGAACCATAGCCGTAATCGCAAGCCCTAAACTTAACCCAATTATGAGGAATGTGAAAAGGCTCAATAACATGAACATTGCGGTCAAACTCAGTAAAAGCTGCTCCTTCTTTAATATCCCAATCACCTTCAAGAAGCTGTCTTCTCTGTTGCTCTGGAAGCGAGAGAAGCATGGCTTCGTAATCTCCTGCTTCTGCAAGGTAAGGATTGTCAGACAATCTTGCTGGTATGAACCTGCGTTTGAATAAAGCCTTTCCAGCCTTGCTATGTCCTGCTGGGTATCGGAGTACTTCTCCTGTTTCACTATCTGTTGCATCGTATGCCTGATTATATGGGGCTGGGTCAATAAACATTTTCTTAACCCAATGATGCCCTCTACCACCGGGGTTTGTTGTAGCCCTCATAAAGATGGGCAGGTCAGAGGCAGTGGACCGTAGACGACTTCGCATGTAATTCCATGCATATGGCGATTGCCACTGAGTCAGTTCGTCAAAGCCTATCCAGCTAAAAGCTAGACCCTGATAACGCAGGACATCTTCATCTCTGTCAAGGTATGACATCCACAACCTCGCACCAGATGGCGCAGTCCACTGCATCTTTCTTTCTGACCACTTAATACCGGGCCAGATTTTTGGATATAGTTCCTGTGACTTAAATATAAGTTCACGTAACTCTTCCGTAGTGTGACGTAAAAGCAAACCACTAAACTGTGGATGCCCCATGTAACGTAGTGGGTCAGCAAGCATGGCGTATGACTTACCACCCCCTGCACTACCACCATACAAAACTTCACGTTCAGATGCGGCAAGGAAGTCTGTCTGTGGGCCGGGGTTAGGTTTAAAGAGTACGTTAGCTGTCTCTTCAATACTTTCAAACTCAACGGCTTCAGATACAGTTTCCTTTATCTCAACCTGCGGCTTTTGAACCTGTTCTTTCTTCTTCGAGGCTTTGCGCTTTGGCGATTGCCTTTTCCGCATACTCTGCCCACTTGCGGAGGCTTTTAGCTTGGTTCTTACGCTGTCGCTCATGTTGTAACCGCTTCCTTAATCCTACATGTGAGATGTATCTGCCACTATTTGTACTAAGCCAGTTAGATACCTCACGATAGCTATACTGATTTATATACGCTCTGGCCTTCTCAAGCAAATCCAACTCAGTTGGAATGGGGTCAAGAATGTCGGGGTCTTCTTCGTTTTGCTTGTAACCAAATGGTACAGTACGTGCAATACGTGGTATCTGTACCCATTCGTTTTCTTCTTTGATATCTGTCGGCTGTGGCAGTTTCCACTGCCCTGCTGTTCTAGTCATCGTCTTCCGTTACTGCTGCTTTCGCTGGCATAAGCATCACACCACCTGCTGCCTCTACCTGAACCTTCTCTGTCTTAATCAAACCTGTACGGTCAAGCAGTTCTTTAGCTGCTGCCATCTTATCACGAATACCAAGTTCAGTTGGGTCATACAGTGCGCCTGTAACAGCCATAGCAGCTTTAGGTGCATTACGTGCCATGTACATCTGCGTTGCTTCCAATATCTCTTCCTTGAGACCTTTTACAATTGCAGTTGTAGCAGTGGACTCTGAATACCCTGCCAGTTTCTTAGCGGCAACTACGTCACCGCCAGCGTCCTCAAAGAGGACTTCAAGAAACTTCTGCTGTCTTTCGTTTAGTTCTCTAGCCATTATTTCTTTTTCATTTTATTTGTAGATGACATAACCATACCACCTTTATTGAAACGATAGTCAGTATGGCCTATACGAGACTTGCCTGTGTAACCACCTTTGCTAAATCCTATTTTAGACATTAGACTTTCTTCTTTCTTTTTATTTTTATCGTCACTTGAAAAAAGACTGCCAATAGCACTTGCTGCTGAACTTGCAGCACCTTTAAGTGTTTCACTTACAGGTGGACTTACTTTTTTTATACTGGAGTTAGAATAGTCTTTTTCTGTTGCTTGCCTCAATCTTTTTCTTGAAGAACCCTTTTTATATGTACCTGCGTATACTACGCCATTTTCAATATAAGCCATTACTTTAACTCTCCGTGATGCATAGCATGTGCCAACTTGTGACTACGTGATTTTACCTGAATTGCCCACCTGCTGTCAAGCATTTCTTTTGCGGCAGTGCGAAAATCTTCCTCGTGGATAGCAGCCCACATTTTTTTAAACTGGCGTAGGCGAGGCACACCCATATTAAATGCCATGTCTACCAGTACAAGTTGACGTACAGAGTCTAAGCTGGTTACGCAAGGGTGCGCTTTTACCAGTTCTTCCTCAACTATCTGTACGTCATTCTCTAATAGATATGCAGCATCCGTTTCTGTAATACCGTGTTCGTACACTGCTTCTATGTTAGGGAAGTCCATAACATTTAACTCTTCTGTAGTAATGCCACGGTCTTCTAAATTTCTGCCCACGCCAATAGTATCTATGCCCAAAGTATCCTGATAGACTTCAAGGCGTAGACCTTCGCTTTGAACAAGCTGTTTAATTAAGTGTGTGCGAATATATTTCATTTACTTGCCCTTTGCTTCTCTGCCTAGATACAAGCCATAGATACCTGTCATAACACCCATTATAACAGACACAAAAGCTGACTGCGCTGTTGTTGGGTCTTCTAGGTGCATGAACCACTCAGCACATCGCCACGACATTACAACACTAGCAATCATAGTCAGCTTTGCTGTGATGTTTATTCGCAGATACTTGTTAAACCAATCAGCCATTATTTAGTCAGCTTCTTGTACTTTTCAAATGAACGCATTCCACCAAGCCCTAGCATCCCAAGTAGAATAGTCATCAAGCTATCCATATCAAAAGCAGGGTATGCTACAGGGGGGTATCCAAGGTATGCTGTAATCACATCTGCTGACGGAAATAAAAGAAAGTGCGCCATTAACGCAATCCCACATGTCCACCCGATAAACGGTCTCCAACCAGCTACAAAGATATTTCTATGCTTGGCTTCCTCTGCGTTTACAGCTAACTGCCCTTTGGCTAACTCTTGTGCATGGCGTTCTGCCATAGTAGCTATTTCGTGTGCTAGCTTATTCTTCTGGTCTTTGTCTTCAACAAACTTACCAATCAGTTCAGTCGCTGGCCCTATCAGTGCTTGTAACATTATACTCCCCTTCTGAACTTGGCAGTTTTCTTTTGTATCGCTTTAGGCTGCTTGACGAATTGCTTACCAGCAGCAGTTCCTTTTCGCTTAGCACTTGTGGTAGCCGCATACTCCTGCGGTGACAACGCTTTGATAGCCGCAGCAGGTAAGTACCGTTCTCCAGTTTTACTAGACGGCTTCCCACTTTTAGTACTCCACTTTTGCTTTGTCCATGCCTTCAGACTTTTCTGTGGTCCTTTAAGTGTCATTACATTGTGCCTTTCAAATACATTGCCCAAGCAACTAAGGCAGCTACACCAAACAATCCTACTATACACAAAATAGATATAGTACCTATTTCAATCCAATGCTGTATCTGCCGCCTACGGGCTTCTGCGGCAGCTAATCTATCTTTACGTGCCTGTGCTTGAAACTTTATCCAATCATGCCATAGCCCGGCTCTTCCTGTGTATATCATAAGCTGCTTCAGTTCTTCTTCCTGCTGCTTTAGTTTTTCAAGGTGCATAAACTCTTCTAAGTCTGCACCGCCAGCACCACGTTTTTTCTTCTCACCCTTTTTGCGTAGGTCTTCTGTAGCATTTACATACTTCCCTACTTGTGATGCAACGTCAGCTATCTCACGTCCATTACTGATAGCCATCTTGATTGCTGCAAATGCCGCATTAGCTGCTGCTATTTCTGCTAACATTTGCTACTCCACAATCTTTACGATGTAATTCTTACCGTCTGGACCTTTGCTAATTTCAACTGTTTTATTTTCACAAGAGTACCTTACTGTACCCGTGTCTTTGTATAAATTTCTTTCGATGGTGCGTTTAGCTTTTAAACACTTAGATAGCTTTTCAAAAGCAGTATGCTCCGCTACGCTGCCGGAAAGATATAGTATTAGTGTAATTGTCTCAGTCACCATCTTTTCCGTTTCTCATTATCTCTAGTCTAGCTTCTATTGCACTAATACGTTTTTCATAAAACTCCAGTGTTAACTTTTGCTGTTGGTCATGTGGCGCACGACCCTCATCAATCTGTGATGTTAGTTCATCTAGCTGGTCAGCAAGATGTTCAATCAACATGAACTGTTCGCTGTCAGCAGGTAAGCTGCCCATTTCGCCACGAGGCCACTTTATACGAAACTCTGTGTTCTGTTCCAAGTCAGACTGCATCATGGTCTGGTTTGTCTCTAGTGTGTTCAGCCTCTCAATCAAACCAAAGTAAGCCCATGTTGCAAGTGAAGCTGCAGCAACCATACTAATAATATTACGAAGAGGTAATGCAACTTCTGTGTTTTCATTTAATTTTGTAGGCATTAGGTTTTATAACCACCACCTGCTTTTTTATATGCCAACGCAAGCATCTGTGCTTTACGTGCTGACCACTGACCGGGCTTACCACCCTTGCTACCAGCTTTAATTCTATTAAACAATCTTTTTCTTAACTCTGGCTTAGTGTAGTTGCCAGCTTCATTAACTCTACTTTTGCTCTTCGTTTTAGTATTTTTCTTGCTACTAGCTTTTCCAGACGATTCTGTTTTCTTTTTAGGCGGTGAGGTTTTTTTCTTTGGGGGTGTAGAGACACGTGCCATCTCCTGTCTCCTTATCGGTTAGGGTCATAAAACTCTTCTGCACTTACAGATGCAACTAGTTGGTTAGCAGTACCTGCTGCCACAATCAACTTGTCACCTTCATGCATATAAAACGGTTTATCAATAGTAAAGATAGACTCCATGCCCTTGCTTGTTGCTGTATGTCCATCTAGCAGCGTATGTGTAGTATTATCATCTTTGTGGTAGAACTTTAATGTATATGTCACATTACTTGAGTTATTATTACTAATAAAGAAGTGTTCTACATGCGATGAGAAGTTATTAGGCACAACATAGCAATCAGTATCATTGGTAGTGGTCAATGAGGTAGAGTGGGTATGAAAGTTACTTGGACCTAGTACAGGCATTAATTATTCCAATCTAACACTTTGCGGTGTAGCTTCCATAACCAGTTGCCTATGCAGGTAAAGGGCTTGCCCATATAGAGCAATGCCCATCCTAAGTATTTAATTACTGTACGCTTCATTACTTCTTCTTTACTGCGCCACCACGCATCATCTTTTTCTTAGCCATACCGCCACGCATCATTTTCTTCTGCGCCATCTTAGCCATGCCACCGCCACGCATCTTCTTCTTGGCAACACCACCACGCATCATTTTCTTTGCTGCTTTTGCTTTACCCGCCATTGCGAAGTCTCCGTCTGTCCAGCACGAGTGATTCATAAACATCATCAGGAAAGTGCTGGTAGTATCCCGACTTTTCTAAACTTAATGATGCATCATCTAGTAAAGATAGTTTCTGCACAAATACCATGCAGTACTCTAAATTTTCATCTGTTACATCATCTACTAAAAAGTCCAGACCTGCTTCTTCTGCATCGTAGTCTGGATGAAACACCATCAGGTGCATATCTTTATTGGCTACTGCCAGTGCTTCGTTTATGCCATCGCAGAACCCGTCTAGGTATTCCATGTCAGGCAGTAGTTCTGTAGCCCATACCACTATGTCAAATGTGTGCAGGTCAAAGTCTTCAACTGCCTTGACCAGCCCAGCTAGACCAGTGTTAATGCTAAAGGTTACTTTATTATCTAGCCATGCTTGCTTTGCATATGGGCATGGCGGTAAGCCGTTTAGCTTTGCATTAGGTATCTCAAGGAAGTCGTTAGACCACTTGCGTATGTCAGCTTCAATAGGGTGCATTATTTCCCTGTAATCTTATTGTATGCTTCGGGGCTTGCAGCTTTAAGTGCCTTCAGGCCGGGGTTGTCTGTGACACTACCACCTGCTGCGTACATATGCTGCTTACCATTTGCCATACCCCCACGCATCATCTTGGCTTTACCTTTTTTAACTTCAGCCATACCTACGCCAATAGAAATGACAGGCACTTTCTTTGTAGCCTTGCCACCATCTTTAAAATTAGTACGTGCCTTACCGGGCATTGTGTCTGAGGCCATAGAACGTGTAGATAGTTCTTTCTTAGCAGCAGCACGTAGCTTTGCTGGCTGTGTATCGTCATTAGTAATGTCTAGCAATTTGTTTGCTGTCATGTTTTCCAGATTAGCTTTAATGCCTTTTTCATTAGCCATTATTTTTTCTTCCTGTTATCTGTAGTAGACAACAATAAACCACCTTTGTTCATACGATAGTCCGTAGCACCTATACGTTTCTTAGTAGCCTGACCACCCTTACTAAACTCTGATACATCTACACCCGCATCTCTTAGTTTAGTACGCATATCATCTAGCTTAGTCATCATACGCTCTAACTGTTCATCAGTTAGGTTTTTATTTTCTTCAACCTGCTTTAGTGTGCGCTTGTAATCTGCAATAAGGCCAGTACGTTTCTTACTAGCCTCACCCATCATAACACGGGCTGGGCTTGCTTCACCTATACCTGCAGCTTTCTTTTCGGCAGATGTCATGCCTTCCAATTCATTAATTGGTTTCTTTTGATTTTTACGTATTGATTTTTGTTTAATTGCTTCTTTAGCAATCTTATCTTTTTCTGCTTTTGTAAGAGCAGCTTTTGTAGCCTTCGTAAGTAATTTACCTAATGCCATAGTTTTATCCTACCATTTAACTTTATGTGACCAGTACTTTGCACTCAGCTTGCTGGTCGGTTTACCTTGTGCATCATGCCGTGCATAATACGACTTCTTACGTGCCTTGTCCTTCGCTGTGGTAGGACTCTTACCAGCACCCTTTACGCCCTGCTGACCAAAGCGTATGAACTTATATGTGTCACCTTCCTTTGCCATCACGCAATGTGACTTCTTAGGATGGCTAGGAGTACGCTTAGGCTTATTGACACCAGTAAGCCCTTCCTCTTTCATCTTATTCTTTACACGCTCTGGAACAGCCATGCTATACCTGTGTCTTCTCTACGAGTTCATCCGGGTGTACGCAGCTTGTCATTTTAAATGCCATAGGCATACGCTCTTTAGTCCACAAGCCTACTAGGTCATAGGCCATCTCACCTATACGTGCCTTACACTGTTCCTCAGTATCATACGGACCACGGTTGTCTGTGATTGTCATGCACATGTCAGCACTGGATATGTGACAGGCTATTATTACCGCTACAAACATAGCTACTCCTCATTAGGCTCTTTCCAACCTTCAGCCCTCATTGCGTCCTCTACATGCTTCAAAGTAAATGACCTACCGTAGTGTGCCTCAACTGCAGTACGCACGTAGAAGACATCACTGTGAGGGATATGCAAGCGGTCTAATGAGTTTGTACGTATAGCTTCATAGAATGCGTCAAGAACATTATCTGTGTATAGTTTTACTGATTTCTTAGCTTTTGTCAAGGGAAAACTTTCCTAACACGAATAATAACACGTAGATAATATCTATAACAGTACATTTATAGTGTTATAGTTAAGTGTACTTACAAAGAAAGTATCAATACATATAAGTGTATAGTTAAGTGTTATTATAATTTAACTAATAAGCATTTAAGTGTAACACTATTAGTGTGCTTTAGTTATACTATAATTATACCAGATTGTGATACAGTTGTCAATCCCTAAAGTTTAATGCCCTACCAAATAAATATAAACTGCACAAAAAATAGGCACAATATATATGACTGCACATATACTAGGCAATATATTTATTGTCAGTTGCTACTGTGGTTAACAGTGAATTTACCTAATCTGTGTATTTCTCTGTGTATATAACGCTACCACCCCCCACTGCCTCCTGCCCAGCCCCCCTGACCGCAAGCGCATGTGATGGCATAATGCGTCCAGATGTGCGCTGTCAGAGCCACTTAGACACTAGATGATGTGTCTCTACATCTATGGATGTAATAGATGATGTGGTTTCAGTCAGTAGTGCCTACTGTTATGTTATCAGTCGCCATACTGAAAGTATGATGTGAAGGATTGGATTCTGAAACTGTCATTGCGTTGCAATGCCGATGCATCTTTTCTGCCATACCTATGGTATCTCAAGTCCAATGTTGGACTACACCCCCCTAACAGCAAGGCTGTTCCCCATTCGTTCTGCTACAGGATGGGTGAGCCTCGTCATGTGATGCACAAGTTTCACACATGGACTTCAAAATATATATGAAATATATTTTTGCAGTGGCGCATGAAACGGCATGGGCAGAGGATCACATCATGTGCTACACGCATCATGGAAAGACCGACCCCAAATACTCTCTCATTTGTTACGTGTTACATAAATAATATCTCTCCCTTTAGGGTGAGAGAGATATTTTTATTAGTAACACTTCAAATGAGGAGAAGTAAAATGACAAACCAAATCGCAACAATCTCTGCTGAAATCAACACTCTTGAAGCTGAAGGCTTTGCTCTGGCGAAAGAGTGGAAGGCTATCAGCAAAGCTGACAAAGCACGTTTCACCAAATCCACCAAAGCTGATGGCTTTGATACAAGGCTTGGCAAACTTATGTTTGCTCTCAAGCAAGAGGCAAATGGTCGTATCCCTTCAGCAAGGCTGAAAGATTGCGGCATCAATGGAATTGATAAGCGGAGACGTTCTGAGGCTTTGTGGTTCGTTGAAAACGAAACTGAGGCAAGAGCCTTTGTTCAAGCCTCAAAGAAAGGCTTTACATCCCTGACAGCTTTACAAGCTGCTATGAAGAAAGCTGAGAAAGCATCTGAGCCAAAGGCTGAAACACATGATGAGCCAGAGGCTGATACAGAGTCCAATGTTGGACTAAATGAACCAGAGGTTCAGGTTAAGGAAGTTAAGGCTTTCACAAATATGTCTGCTGAAGATATCGCCTTTGAAGCCTTGCTTCAGTGTGAAACCAATCAAATTCCTGTTAAGGAATTCATGATTGCTCTTAAAGAGCAGTTAGAAATGCTTGACCAAACTCAGGCAGTAGCGTAAAGCTACTGTCACACCCTTTGATAATCGGAGATTATATCATGTTAGCAAAACTGTTTCTCATCCTATTAGGATGCATCACGTTTGGATTAGGCATTAGCCTAATTGGTTTATCGCTGATATTTACTATCAGCCAAGACGCTACATCTGCTGTAATAGCTATGCTATTTGGTTTTGGTGGCGTTATGTATGGAATACATATTTCTGAT
>Ga0208150_1000964_pt1 | contig 10967 bp, 16 predicted proteins | sample DEB08_DNA_8_FD_184534 | JGI IMG/M metagenome (GOLD analysis project Ga0208150, IMG submission 184534) | Aqueous microbial communities from the Delaware River and Bay under freshwater to marine salinity gradient to study organic matter... | ecosystem: Environmental > Aquatic > Marine > Coastal ...
GTAGACAGCAAGTTGCGCTGGTTACCAGACAAAGATGGGTGAGCAGACGAACATAGCGCCGCGCCGTCACCAACAGGGCTGCCAGTCGAGAACGCATTGTTCAGGATGGAAGCAGCTTTGATTTGCTTGGTCTGAGCCATTGAGCGAGCCAAAGCTTTGGTGTAGCGAGATGCGAGACGATCATAAAGGTTATCTTCGATAGCCTCTTCAGTGATCGAGAACGCAAGCGCGATGGTTTCGTGAGTGTAACGAGCAGTGTATGTTTCCTGCGCTTCGTCAAAACTGATGGCACCGCCCTCAGATTTCGTTGGAGCTGTGGAAAAACCACCGAGCATAACTTCCTCTTCAAATGCACGGTCAGATGACTCTTCTTCGAAGATTTCAGAATGCTCATTCTCGTAACGGTTATATTCGAGCCCGAACAAGGCATTAAGGCCGGGTTCCAGCTCTTTCGCTAGTTGTGCGCGAGAGATAGCCATTGATTAAGCCCTCCTTAAATGCCGGTGGAGTCCGCAGTGGTTTGAGAGTCAAACCTGCGGGTTCCAGCGTTGAAGTGTGCGTTCAGACGAACGATCAGCGGAATACCGGCTGCGGTATAGTCGCTGTTTGCTTCGTCGTCCATGATGCCGACTATGCGAAGAGGCAAAGTTGCCGTCACCGCAACCGACGATACACTCAAAGCAGAGTTTGACGAGCCTGTATCGGTCGAACCGGTACGAGCCGACGTACCCAACGATGCGTTTGCAAACACAGTTGCAAGAGCAGTCGCACGGTCAGTCAGAGACGCGTCAGAAGCTACTTTGAACAGTTGGTTCGGATTGTCAGCAACGAACGCCTTTACAGGGTAGTTCGTGTCAACGCTTACAGAACCGGAACCGGGCCAGTAGTTAAGCCATACAGGTTTTTTCTGTACGGAGTCATGGTACTCTACACCCATCAGGACACCAAGCGCCTGCGTAGTGCCACCATTAGTGGCACCAGCATAGTCGATAACGCCGCCCGCAGTTGGAACAACGATACCGTACTGGTAAATCGCATTGGTGTTGTTAGAAGCGATTTCGTACTGGGTTACACCAGTCGAGTTTGCACCGCTACCAACTAGCCCGATAGGACGTAGACCATAGGCAGTAGATTGATTTGCCATTTTAGGTTTCTCCTATTGGGGCAGCCCTATCTTTTGGGGCCACCGAAGGTTACACGAGATTGACGGTCAGGCTTGCTGATCGTCATAGTCGAATGTGCATTCTCGCGCATCATGTCAGAATCAACTGCTTGCATCTGGTCACGGTTACGTTGGTTAAAGTAATCGCTACGTTCTGCAATCGTTTCCTCTGGAATACGAGCGAGAAGCAGTCCGCCTACTCCAAACACACCTTGGTATTTACCTGTTTCCACGACGGGAGCTTCGAAGTCTGGATATTCGTCCGCACGGACCAATTCCCAACCTTCTCGCATTTTTGCACTGACGTTCTTCGTGTCGTCAAAACCACGCGTTTCGGCGCGAATCCAACGATGCTTAAAGCCATCAGGCGCAGGCGGTGCATCTAACATCGACGGGGGAGCCCAAGGCTTACGAACGGCCTGTTTCTCCCGGGTTTGGTTAGCGCGAGAAGTACGGTTGATGGATGTACCACCGTTGTTGCTTTGGTCACTCATCATCTTACTCCTTCACGTATTTCGCATATTCTTCAAGCGGCACACCCAATTTCTTCGCTATTGCGACTTGGCTCGGGGTGAGTCGAACCTTTTTCCCACTGCGCCCAGAAGTTGTTCTCGAAGCGCCAACAACCGTCTGAGCGGCACGTTTGTTGGTGGCTTTTCCGCCATTTCCGAACTTGTCAGATATACGACGGTCGAGTTCAGTATAGTAGTCATCGCTCTGCGGGTCAAACCCTTCGTCTTCCACCAACTTTTTGTGGATACCAAAGGCCGCATAAGTCATGGCTTCATCTTGACCAAACCAAGAGTTGCGTAACGCCCACTGCTCCGCTTTTGGATCAGGACGGCGAGGCTGTTGCGCAGGCATCGGCTGACGCGCTTGGTGTTGCGCTGCCGCCTGTTGCTGACGCAAATAACGCTCTTGCTGCATCTTGGCCTGATTTGCACGATCTTGTTGGATCGCTAAAGCAGTCAGTTTGCGCTGTGCTTCGACCGTTTTGCCGGAGTCCCCGACTTCGATAGCACGTGCAAGCTCATTTTCAGCCTGTTTAATTTCGGTGTTTACACGATTTGTGTATTCCGTGACGTAGTTTGTATCCAAACTACTGACGCGCTGCTTGAGACCTTGAGCCTCATTCTGGACCGCTTGAGCATAACGAATTGCTTCTTGCTCACGGCGTTCCGCTTCACGCATCTTTTTGGTTAGGCGGTCAATACGCTTCTGCGTAGCTGTCTCCGCCTTACGAAAATTCTCGTCACTGTCACTGTCATCGTCTGAAGCTTGCGCCTCAATCTCGATTTCAGTGTCTTGCTCGTCCATATTCAGTTCGAGCTGGTCGTCGTCTCTATCTTCAGCCATGTTTCACCTTTATAAATGATGGATGTCTTCTGGGTCCATAATGGTCGCGAGTATCTCGTCATCGTTGAGAATACGGACCTCCCCGCCATCGATCTGGAAGCGTGAACCCGCATAGCGAGCAAACATAACCCACTGCTTTTCTTCACACCATGGACCGGACGGAAACTTGTCTTTGTCCTTGTAAGCCAAAGGACCGACTTTAAGGACGTAACCAACTTGAGTAGAGATGTTGCTCTTCTCTTGTACTTCGCTGGGGATAAAAATACCGCCCGCGGTTTTGGCTTTTCCTTGATATGGAAGGATCAGAATACGCCAGCCGGTAGGGGCGGGCATTCTTTCCAAAAGACTTGAACCAATCGCATCAGGATTGAGACGAGGTTTTTCGACGTAAGCGTCGGCGAGATTAGGCTTGTCGCCATTGTTCTCGGTAGTTTTAGCTAAAGCGGCTACACCTTCGGCGGCTGCCGCTAAGTCAATTTTTGCTGACTCAGTCATTAGATCGCTCCTGTTTATCTAGCAGGCCCTTGAGTTCCTGTTCCACGTGATTAAGGCATTCTAAGTTGCCCATAAGCTCACGATAATGCTCCATCGACTTAACGTTTCCGTTTTGCATATAGTCGACGCAGCCTTGACGACGTTCACGGAGTACCCGAAACACCGCTTCGGCGATTTTTATTTCATCCATTCAGCCCTCGCATATTATCGTACAACATCTAGGGCATCCTAGCACATGTTGTATAAGATATGCTAGGACAAACTAGATATTTATGCGAGTTCTTAGGGGCATAACCGCTCATACGTCTCGTTGTGAACGGTTACGTCGACAAGAAGACCCCTGTCGTGAGCGATCAGCCAGTCAACAGTGTCCTCGCTGTCAAAATAATGAGGGCGGGCAACGTCGCAATAACTATTTCCGGTTATTGTTGCGCACCCACTTAGTAGCCCGACTGCGCAAGCCACTATCGTCAAGTGCCTCAACTTCATCTTCGACCTCCTTCGCCGTCAAAAGGTTATCTATCCGGTCGTCTTTAATCTCGTCTTCAAGATCGTTCCGACCATCCGCTTTACCACGGAAGTAAACCGTCACGACCGCAAGCAGGGCCGCCCCGATAAACCACAGATACATCTTGATGCGGGCAAGGAAGAACATCACCGGTCACCCATGTTCCACTTCTTCAGACGCTCCATGTCCACCACGCCCAGCGCCACCAGAACGATCAGAGCAAACACTCCCATTATCAGGAGCTTCTGCCACTCCAGCCCACCGACAGTGGCAATCGTCGCAGGGGACGCGATGCTGGCCAACTTTGCCACAGACGAAGCTTGGATTGTCTTGGACTGTGAAACCTTCTTGCGTTCCGCTTTCGGACCCGCTTCTGCGCCGTTCATCCATTCTGTAACCTTAAAGCAAGGGCACATTTTAGGGGAAACTTCGTTATGGCCCATGATGGTGGTAATCGCTGGATATTCCATGCGAAGCTGCGCAATCAAACGGCGCAATGCCCGGTCTTGTTCCGGTGTGAAATTCTCTTCAAACTTATCGTCTTGCGAACCGCCGTGCCCACCCCACAGTGAGATGCCCACAGATGTCTTATTGTGGCCTTTGGCGTGAGCCCCTGACCGTTCAATCGGGCGACCTTCAGTAATGGTGCCATCGCGGTCAATCAAATAATGATAACCGATGTCCGACCACCCCCGGCCTTGCGGAGCAGGGTCCGTGTGCCAGCGTTTACATTCGTCGCGCTTTTCTTCAGCCGACTTATCCGCCCACCACTCAGGGCGTGTCGCCGTGCAGTGAACAATGATTGTGTCTATTTTTCGCATTCTACAAACCTTTCCGCTATTTTGCGGTGTGACGTCAATATAACAACTTTTCCGTTTTTGTCATACACAACGTACTGACCGAGTTTATTAGGCCCTACCATCTTCCTTGATTACGTCCTATCAACCAAATAAAACCGGCCACAACCGCGACGCCTGTTGCCGCAGAAAGAATGCCAACGCACCACTCTAAAATAAGGCGCTTGCGCTCTTCTTTCCGGTAAAGTTCTTCTTTTCGCTGTTTGCGCATCTGTGCTTCAATATGCAAAACCTCTTCCCATGCGGAGGGGCCATATTGAAAACTAATGAAGTTTTTTATCTCCTTGCGCATCTCTTCCATCTTTTTTCTTTGCGCAAAGATTTCAATAGCGGTCTCGTTATCAGACCCTTTAAACGTATACCACGGAGGATTTTTTGCCTTGTCTTCAGCGTACTTAAAATCGCTAAACGCCTTACCCCATTGAGATAATTGACCAGACATGTCTTGTAATTCACGCCCCACCGCAATGCCTTTCTTTATGGCATTATAGGCGCTTGTTGCAACGCCAACGGCTGTTATTGGGTCGATCATCCAGTCACACTAATACCCTATCTGTTGCGGAGCTGTTCTTCCATGTGTTTGATAGTCGCGTTGGCAGCCGCAAGCTCGGCTTTGACCTCGGCCATCTCCTTGAGCAACAACTCGACCTTTTCTCTGAGGTCTTTGTTTTCTTTTTGTAAATTGTCCACTTGCGCCTTCAAACTTTCCCGGAACTCCGCCTTGTCTGCTTTATCTGCTTCTTTTGCCTCCGCAGAAATTTTTGCCTTCACTTGCATCCACTGCCAAAGACCCCCTGTGCCAAGGATGCCTATCGCTGCAACAATAATAGGGGTCCAATCCATCACTTCCTCGTCATTCTTTCCTGTTCATACAACTGCCGAGTAACAAGATTAGCGAGAAATAAGCCCCACGCTATCATGGAAAAAACTATCATAATTTTAGTTTGCATGGCAGTACGAAGTTCAGTGCTGTTATCAAACATACTAAACGTCGAAAAATAAAAAGCTCCCGTAACAATGATAGACATTGTCGTAAGGAGCATGACCATTCTTCTTATCTTTGGTGGTGACCACACCGTCGCGATGATGCAGCCTACACCCATAAATTTCCAAACTGTCGCCGACAACGTCAGCCAACTGTCCATCGGAAAGAGACCTGACAGCACGAAGCTGAAGAGGCCGAACAAGAGAAACTGGGCGGGGCTGTCGGAGTGGACGACCGCGTCCAATGTCTCTTGAACACGCGTCATTTTCTTACCTTTGACGCCGCTAGAAGCAACGGACTTACTGTTGCGCAGATGTTTACGATGGTCCAGACATTATCCATGACCGAACCCAACATCCGAATTTCGTTGATTACAGCATAAATCCAGCTCGTCTGTGCGACAATCAATGCCAGCGCACAAACCCAAGCCAAAATCCAGCCAAGCTTTTCGTCAACGGTCTCTGCCTGACGAATTGGTTTGATTAGATAATACAAACCAAACATGGCGATAAAGATGGGTAAAACATCTACGCCGCCAGAAAAATCATTTAACCATGCCCAATCCATTACGCACTCCGTAGTTTAGAAAACGCCCTTAAATCTCTGTGGCCGAGCAATAGGACTAAACCCCTTAACGACCCCGCCTCGCGCCATGCGCTTGGCCTTGGTTTCACCAGCCTCAGACAGAGCAATAGCCACCGCTTGGTTCTGCGGATAACCCTCATCTCGCAACTTACTGATGTTGCTACTGATTGTTTTCTGGCTCTTGCCCTTCTTCAATGGCATATCAGCACCCCATAAAGTCGGTGCCTTTGATGGCCGCACCCGCACCGCGCATTTTCATCTTGCGCATCTTGTCGCCAGCCATCGGCGCTTTCTTCATTTTGCCAACCATCTCAGGTTTTGGCGCATCCTTCGGCGCAGAGCCGTTAACTTTTACTTTGCGATTTTTCATGTCTGTCTCCTAAATGGACTTAGTTGCGTCGCTTGCTGCATAACTTGCTGCGTGTTTATCGGGCCTCCAAACATGGTCGGAGCGTTGTACTGCTCTGTCGGTGAGCGATTGAAGGAAGACAAGCCGCCAACAACATAATCAGATGGTTTATCCCCATAAATCCTATTCTTTGCGTTCGGGTCTGTTTCCGGCGCTTCTGGAACCAGCGAAGCTATCCTGCCGTTTGTGGCAGGTATCCCGCCGTCCGTGGCAGGTGCCGTCATATCTACATTCGTCATCGACGTCATGCTGTACGGAGTAAAATTATTAATGCTTCTGCCGCTAGAATATTGGTCAACCAAGCTCTGAGCCGCGTCAATCGCCGCCTGATTGTTTGGAGCGTGTTGCTGCACAAACGCCAAGCGGTTCTTTGCAATCTCAGGATTGGCTTCCATCAAAGCGTTGTTATAGCCAATCTGGCTGGTATTAAACGTATCGTGAGCTGCCACATACTCTGGATTGCTAACAACCCCCGACGCCCAGTCGTTCAAATGCCACTGAGCAAAATCATCACCAGACTGCATGTTGTCCAAAGCGCCTAAATCTCTTGCCGCCTCATACAAAGCTTTCTGAGTTTGACGCTTGGTGCCATCCGCAAACGTCAGCAAAACCATGTCATTACCGAGCTGCTCGTTTTTACCAACGTTCAAGTCCGTCATTTTGACGTCGCCACCCTCGGCATAACGTTGCGGATACGCGTAATTTAGGCTCTTTCCCATCATTGCTGTGGTCCCCCTTGGTTACGCTGCTTCAAAAGCTCGCGGTCCATGGCAGACTGAATACGAGCCTGCGTCTGTTTCTCTTGCGAGGCCAAACGTTGCTGGAATTGGTTCGCCCGCAATTGCTGACCCTGCGCATCCAACTGGACCTTGGCTTGGTCGATCTGGTTGTCGGCCTGATCCGCTTGAGCTTTTTGCTGCAATTCGGCTTCCTTGAGCTGAACCAGTGGGTCCGGGGCCCCCGCGCCAGATAGCTGTTGCGACAATTCGCGAACCTGTTGCAAACCTTCCGCTACAAACTGAGCCGTCATCTGCTCCATTTGCAGCATCTGTTCGTCGTCCGCAGGCTGACCGCCTTGTTGCTGAACCATCTGCAAGTATTGCTGTGCCGCCTGCTCGCGAGCCGCGATCTGGACATGCTCCATAACGTGCTTTTGCAGATTGATAGCAACCGGAGGCATCTGAGCAACCATCGGTGTCGCCCCAAAAGTAAGGTGAGCCATGATGTGCGCCTGATGGTTCTGACCCTCAAACGCCGTCATCGGCAACTGATCCAATGCGTTGATGTTCTCTTGCGCCGGATCAAGCGGCTCTGGGATTTCCGCAGGCGTCGCCTTCATCAAACGATCCACGTCCGCTACGCCCAAAGCTTCATACATGTCACGGAAAACCTCGTGCATGTTGTGTATCTCTGGTGCTTGGGCCGCGAGCTGTAATTTGGTCTGCGCGAGCATAATCCGCTGCGCTTGGCTAAAGACATTCGGATTGCTGACCGGAATAACGTCCACGCGGTCGTCAAAGTCTTCCGCCATGATCTTCTGGTCACCGCCCGGAACAGAGTACGGATACTCCTGTGGCAGGCTCTCAGACATCACGCGAGCAAGAATTTTAAACTCCTGACGCATCGCATAGTGCAAACGCTTATGCACTGCGCTCATGACCCGCGAGCCTTGTTCCATCATCGCAATGGTCGTGCCCACCGGAGCCTGTTGATTGCCGTCGCCAACCTTCAAATCAGTGATGGTCGCAAACCGCTGACCCGCCTGAACCACAAAACCCAACAGGTTAAATAGCGTCTGGTCAGGCCCCTTGAACGGCAGCGGCATGAGGCTATCCCGAATGGCCCCACCGGGAGCGTCCACGTCGCGGAACTCACCGGGCTGCAACGGATCATCGTCATCCCGAATACGCAGTCCACGGGCCTTGAAGCCCGCAGGGAGGTTGGACAGCGTACCGGCATCGATCAATTGTCGCAGTGCCGCCGTGGCGGTCCGTGACAGACCACCAATCGTGTGGATCAAGCCAAGGCCATAGAAGCCAAAGCCCGGCAGGAACTTGTAGTGCGTGAAATACTGAATTTTCTTCTTCAGCTCGTCTTCTTCACGATAGTTCCGACGAATGGACAGGATTTGCCCATTATCCAATGACATTGTGACAATGTAAGGAACGCGGATACCCGTTGGTTCCCCGTCCTCGTCGACCTCTTCATAACCTTCAAGGTCCAGATCAACATGGCATTCCAAAATCGTGCAGTCATAATCGATCTGGCTAGGCTCGATGCCGTCAATGCGGTCAATCGTGTCCTCAACCTCGTTTAATTCCTTCTGCGCAGGAATAACCTCAACGTCCAAATACGTGCCCGCCAACTGACGCTTGCGCAAATCATTCAGCGACATCCGCACAACTTGCGTGATGTTGGGGCATGTTTCGAGGTCCGCGGTCTCATACGGAACAATCAAGTTCTCCGCAGGGACAAACTTGGATACCGCACGACCTAGCGTCTCGTCATAGTACGTCTTCTTGAACGTCGAACCCGCCAGCGGCAGATAGAACAGCATCTGGTCCATATCCGGCGTGTATTCTTCCATCACATTCGTGATGTAGTAGTTCATAAACGTCTTAACGCGCTGCGCTTGGGCAACTTTAGCGTTGGTTTCGGAACCCATCACAATCGTGCGGACAGGCCCCGAAGGTGGTAAAAGCTCATTAAATGCTTGAGCTTGAAACTGTGTGGCAGCTTCCGCCAGCAAAGGGTGGGTAACGCCAGTCGCGCCACGGAAAGGCTGCGTCCGCTCCTCGTAGGTAAAGCCCAAAAGCTCTAAACCATCCTTGTAAGCGTCTTCCCATTCCTGACGGCTCGCCTTGTTGGCGTCATACTCGTCCAGCAATTCGCCCGCAATCCGTGCCAGCTCGCGATCCGGCATCTCTTCCGCCAAGTTCGCATAAAAATCTTCGTTCATGCCGCGCTGATCCTGCGGCTCAAAATCAATCTCAACACCGCCGTCTTCAGTCGGGTTAATGCCAATCTCACCGACGTTCTCAGCTTCAATCATCGCCATAACGTCGTTGTCAGCCTGCGGAAGCTCAATCTCCAGCTCCGCGTTCAACTCGTCCTCGTTAAGCTGAGACGGCACCGCCGTGTCCATCAAACTGCTCTGGTATCCATTGCGTGGTGTTGCCATCTAACTCTCCCTGATACCTACTGATAGTTCCGGTATTTGCGTGGCGAAATACCCATAACTTGTCTCGTGGTATCAAAATAACCCTGCTCATTGCGAGGGAAGTAAACATCGGGCCCCGTAGAAGGTGATACAAAGTTCCGTGGGGCGCGGGGCTGATCCGGGGCAGGCGTCGTCTGCTCCGAAGGCGAACGCCCCATAATCACATCCAACTGCCGAAATATCTCCGAGTCAACCATCTGCGTCAATTGCTGCGGCGTAGCATCAATACCCGCCTTCATGAATATCTGACGACCAACTGCATTGTTCCGCTGATCCATCGCAACGTCCCGCGCATTCTGACCACCCATAGGCCATGGCGCAAAACGATCCAAAAACTCATTGAACGTCCCAGCACTCTCCGCCGTCTCCGGGCCATACTCCTGTGCCGCAATCGCCGAACCCAACATATGACCCCGCGCATCCTCTAACTCAGGATACGTCGGCATGTCATGACGCGGACGCGCCATCCGTACACTCTCCGGCTCGCTACCCGTCGGAATAACCATCTGACCCAACTCAGGGTCCATCTGCGACGGATAATCATAACGCTCAATTAACTGCTCCATAAAGCTCGGGTCTGAACCATAGAGAGCCGCGGTCCGCGAACCACCGACCCGGGCACTCTCCCGGAGTCCCGCAGTCGGATCATCACCAGTCAGCTTGTCCCATAAAACAGAAGTCATGCCCGCTTCTTCCGGGCCTTCTGTCTCTTCAGGCAACATGTCTTCGTAATAGGGTAAATAAGGATCAGCGCCGGGGGCCGTGGTCTGTAGGTCAATAAGCGTGACGTCGCCGCCATCCTGCATATAACGTACAGGATCGTAACCAGCCGCACCTAAATTAACCGCAGACTTGTACATATGGACGCCTTTCTGGTTTAATAATACATTCGCACTTTAGCAGAGTTTTGTTCATCTTCCCAGTCATCAGTTGGCAACTGAACAAAATTTCCTTGCCTATATCGCATAAGTGCCTGCGTCATACTATCAACCAAGTCATCATGCTCCCCATTCGGGAACGCCGCAACTTCCTCTATCATCTCATCCGCCCACGTCTCATCGGGGGCCCAAACCATACCAGCCTCAAACAAGGGTGATACACTATGTACCCTTGTCACCTTATCGTTGCCACGGCTCGGCGTAAAGTTCACAACAGGTATCCCCATGTTCCGCAGTTCATGCGTCAACGGCATACCACTCGCCTTCGCCTCAACAATTACCGTGTCAGGCTCCCAAAATTTGTACTCATCCAAGGCGATCTGCTTCAACTCAGGGAAATCCCATCTCCCTTTCTTACTGTCCAAAAGGATTAAATTCGGACCGCTCCCGCCCTCGTTCGGATAAAACACACCCCACGTCGTAATCGCACTGAAGTCCGCCGTCTCACGCTT
>Ga0208150_1000978_pt1 | contig 10903 bp, 16 predicted proteins | sample DEB08_DNA_8_FD_184534 | JGI IMG/M metagenome (GOLD analysis project Ga0208150, IMG submission 184534) | Aqueous microbial communities from the Delaware River and Bay under freshwater to marine salinity gradient to study organic matter... | ecosystem: Environmental > Aquatic > Marine > Coastal ...
GTTGTGCAGTGAACTTGCCATTGTTCGCTCCGGTGTCTAACAGTGTCTTGTCTTGACCACAGTATGACTTTAGGTCGAAGAGCTCTATACGTTCCTCCACGTTGTTTCCTATCTTGCTGTGTTGATACTGATCCCAGGCGTTGAGGTTCTCTGCTTCACTTTTCTTCATAACGTCCTTCCGGTGGTTGCGTAATTTTAGTGTTACTTATTTCACGCTTCATGTGTTGAAGAAATATGTCGTTGTCGTGGTGTGCGAAGCTCTCTGTGAACAAACTGTTGAACTGGTACTCCCTGTCACAGCCACGTGGCCAAGCACGTTCGAAGTCGATGAGGTTGAGATTCAAACCATCCACCATCATCATGCTGAGGCAGTATCCTTGCCTGTCGTCACCCGGCGACCATTGGTATGCCACGTCTATACCGGCCTCGTCGAGGTCTTTTACGATTTGTTCTGCGTGTTGCAGGTAGGTGTATCTCTGGTCCTTTGCAAAGTGCCTGAAGGGGTATCCCACCCACGACATCTTTATAGACAACTTTTCTGGATCACTGTCTAACAGTTTTGGGAACCTCGGACTATGCTTAAGGCGTTCGAGGCAAGTGACTTCTCTGTAGAAACAAAGTTCTAGCGATTCCCGTAACGGGTCTATTTCCATCCTGAACTTCGGCTTCCTGAGCCTGAACTGCTTGATCACGTAACCTTGTGTAGGATGACATTCAGTGATGCAGGTTTCGCCTTTGCTATTATACATTTGCAATTAAAAATCGTATTTGAAATATTTAAATTCTTGGGCAAATATTTGTTCAACTAAATTTCTTGTTGTGTCTGTGTACGCTTCTCGATAGTTGTCAAAAGGTTTGTTACTATTTTTGAGCCTTGTGTTTTTCACCCGATCTTCATCTATCTCGATTTTGAATCTCTGCGATAGGTCAGAAAACATATCTAGCATAGAATCATATCTATACACCATGTCGACATTGGTGTTGTTGTTGGTCGAATACCTATGCCAACAACTAGGATGATTATTTTTTTGATTAGATACAAACTTTTGCAGATGATCTTTCAAACTTATGTTTACAGCCGGCTTGCCTTTATACATTGGTTTGGTGCGTGTATGCCACCACCAGTGACTCACTGCTTTATCGTAACTGTTTCTCTCGATAGTGAAAACAAAATAATCTTTAGGTTTTTGTCCTCCGAAAAAATTATCATAAATGTATTGTGCCGAAGCATGCGAATCTCCACCTAGGTCTTGGGGATAACCGATGGGTTTCCAGTTCAATTGTCGTGTAAGTGTATCACTGCTACCGTCATGATCCTTGTACCATCCACCACTGGCAACGTCACTGGCATCTAAAAAAGGATCCAAAATTTTTTCAATACTACTGCCTCCCGTTTTTGCAGTCTTTATAAAAATAAATTTGTGTTTGTGTGAAATAATCATATGCCTATTTAAAAAATTCAACTTCTAGATGTTTTGAATCAGGGTCATCCAGGTTTTTTACTTTTGCAAATCCCTTTGACTCTACCAACTCTTTCAATTTGTCAAAATCGTATCCGCTCTTGTGCAGATCCCATGATGATACATCGCCTTCTTTTTGCCACCCCCAGAACCCTGCCCTGCAATGATTTTTCTCTGCAGGAGATAAATTTTTCCAATTGTGCCATTGATCTAGATGAAATCTCATGTTTGGACAAATCAAATGTACACGTCCTCCTTTGGTCAATATTTTGAACCAGGCATCTAATGTCCTCAGTGCTTGACTATGAGTAAGATGTTCAAAGAAATGACGAGAATAGATATCTGTAACTGTTTCGTACTTCACGTGACTGGTTATCTCCCAAGCATTGCAGACATACGACACACCTTTGAAATTTCTTACATCTACTTGTTTGTAAGAAGATTGTTTAGGACTTGTTCCTCCACCAAATTCAATTCGCATGTGAATATTTAACTTAAATAATAGCATGAATTTAGAAACACACCTCGGAGGTCACGCCAACATCACACACATAGATTATACCCTGATAGATTGGGTAGTAAGAGAATTTAGTCCTAAAACAGCGTTGGATATAGGTTGTGGCCCTGGCGGTGTAGTCGATCTTTTGAACGATGAGAAGAATATTACTTGTGTTGGTATAGATGGCGATTACACACTTCGTAGAGATAATCCTGGAAGATTTATAGTGCATGATTACACTAAAGGCAAAATTGATACTGGAAAAATTTGGGACTGGGGTTATAGTTGTGAGTTTTTAGAACACGTGGATGAAAAGTTTCAAGATAATTACATGGACTCCTTTAGGCAGTGCAGAATCGTTACCTGCACTTTTGCTACCAAAGATATGCCAGGGTATCATCACGTGAATTTACGAGATCAGGAATATTGGGTTGATGTTTTTGAAAAAAATGGATTTCAATTTGACAAAAATAAATCTTTAATGATTAGATCGGTAAGCACACTAAATCTTGACAAGCCAAAAAGAAAACAGTACTGGAAAAACACCGGACTGTGCTTTTATAATAAATCTTTGTAAATCCCCCACCACTTTCCCGATTGTAATTCATCTAAAGTGTAGTGCATCATTGCTAGTTGGGATAACCATTCCTGTGTGTTGTTATTTTGTGCTGACTCAATTTTAGCGATATCATGTGTAGCTACAGGATAACACATGCTAAGTTCACTCAACGCCACCACAGGTATACCTTTCAATATACTGTCTACACCGGTACCGCTACTAAAAATTACAGTTGCAAAAGTTTTTTCTAACTGATCATCGATGTCGATCGACAGTGAATCTGTGGGGGTTTGAAAAATTACATTTTCTATTTTCTCTAGCGAGTTTTTTAGATCGGTTAACCGATTTTGGCTTTGTGTGAAAGGATGTGATCTTACACATATTTTTCTATCTGTGTATTTTCGTAATTTTATTACGGTATCCAATGTCCATGCGAAAATATCTTCTCCTTCTAGACTACTGTCATTTTCAGTCTGCATCACAACGAGGATTTGATTACCTCTTTGTTTTTTCAAAGAGGGTGTATATTTTTCTAAAAACTTCTCAGCCTTCGCTACATCGATTTTTGTTGGAAAATCTGCTTTGCTTCTTAGGTGTCCGTTTATTCCTAATCTAACCAACGGTAGTACATGATTTGACTTTATTTTGCGTCCCACTAGCGGAGTCTCTGCCACAATATATTTTTCAAAATTTTCAATAATTGTTTTCTTAAGATTGTACCTGATATGTTTGCCCGTTGTCTTGTAACTACCCCACATTACTGCACAATCAAAATTGCCTGTCGGCATCACATAAGTGTGACTGACTACAGCGGTGTCGCCTGATACATTTATTCCTTTGGCCATGGACTCTAATACTTTTTTTTTAAAGGATGTGGTGGCGGTTGTTGTTGGAATTAGCACTCTCATTACTGTTCTTCATCTGAGTGCAGTTCGTTTAGAAGTTGTCTCAGTTTACCACCCTCGACAGTGGCTTTCACTTTACCTACGGTATCACCCTTTCGGGGATCAGGTACCTCTGGTCTGGCATCTTTTGGTGTGCCATCATTTGCTGATACTTTAGATGTTTGTTTCAAGGAATCATATATCGTACTACGTTGTTTGTCAAACTGTTTGTACTCAGGATCGTCTGCCAGGTCTCTGATACGCAGGCTGTCCACATCAAACTCTAGATCCACTTTCTGTCCAACACCAGAACTTGATCTTGTCTTCATGAACTGTATCTGATACCTGCCACGTTCTTTCATGGCCCTCGATGTGAATATACCTATCACGTTGTCGGCAGTCTGTATCTTGGATAGTCCGCCTGAGATGTGAGAGTGATCAAACTCTATCTCTTCTACACTTGCTCTGTTCAACTGTGATGCTGTTGCCAACACACACTGTTTCTCTACGACTAAGTTCCTCAGTTCCTCAGATACGTATTTGTCTTTTATAAACAAGTCCGCTGGCGATATCTTTTTGCTCTTTGGCATCATAAGATCCAAGTAGTCAATCAGTATACAATCTATATTCTTCTTGTTCTTGAGTTCTAGTTCCTTCAAATACGTTCTCACATCAAGTACGTTGCTACCACTAGGCAAGTATTTGATCTGTAAGTTTCCTGACTTCTTCTTCAACATCTTGACTTTCATCTCAACATTCTCTATCTCAGGGAACACTTTCTTTGTTGGAATATTTGTCATCATCGCATCGAGCCTCATGGCAGTCAGTTGCTCAGATAATTCAAAAGATATGTAACAGACGTTCAGACCAGCCAGTGCCCAGTTCACCGCAAGATTCTGCAAGAACAAACTCTTACCTGCGCCTGATCCACCTGCAAAGATGTTTAGTTCCCCACGGTTGAAACCGCCAAACAGTTTCTTGTCTAGGTTGTTCCAGCCTGTGCTGATCTGTCCGTTGTTTGCCTTGAGTGCCTCAAGTCTTCCCTTGGGATCCTCAAAGTAGTCTGTACCGAGATCACGTGTCAGCCCAACATTGACAGCGTCCTTGACCATGTCCTCGACCGGAGCATAGTCGCCCTTCTCCAACAGGTCCGCTGACTGTAGTATCGCACGTTCAAGTGCCTTGTGTCTCGAGAATGTTTCAAATTCGTCTAACAGCCAATTGAAATGGCTGGGATCCAGATCCTTTGCTGATTTTAATTTTATGTCATGCTTTGCGTTCACCTGTTCAACATCGGGCATGACTTTATATTCGTCCATGTAGTCTTTGACGAACTTTGCGATTGGTTGAAGTTTACGATCAAAAGATTCTGGTTTGAATATGTTCTGTGCCCGTGCGAATGACTCCGCATCTGCTAATAGCATCTCTATGTAAAGTTTCTGTACGTCAAATGTGTAATCGGTCATGTGTATAGTATACTACTTTTCTCTGTGATTTTCTATCATTTGTTTTAGTGCCCCCCACAGTAAATTTTGCAACACTTATCCGCCGACCTATATGATTTGGTTGAATCAAAGAAATTTCGCACTTTGGTATGATCTAGTATTTGGCTTATGGTATTATGTGCAATATTGTATGCTTTATTTGTGTGTCTAGGTGAGAAAATACCCTTATACCTGAATGCGAGCAGTCCTTGAAAACAACATGGATAAAAATTACCTTCCGAGTCTATGTACAAATTGTTATCAGGTTTACCGTTTTGTACAGTCATGCATTGTTGTTTTATTATCGACTCCTTGTCTGTGTCGTTGGTTACCGCTAGCTGATGGGCGTACAATGGATCAACAAACTCCTCGTCAGGCATCAATTCTTTTTGCCACCACCTTTCACTTTTAACCAGTTTGAAGTGATCTATGCCTAAGGATTTGCTAAAATTTCTTGCTTCCTCTATCTGATGTTGGTTATGTTTGAAAACAATAAATTTCCAAGTGGTTTGTATTTCATGAGACGTGACTGTGTTTATTGCCTCCATTATCGATTTCCATTTGGCATTCTTCCTATAGAGATGATTTGTAGTATCCAGTCCATCTATGCTGAACTGTATGCTGTCATTTGGTGTTAGGATAGAACATAATTTTTCCCACCATTTTGTTTTTTTTCCACTGCCATTGGTTGTTATTGATATAGTGGCATTGATTTTTTTCAGCTCTGAACATAAACTATGAAATTGGGAATGATAAATTGGATCTCCATTATTGCCACACATGTGTATTTTTGGAGAAGTGCCGTTTAAGAAGTTTATGACATGGTCTATGTTTATATCATGGTTCAAACGTTTTTTGAATTTTTTATGGAACCAAGTCCTGTCACACATCGGACATTCCAACACGCATTTGCTTGTAGGTTCTATATGCCATTTGATTTTATCCATGCATTTTTCTCTTTAGATCTATCTTCAATTTACTAGATTCTGTGGTCTTTAATATAGACTGCATTGTAAACAGCCTACCATATTTGGCCACAGCGTCCGACACATCTCCGACCGCTTTATCCCACTCAGGGAATGCCACACTCCAACCAAACTCGATGGCTTGTGTGATTAGTTTCTCTCCGGAAACATCTCTGTCGGGAACCACAATTACCTTTCTACCAAGTCCGTTGATTAATTCTCGCTGTGTGTCATTTATCTCCGACCCCAGTATACTTACGCCAGAAATGGCGATTGCATCAAACGGTCCTTCCGTGACTATTACAAACTTCCTTGTCCAGTCTTGTGCATCCATATTGAACACGTATCCAGGCCAAACATCTGTGTAGTATTTCACACCCTCGGACTCCTCAAACATTCTGCCGGTGAATCCTACGACTTCTCCTTTCCAATAGAATGGAATCAACAGTCTTTGATGAATGTCCCACACTTTGTCGGGGGAATACATAAAATCATACCAGTCTGCTCCTATACCCCTACCCTCTAAATATTTTAAAATTGTGTCTATCTTCTTCCATTGTGGCTCTGTGAGATCGTTGCCAATGTATTTTTCTAGCCAAACTTCAAGTTTGTGTGTATTCTTTGGTAAATTTTTTTTGGCAAAGGTAACAAATTTTTTCTTTTCATATTTTACATCACCCTCTTCTTCACGCAGGGCTTCTATAGCCAATTTACGTATTGTCTCCTCTGGTATGCCTATGTAACCCATGAACTGTTTCATCTTGTATGAGAGCTTACGGCCTATCACATAACTGGCCTTAAATCCACAGTTGAAGCAGTGGTAACTCACAGTTCCGTCAGCGCTGGTCATTATTCCTCCACGTTTTTTCTTGTCAGTGGTCTCACCGTTGTGTACACAACATGGAGCATCGAAACTTGTCCATCCAGATGGGGTTTTCTTCCTAGCCGCAGGCAGACTCGTCAGAATTGTAGATTGGATCAGATTCATATCTTATATTTTACTGTCTATAAAGTATTTTGTCAATACGGCCTGTGGTACCGCTTGTACGTTCTGCCTTAAATCTAACGTTTTGGAAAACACCAGTGAAGTTGAGAGTTGACACACTTGACGCACCGCTGAGGCTGGTGCTGGTAATGGTAAAGTAATCATTGTCTGTTGGCGAAGTGCCAACCATTGTACCTTGCACTGTCAACGTGCCTGAAAAGTTATTAGGATAAATGGCTATTGTGTGAAGAGCCTTGTTGTTGTTGATACCTGGTTTAGCATCAATATCGCTTGATATGAACACATCACTTGACAGCGTAAATGCTGACACGGAAGTGCTGGCAGTAAATTCTGGATAAGCACCATCAAGCAGTTCAACGGTGCCTCCGGCCGCATACCCTGTGTCTGCATATGTAACTTCTCTGCTTCCATCTGATTTAACTTCCCTTACGGCAAAATTGTAAAATTTTGCATCAAGATCAAGCAGATCGCCTTCTGTAATTGTGCACGTAGCATCACCCTTTGTGCTAACAGTAGAACCATCGTCTAGTACGGTTAGTGTCTTGGTCAGAACTGATTTTTTGCTTTCAGAATCGATAAGATTAAATTCGTAGGTCTTAGATGTGATGTCCTGGGCTTTTTGGTCCTCATTCTTAAACGTGAATGTAATAGGATTAGATACCCCTCTGTGTAGTGTTAAACGCCTATCGTACACCTTCGAATTCCTCCCATGATAACCATTTATATAGGCTATTACCAACTGTGATAGTAAATACCTTGAAACTGTTTGCATAGTACATATTTAACAGTATTTATAGATAGAGCATGAACGAAATTTTTAACACATTAAGGGATAAATTTCCATTCCTAAGTCTAATCCAGAAGGGCGATTTGGAGTATGTAGGCATAGTACAAAATGAAGATGTCAACGTTATCAGTTTCTATGATTATGGTAGGCTTATGCTACCGCAAGATAAGTTAAAATTCTTAAAATGCGGAGAAACCTGGTGGTACGAATCAAACCGTAAATTACCAATTAACATATTTCTCAAGGGAGAATTCCGTTATTTTAGATCTACATTGATAACCTTGAATTCTAAAGATGTACGAATAGTCCATGGTCCTACAGTTAAGTTGTCAGAAATTTCAAAGAAACGGGTGAAAAGAAGAACCATCCAGTTAGTTAGAAGACCTATCTAATCTCTATTTTTTAAAATAATCTTTTCAAAGTATTTGGTTAGCGGATTGTCTGCTTGGTAACCGCGGAACTCTGCACGCCAAGATGATTTAGGTTTTTGTTTGGATTTTCTTTTGATTTTTTTTTTAGGTTTTTGATGTTGCATCAAAACTATATTTAGCCCTTTGTATTAGATTCATCTGCACCACTATGGCCTGTGCGTATGCGACAGCGTGTGACTTTTTGAAGAAATATGATCCGTCCTCTGGTCGCACCCACACTTCTTTCATTATGTCTACCCAATCCTTGTGCATCAGGTATCTCTTCGCAGGACGTATTATGGCCAACACAGCCGCAAGTTGTTCTATGTTCTTTGGCTCAAGTTTTGACACTATATTGAAATGACTATTTAGGTGGAAAAGGTTTTCCACGGTCTTTGGATCTTTCAGCATATCCCAGTCTGGTTCCTGTATCATCAGTTCTATTAGTTCCTGCTCTGACTTAACGTCCTTGTAGATGTTCACGTTGAGGCAGTCTATTTTGAAGTAGCCTCGTGCCTCGGCCTGTTTGTAATCAAGGCTCGCATGTCCTGTCACAGGGTGTTCTGGTACAGCATGGAAGTACACTCCTGTCTTGTGTTTCTCCGATTTGCCATCCTTAATCATGGATGCTGGTGTGTGCTTAAACAATTTCAGCACTCCATCCCTGTCAAAGAAATCAATGTCTACATCAGGCATTAGTGTACGCTTCCTTTGTCTTTTGAATCATGTTTTATGAATTCTTCCTTGGCTCCAGGAGATAATAGATCCACCACGTCAAGCATCTTCCGATAGCCCTCGCTGTTTCGTATCTCTTCGGTCATCTTGGGCATTATAATCTTGCCAATTGCTCCGTCTGGTTTAATTGTTATCGCCATGTCTCCATCTTCAAATTCTAAGTTTTCTGCGATCTCTAAATCTACTTTAGACAATTTTTGCCTCCCTCGCTGTGTCCTGTACAAGCATTAGATCTGCTGGATAACTTTTCATCTTGCTTGGCCAGAAACTTGGATTAATAAATTTTTCAATCATCTGTAATTGTTCGTCGTTAAAAGATTTTAACATCCTTTTGCCTGCGTTGCAACCTAACAGCAACCACGGACTTATCTTACCCTGTTGTATGTGTGCCACCGCCCTGTTTGTGTTGACCAGCCTGAAGTAGTCTGACCATTGTGCATTCTGTTCCGTGGCCCAGTCCATCATTGTGGCTATACTTCTTTGCAGTGCGGCTTCCACTGGTTCGGTCTTCAGTGCTTCCACCAAGTACATCTCATAAAGGTCATCCCTTGACCAATGATCTAACTTGACTTTTGATTGCAAAACATAGTCTATGTATTTGTCTGGATACAGTGGATTGATGTGCATGATGAATCGACCAAACTTGACAAATGCATTGTAATATGCACTTTTTACGAAGTCGTCATAGGTTTTTGGCTTTGAATTGTGTTGGTGTATCTGATAAAATCTTTGGAACACCATAAACGCATTGACAACCCATTTCTCGTCACGTTGTAGATATCTTCGCTTTGGTTCACACAGGTGTACTTGCAATGTTCTTGCCTTTCCAAACTCTTTCCCACAATAGGTGCATTTATTCGTTGATACCATGTGCTTCAATTAATTCCTCCAGTTCTCTGTCTGTTATTACTTTGTCCAGTGTCTCCAAATCCGACTCTTTCCAGGTTGGATATATCTGTTGCAGTTTCTTTAGACTCTTGTTTGGCACACGTTTCATTGGTTTGATCCATGGGTGGAACTGTTGTTGGAGTGCACCACACATAGCGGTCAGTATCCATAAAAGTTTCTTGTGTTTGCCTAGTGTGAAACAATGTTTATTGACGCACTCGTTGATCATTTCTATGTAGTGTTCAACAAAGAAGGGGTCTTTAGATGAAACATTTGACACGTATCTCATCAGCATGTATGGCGAGTACAAGGATTTCTCTTTATCGTCTATCCTATCAAAGTAGTCTTTGTTGCGAAAGTCTACTGCCTTGAGACCGTTCCTTAAATCAAAAAATTTTTTATTTTTTCCTACCGGCATATTTAAGTACAAACATTGTGCATTCTTTTGCAGTTACAAATGTTAATTTTAATTTCCTTTGTTTGTGTTGTAAACCTGAAAGTTTGAATTTATGTAAATGTATAAAGTCAAAAAAGTCGTGCATCCATTTTTCATCCATCCATACAGCAATCTTGTTACTGGTTATCATTACAGGTGCATGTATCGTGATTGACTTTCTACCAGACCAAGCCATAATCGACCTGTTCACATTGTCTTGATATATCTTTCACAAAATATGCACACAGCGGTTTTGAACCATTTCGTAATGGCACCGCCAACATCTGTCCTGATTTGATTTTTGGAAAATACCATTTTACTTCTGTGTAGATATCTACAATATCTATAGGTAAAAATTCTGGTTTGGCACTTGATAATGGATTAAATGTAAACGCATCGAATCCTCGATCATTTAAACTTGTAATTGGTAAAACATGCATCTCTGACTGGCCGGCCTCGCCAATCAGCATTTTCCAATCCAATGGCATTTTAATTTTGTGATTGCCTATTTCTAACACTGCCGCCGGTGCATTGAAACTTTCTAGGAAGATCAAAGGTATGTAGAAGAAATCCGGGTTGGCGGGATCTGAATTGTCTAATACCGCAAATCGCAATTTTTCATCAACCCATTCTGGTATTTTTTCTAGCGCGTATGTTCTGTCATCAAGTGTAAGGATTTTCATAATTTATCTTTTCTATATTATACGGGTAATTGGCCTCTTTGTAAAACTTTTTCCTTGCCCCTAGGTGTCTTTTCGCAAACTTGCAACTGCTGGTGATGTCCCAGATC
>Ga0208150_1000979_pt1 | contig 10902 bp, 16 predicted proteins | sample DEB08_DNA_8_FD_184534 | JGI IMG/M metagenome (GOLD analysis project Ga0208150, IMG submission 184534) | Aqueous microbial communities from the Delaware River and Bay under freshwater to marine salinity gradient to study organic matter... | ecosystem: Environmental > Aquatic > Marine > Coastal ...
AAGGCTATTCGTAAAGACCTGAGAAAGACAAACTCTAGGCGCTCACAGTTAATAAGTGAGACAGAAATTGGAAGCGTTACAGCTGAAGCGAACGACGATGTAAACAAGAGAATCTTAAAAGGCTCTGCTATGAAGGTCTGGGTAACTAGGCGAGATTCTAAAGTCAGAGACCCTCACCAATATGCTGAGGGGCAGACAGTGGATGCAAGAGAAAACTTTGTAGTCGGTGGTGAGGAATGTCCATATCCAAGATATAGAGGACTTAGCGCCGCTAACCGAATCAACTGCCGCTGTCGCGTTAGGTGGATTAAGATATGAAATTAAAATCGGTGTCAACAACAGACGGACAATGGGTAGGTCTTGAATTTGAGCTGCCAGATCCTTTAATGAGTGGCTTTGGGTTTCCTGTCACGGACGACATCGTGTTTGATGTTGAGCACTCTAAGCAGTTGCCTAATGGTGACTATATGTACTGGAATGCTAACTACATTGTTGTGGCTAGGGAGGTGGGCTAGTGGCAACTTACACAGTATCAGGAAGTAGGCTAGTATGCACAGGTACAGATATAACGAGTGCTGATTTAAAATCAGCAATTGATTCAAATCCATCAGTAGGTACAGCCACTGAGATAGTATCGTCAAATAACAGCCGAGCCACTTATATATTTAATGCTGAAATAAGTATCGGTGATAATAACACTGCATCATTATGGAACCCGCAAAACGAATTTATCCAAATTATAGCTGACCAATTCATAGTAAATGGCAATAATGCAGAATTGAGAACAGGTAAACTTGATACAAATAGCAAGGCAGAGAATGTTGTTGCATTCTGTTATGCGTCATCTAACAGCAATTATGACAGGTTTAAGTTACAAAACGGTGGCAATTTAACTATATATGGCGGATTTTTCGCGGTAACAGGCGTAAACTCATCCAAAGGTCGTATTGAACCCTCAGCTAATTCTACAGTAGTCATTCAGGACGCCGATTTGGAAATCGAGGACGGTATAGGTACTGCGGGTGGCTCATCGCTTTCAGGTCACACAATCAATTACAAGGGTTGTCGATTCCACCATACTTCCGCAGTCGGAGTAAAATTATATAATCCTACGTCTGCTACCCTTGAGAAAGTTAAGATTGAATCGTGTACTTATGCAATCCAACCAGGCGCTACTCCACTGGTTCTGCGTGACCTTGAAGTTGACTCATGCACATTTCATATTGTTCCAAATGTCTCCAATAGCGATATGACCTTCATTAACCCTGACTTTTTGACTCTTAGGGCTGCTTTTTCAAACTCTTCTGACATTACTAGGATAGCTTTTAGGTACGATTTTAAGGTAACAGACTCGTCAGGTTATGCCATGTTAGGGGCAGAAGTTTACATCACTGACCAAACGGGTAGCGTTGTTGTAAACACAACCACAGATGTTAACGGTATTGTTAATTCTAGCCTACCTACTTACGATGGCACAGTATGTCTACAAAACTCCACGTTTGCAGGCAATACAAAAACCAACAGGGAAGAACATGCAAGGTCAGTGTACAAATACGGTTTTTTACCTAAAACCGACACAATTACAATTAATCAAGATACGAAGGATTTTGTTGCACTATTGCCAGACTCAAATATAACAGAGCCAAACAAAACGACCGTCGATGCTTATACAGATATTGATACTGTTGCAAAATTTTACGACAGAGCAAATTCTTATTTAAAAGATAACTTTGGAACGTATCTTGATTTTATTGTCACTCGATCAGGTAATCAAATATATGCCGGTGCTTACAATGTAACAATAGACGAAACAGCCTCATCCGCTTTTGATATAACAGGTAACTTGATAACAATCAACGCAAGTACATTTATTGGTGACATAATAACTACAGGTCTTATTAATTTTGCAAACAATGAGTCATTTATTGGCACATTTACCGATGCCAACGGCACAACAACAGTTACAGAATTGACGTTGACAGGCTTGCAATCAAACTCTGAGGTCAGAGTTTACCAAGCAGGGACAACAACTGAGATAGATGGAGTTGAAAACAGCGGCACTACATTTTCAACTACAACGATAGAGAGTTCAGTTGATGTAGTTGTCTTCAATGTTGGCTATGTCCCTGTCAGACTTTTAGCGGTTGATACATCATCTAATGTCACGCTGCCAATCCAACAACGTATTGACCGAAATTACAATAATCCGTAGGAGTAAAAGATGAGTCTAAAAATAAAAGGTTTTGAAAGATACTCTGTAAGCGAATGGGGTGAAGTCTTTGGGATCAGAGGTAAGTTGAAACCCTGTTTCGATAAGCGTGGATATAAAAGAGTCTGGTTATATGATTCTGAAGGCAAAAGATTTGAGAAATATATCCATAGACTTGTCGCTGAATGCTTTGTAGATGGTGACAAGTCTTTGACAGTAAACCACAAAGATGGAAACAAAGTTAATAACCATAAGTCAAATTTGGAATGGATTAGCAATGCTGATAATTTAAGGCATTCTTTTGCTGAAGGATTAAGAGACACAAAGAAGACATGGGCGACAAGAAGAAAGACTAGGAATGGATTTAGGCTAGTACCTGATGATGTTCAAAGAAAAATAATTGAGGACTACTCTAATGGATCGGTATCTCAAAGAGAACTCGGAAGAAGATATGGTGTAGACCGAAGCACAGTAGGCAGAATTATAAAAATGGAGCAAATCGCATGTTAATCACAGATCCAGACGACCTAAACCAAGGCACAGAAGTAGTCATCAGCACAAGCGCGAAGACGATTCAGCTTGTAGCGACTGGCAATTTGTCTACTGATGGTGTGACGTTGCAGTGCCTGTATTCCTTCTTGAAAGAAGAATGGCGTAGTGAAGCGGCATTGATACCTTTCCAATTTCCCATCGAGGCTATCACCGCTGAAAGTTTTGAGTGGCTAGACGGCTGGGCTCCTGCCGATGCAACAACAAGGAATCTGATTCGTACCGCTGGATGGTCAGAGCGAAACAGTTCTGGGAATATCATTGCTATGTACGCAGGCATCATCTCACTAGGTACGCTAGGAGGCTCAGACCAGCCCTACTACGACAACACAGGTTCAGTCACAAACTTTACTTACACAGGTCCAATCAACGAAGCCATACAGATTTTAAGCGACCCCAATGGCGATGGATCTTATGGTGATGGGTTTGATCGAAGAAGCTCTTTAACTATATATGCTAGAGAGCAGGCCAAGTCTTATGCTGTTTCTGACTTAGCTGGCATCGGTGTAACGTCTTTGGCTTCTCAAGCTTACCGATTCCCTCTTGCCAATGCTGCTGATCTCAAAGTGACAGAATCAGACGTAACAGTGGACGCTTACGGAGTCACGATAACATTCCACAACTCAGCACAGTCGAGGACTATAGGTGGAACAGCTAGAGACTTTGGAATCATCATCGACGGAAACAACAGAACCGCTGAAGAAATCTATATGGCTGTTCAGTCTGCTCTTCGTAAATCTACTGACATTGATGACGATGCTTCTACTCTTGTTGGTCAACTTGCGCCCGAACTTCTTGAATTTGTTGGAGATACACTTAAAACAAAATTTGCCACAAATCCAGAAGCAGGAGGAGGGGGAGTATATATCGACAACTTTCAGTCTACAGATCAAAACAGATTAACATTTCAGGACAACACAAACACCGAAAGAACTTTTCCTTTTGTGTCTTCTGGTGTTTTAAACTTTAACGCCAACCTGCAAAATGACTCAACGTCGATTTACAGAATGTTCTTCACGACAAACCCTGCTGGCAACTTTGGCACTTCTAATGCTGTATTGGTTGACGACAATAGTGGCGCTGACATATCTGGTCTTGTTTCTGGTAATTCTTCTATAGCTTTCGACTTCGACTATGAGGGCAATGTTCAGGGAGGCAGGACTGCTAACACTGATGCAGACGTTACCATTGTGGCTATTGGAACAAGTGGGGCTCAGTATGTTGTTGCTACTGGTACGATCACTAGAGCTACTGGATTGACTTTTGTTCTATCTAGTGCACTTGAAAGAAACTATTTGAATCCTTAATGTCTTACACGTTCGACATAGCGAATAAAATTATCCAGCTCACGACTACAAATGAGCTGGATATGCTTGACTTGTATAGTCGATGGAAGGATGCTGTTATTTCTAGCATAGCCAATGCTGAGCAAGCTATGAGGGTTATTAAAGAGCCTTTGGCTGGTTCTACTTTCATTGGTCCTTATTATTTTATCATGAATGATTGGAGAATAAGGCCGCTTGATACGACTCATGAATTGGTTGTGGCTGGAACAGTTGTTCAAGACGCTACTTCTAGTCTAACTCCTTTCAAGGTTGATGACCTAACTAACAACGTGCAGATAGTTAGAACTGTAGCAACTGATGTTCAAGTTGTGGAGAACGCTACCGCTGAAGAAATCGCTACCGCTGTTTGGGCTAAGGAGATAACTTGACTACTTACGGGGATAAGCTGAAGGACCAAAGTGTTTTTGATAGCGGTCCAGCTTCTTTGCTGTTCTTAAATCCTAAATTCGTTGACTCATACAGCGAGGACGCTGTTTTGTCTATTGCTGACGATGAGGCGGTCATTTCTATATCAAGTGACGATTCTGCACTTTCCACAATCTCTGATGAAGTTACAATCACCATTGATTCAAACGATTCAACTATTTCAATCACCGACGACGAAGCTCAATTATGCCTCTAAGCCTTACATACGGACGAACGAAGAAGGACATTTCTATAGACGTGTCGAACTTCCTAACAGTCAACGGGCTGGATATAGCAGACAGAACAGCGTTGATTTTTATGCTTAAAAGCGATAAGCTTGCCGCTGATGTAGATGCGGAGTACAGCATAACTGAAGGCGCGGATTTATCGGTAGCTGGGAATATCATAACCGCGAGAATCAATGACTTCTCTTCTATATCGGTTGGGCCTACTTACTTTATCGGCTTAGGTATTCAGTTCTCAGGTGACACTATTTACAGAGAGATACCTCTAGGCACTGGCGATATTATCTTTACACAGGATATTATCAGAGGTTGAGCAACGTCCCACAATCTAAACGCCATCAGCATCTAGCAGGGTCAGGCATTGAGCTAAAAAGTGATGACTCACAGTTTGATGTTGTCACATGGCGAGAGGGTGTTACCACTTTGTTGCAAGACATTGATAACAACACCGATGAAGTAGAGGGCAAACTTGATATTATTATAGGTCATGTTGACGAAATAGAGCCTAAGCTTGATATTGCAAACGCCAATCTGGATTCTATTGAGCTTCTTATAACAACATCTAACCAGATTTTACAGGACATAGATGATAACACTGATGACCTAGAGGCTTTACTAGGGACAACCAACGGGAGCCTAGCAAATATTGAGTCTTACACAGATGGGCTTGAGGTTCTTATAACTTCCACTAATACAAAATTAGATGGGCTTCAAGCCAGTTTAACCGCTATAGATGGCAACACTGATGGGCTGGAAACGCTTCAAACATCTACAAACACCAAGCTTGACGAAGTAAAGGCAAAGCAAGATGCGCAACAAACTGCACTTGATGAGATAGATGCAAACACTGATGGCCTTGAGAGTCTACATACAGACACAAACACAAAGCTGGACAGTGTTATATCTGAGCTCCAAGGAACTCTGACAGTCATAGCAACTTTTCATAAAAACATTCATCTTGGTCGGTCTTTTATGGCTCATCATAACTCAAGCTCTTTAGCTAATGGCAGTTCAATAAATGCCTATTTTGAAACCCCTGCCTCTAATGCTCCTCATATTATTTTTGACATTCACGGGAGCGGAGCTTTTGACTTTGAAGTTTTAGAAGCCCCAACTGTAACATCTGCAACAGGAACAGTCATCCCCGTTTATAACAAGAATAGGGACAGTTCTACTAATTCAGGCGTTATCGACAACACAGGGTCATCAAATAGCATGTCAACTGATGTAACGACGACTGCAGATGGAACGGTTATTATTCAAGACTTTATTTCTTCGGGTCATAAGTCTGGAGGCTCTGTTGATTTTGGAAAGGAAATTGTTTTAAGTGCATCAACAAAATATGTCTTTAGGCTAACCTCTAGGGACTCAAGCATAAGGGCTCACATAAACTTAGACTGGTACGAACCGAATTGACGATTGACCTAGTGAAGAAATAATAGCATCATGGAAAGAAAACAACTATCCTTCAAAGACATTAAGATGGAAGACGACACCTCGATGAGGGGCTCGTTTTCAGGTTATGGTTCGATGTTCGGCAATGTAGACCTTGGCGGTGATGTTGTAGAACATGGCGCTTTCTCTAAGTCTCTGGCTAAGTGGAAGTCAGACGGGCAACTCCCCCAACTTCTTTGGTATCACAACAGTGAGGAAATCATTGGGGAATGGACTAAGATGGAAGAGGACGAGAAGGGCCTTTATGTTGAAGGCAAGCTTTGGGTGAATGGCGAGAGTGCTATTGAACGCGCCAAGCAAGCTTATAACGTATTAAAATCAAATAGTGTGAAGGGCTTATCTATCGGTTATAGAGTTATAGAGAAAGCTATTCAAGAGAATATGGATGGCGGTATTATCCGCAGTTTGAAAGAGATTGATTTGTTTGAGGTGTCTATTGCACCTTGGGCAATGAATCCCCAAGCTTCAGTGACAGGGGTTAAAAGTATGACTGATGAGGATGGTAAATTACTATCTAAAAGAGATGTTGAGAAAATCTTGAGGGATTCAGGGCTTTCCAAACGACAAGCGCAGGCATTTATTGCTAGTGGATACGGAGCCCTTGAGTGTGATGCCAAAGGTGATGTTGAAACTACTGGGAGCGATTCTCAGTTAGATTTGTCAGGCGTTCTCGAATCCCTAAACAATCATTTTCCCAACATTTGAGGTTAATACAATGAGTCAAGAACTCAACCAAATTAACGAACAAATTGCCAAAGTAGGTGGTGCGTTCGAAGAAATGAAGAAGACACAAGACGCCCTTGATGCAAAGATGGCGGCTGGTGAAGCAGGTCAAGCGGAATTAAAAGAGAAGCTTGATAGAATCGACGAGAGCATGAGTGCGGCTCTTGAAATGAAAAAGTCTATTGAAGAGACTCAAGCTTACGTTAAAAGAATGGGTGGCCAAACTTTGGCAGACCAACTTGAGAACGAAGGCACAGACGCTAAAGCTTTTCAAAGCGGTATGCAGAAATGGATGGCTAAAGGTATGCCTCACAGCATCGAGACTATCGACTTATCTGAGTCTGAAAAGAAAGCCCTTCAATCTAATATCGACCCTCAAGGTGGATACACTGTAAACCCTTACTATGGCGCGATTGAAAAGAGATTGTTTGACACCTCTCCAGTTCGCTCTGTAGCTTCTCAAGTTACTATCGGGACCAATGAATATGTTGGCTACCATGACGACAATGAGTTCGGTGCTGGTTGGGTTGGCGAGGTTGATACTCGCTCTGAAACTTCTACCGCTGATTTGGGAGAGTTCAGAATCCCTGTTCGTGAGATGTATGCTCGCTTCGTAGTATCTGACAGACTACTTGAAGACAGCTCTTGGAACATCGAGTCTTGGGCTTCTGGCAATGTCGCTGACAAGTTCGGGCGCGTTGAGGCAACTGCTTTCGTATCTGGAAATGGACCTCTTCAGCCTGAAGGTCTTTTGACTGCAACTCAAAAAGGTTCTAATCAAGGCGTTTACACTCGTGGACAAGTTGGCACTTTAACTGCTGCTTCTGCTACTGCTATCGCTACAGATGAGCTTGTTACTTTGAGAGGTTTCTTGAAATCTGGCTATAGAGGCAACGCTTACTTTGCTTATAACCGCAACACTGAAGCGGCTATCCGTAAGCTTAAAGATGGTCAAGGCAACTACATCTGGCAACCTTCTTATCAAGCTGGTGAAGCTGATATGTTGTTAGGTCAAAGAACTATCATCTTCGAAGATATGCCAGACATCGCAACTGGTGCTTTGAGTGTTGTTCTTGCTGACTTCCGCGACTGTTACCAAATCGTTGATCGTGCTGGTATGTCTACTTTGAAAGACCCATACACTCAAGCTGTGAATGGCAGAACTGTTTACCATATGCGCAAGCGTGTTGGTGGTGGTTTCAAATCTTTCGACTCAATCAAATACTTAAAACAAGGTTAATCTAATGTTAAAAGAACTTAAAAGCACAATTAAAAGTGAGGTCGCCATTGCTCCAGTGGCGGCCACTGGTGACATCAACGGCATTGAAATCGACCTTAAAGATTTTGACGCTTGCACTTTCGTAGGCTTGGGTGATGGTACTGCCATTGGCACTATCAAAATTCAAGAGTCTGACACTTCTGGTTCTGGTTATGCTGACGCGGTTGCCGCTGACGTATTCGGAACTCAAGACGAAGCAATCAACGCTTCTGACACTGTTAAGACTCTAGCATACTTAGGCTCTAAAAGATACGTTCGTCTAGTTTGGACCAACGGCACAAACGGAGACGTTGCCGCTGTTGCTCAACTAGGTTGCGCTCACTTGAGCCCAGTATCTGGTAACTAATGAAGGTTAAAGCCTTAGATGATGTGACGTATTCATTAAATGGGTACGTCACTTTAAAAGCAAGTAAAGGGGAGGTTGTAGACCTCCCTGAAGCTGATGCTGAACGTATGATAAAGCATAAGTTTTTCGCAAGAGAGACTAAAGCTAGAACACCAAAGAAAGAGACTAAAGTTGAAAAGCAAAGTAACGACTCAGCCGACAACTGAACCTGTTTCTTTAGAAGAGGTTAAGGCATCCTTACGCATAACGGACACAAACGAGGATGCCTTAATCACTCAATACATTAAAGACGCCCGCGTATATGCTGAGAACTTCACAGGGCGCAAGTTCATCACTCAGACCCTTACAGGCTATGTGAATAACTTCTACTCAAAGAAAGATAGCTGGTTCAATGGCTTCCGCATTGGGTCAGAGGTTGAGGTTTTCGGTCAAGGCGGTCGATACCTGCAGCTAGACTGGGGACCATGCCAAAGCATCACCCAAGTTGATACAATAGACATCGACAACACAGAAACAGTTTATGCTTCATCTAATTATTATTTAGACAACTATGATGATGACGTGAATCCTAGAGTGGTTATAAACGACAATACAACCATTGTAAATACTTCCTTACGCTCTCATGATGCGGTCAAGGTAACCTTTATAGCGGGTTATGGCTCTAACGCCTCAGACGTTCCCGCGGCACTTAGAAGGGCCATCATTTTAATGGCTTCTCATTTATATGAGCACAGGGGCGCTTGTGATGGCCAGTGTGCTAAAGACTCAGGAGCAAACGCTTACTTGGAGCAATATAAAATTGAGTCTGTGTCGATCTAAATTTGATGCTCTTGTAACTGTTTATTCCAGAAACCTAGCCAATGATGGCGCGGGTGGTCAGACAAAGACTTGGACCCAAAAGGCTCAGGTTTGGTGTATGATAGACGAGGGGACTGCCTCTGAAAGTTTGAGTAGAGACGGACTTGAGACACAAAGGGGCACAGTTTTTTTTACTAGCTACAGAACAGACTTAGACGTTAAAGATAGGCTTTCTTTAGATGGTAATGACTTCAACGTGACATCACTTAAACGAGTGGATAAGAAAAGGCGTCCAAGTTATAGAGGCGAATTTATACGAATAGACACTGACTCTAGTGTATGGTTTTCAACCTGATGGCCTCTATTAGTTTATTTGTTCAAGGTCATGACCACTTAGAAAAGAAGTATCTAAGAAGGATTCAGAACGTAGGCAAGGCGACCGACCAAGAGCTTTCCATGATTGGGAAGATACTCAAAGCCTATGCGACTAAGAAGATTAAGACTATAACAGGGAACAGGCGCGAAACTAGGTATGGACCTAAAAGGACTGTGACTGTTTCTAATAATGGCGCTTACCCCAACCATGACAGGGGAAGATTGGTAAAAGGCTTGAGGGCTTTCAGGTCTAGGTCTGGGGTTCTGCAATTTCAATCAAGAGCCCCTTATGCTTTAGACCTAGAGTTCGGCACTCGCAAGATGGCGGCCAGACCATACATGAGAAGAACATTGAAAGCCAATCGAAAAGTCATAAGGGCTTTATTGGCGAAAGGTGTAAAACGTGCACTCTGATATTCTAACCAAGGCAGTATCTAGGGCTTTAGCTGATGCTAATATATCGGCTTTGGTGGGGACAAAGGTTTACAATCACGTTCCAAAAGACACCGCGCCTCCATACTTGAGAATCCAATGGGGTGAAGTTCAAGTATTGCCAGACAAGACAGACTTGTTCTCTGAAGGGCAACTGACTTTTGACTATTGGACCGACCAAGATGGGGACAAAGAGGTGCTGGATATGGTGGACCATATCAAGTCCGCTTTCCATAAAATACCGCTGGTATTAACAGAAGGGAGCACAAATTTACTGATGCTCTTAGATAACTACAATACTTTTCTTGAAGGTGATGGTCTTTCCCATCACGGAATCATCACTTTTAACTTGCTAATAGAGGAATAAAAAATGGCTAAGTACATCGGTAATGACATGGTCTTGAAGATCATGAACACAACCTACCAAACAATCGCGGGATGTTTATCTCACACATTGACTATTAACAATGAAGTTATCGACGTATCAGATAAAGACTCAAATAGATGGTCTGATAAAATCAGTGCAGGGCAACGCTCTCTTGCTGTGTCTTTCAATGGTTGGGTTTCAGACGATGCTCAATTCGCTCTGATGGAAGCGGCCGCAGAGGGTGACACTATTGTTGACCTTCAACTAGCTTATGGCAATGGAAAAACTGTAACTGGAAACTTCCATGTTGATTCTTTCGAATACACTGGCGAGTACAACGGAGCACAAGCTTTTAGTTGTACACTAAGCAACG
>Ga0208150_1000981_pt1 | contig 10896 bp, 10 predicted proteins | sample DEB08_DNA_8_FD_184534 | JGI IMG/M metagenome (GOLD analysis project Ga0208150, IMG submission 184534) | Aqueous microbial communities from the Delaware River and Bay under freshwater to marine salinity gradient to study organic matter... | ecosystem: Environmental > Aquatic > Marine > Coastal ...
GCGTCGCTGATTTGGTCAGCCATCTTGTCCGGATGACCTTCGGTAACCGACTCCGACGTGAATAGGCGTTGCGACACGAGGCTCCCTCACAGCTGTGGAATGCCGAGGGTGATCCTCGACGGCGCAACCAGTCTAGCGATCGAAACGCACTGCGTCCCAGATGGCATGCGCGGCGATTTCCTTGCTGACCGCCTCGCGGAGGTCGCAATCGCCATTGGCGTCGAGGATGGCCACGGTCGTCTCTTCCTCGCCGAAAACCGCCCCGTCGGAGACGTCGTTCGCGACGAGATAGTCGCATCCCTTACGTTCGAGTTTGGCCAGAGCTCGGGTGGTGAGCGACTCGCCCTCGGCTGGAGTCTCGGCGGCGAACCCCACAATGACCGGTGTCGAGCTCGATCCGCGCTTAGCCACCAATTCGGCCAAGACGTCCGTCGTTCGCTCCAACACGAGCTGCGGTGCCGCCCCATCGTCCAACGATTCCTTGGTGATCTTGCCTGGATGCGAGGTGACAGGACGGAAGTCAGCGACGGCCGCAGCCATCACGACGACGTCAGGGGTCTCCTGGGCGACGAGTTCGTGCATGACCGACCGGAGTTCCTCTGCCGTGCCGACCCGGCGTACGGCGCACCCAGCCGGAACGCCTACGTCGAGATCACCATCGACGTGCGCGATGACGGCGGTCACGGTGGCTCCCCGAGCGATCGCGGTACGAGCCAAGGCAAACCCTTGGCGACCGCTGCTCTTGTTGCCGAGGAACCGTACGTCGTCCCAGGGCTCTTGCGTTCCACCGATGCTGATCACCACGTGCCGGCCGTGCAGGTCTGAGCGTGCAACCCGACCGCTGCTGGCCATGGCCAGTGTGGTTCGCACCGCTTCGGCAATCGCCCGGGGCTCGGGAAGTCGCCCCGCTCCGGAGTCTGAACCCGTGAGCCGCCCGTCGGCTGGGTCGAGGACGACCGCACCGCGCTCGCGGAGCAAACGAACATTCGCCTGGGTGGCCGGGTGCAACCACATTTCGGTGTGCATGGCCGGCGCGATCACGACACGACCACGAGTGGTCAACAACACGTTGGTGAGCAAGTCATTAGCGATCCCGTGCGATGCGCGAGCCAGAAAATCCGCCGTGGCTGGTGCGACGATCACGACATCGGCCCGCTGACCGAGTTCCACGTGCGGGACCTCGTGCGGGGACTCCCACAACTCACGAGCGACCGGCTTGCCGGACAGAGCGGCCCACGTCGGTTCGCCCACGAAACGAAGTGCGGACGCCGTAGGCACGACTGTCACGTCGTGACCGGACTCGGTCAGTTCGCGAAGAAGGGAGACGGCTTTGTACGCGGCGATTCCGCCGGTGACTCCGAGCACGATGTCGGCCATAACGACCGTCGGGCCTTCCCTACTCGGTTTCCTCGCCCGCAGCGAAAGGATCGACGGGCGCGGCGGCACTGGTGGCGGCTGCTTCCTCAGCTGCTTCAGCTGCGGCCTGGGCAGGGTCGAAAGGTTCAGAGGTGAGTAACCCTGCGTCAATCTCGCGCATGGCGATAGACAGCGGCTTTTCCTGGACGTAGGTCTCCACCAGGGGGCCGACGTATTCCAGGAGCCCCTCGCCGAGCTGGGAGTAGTACGCGTTGATCTGGCGAGCACGTTTCGCTGCGTAGCTCACCAATGAATACTTCGAGTCTGTCTTTTCCAACAGATCGTCGATCGAGGGGTAGGTGATGCCCTCTGGCTGTGACGTCACAGGTGGGTCCTCATTTGCCGTGGGGGGAACTCTCGGAGTGTCCCGAGAGGCCCGCAGAGTCTATCAAGGCCTCCGCACACTGCTCGACATCGGCGTTGACGAGCACATGGTCGAACTCCGCCGCGGCCGCCAACTCGGCTTCGGCGGCGGCGAACCGGGCTGCTTGAGCCGCCTGATCTTCTGTTCCGCGCCCGGTGAGCCTGTCGAGGAGGACGTCGACGCTCGGCGGAGCAAGAAAGATCAACGTGGCGTCGGGCTCGGCTTCGCGCACCTGACGGGCCCCTTGCACCTCGATTTCCAACAGCACCGGCGTTCCTGCCATCCGGTGGGCGTAGACCTGCGCGCGAGGTGTGCCGTACCGATTGCCCGCGAACTCCGCCCACTCAAGCAGGCCGCCTTCGGAAGCCAGTTGATCGAACGACTCCCGGGTGTGGAAGGTGTACTCGACTCCGTCGGTTTCGCCCGGGCGAGGTTGTCGTGTTGTCGCCGACACCGATAGCCACACCGATGGACAGCGACGAAGCACCTCAGCAACCACCGTGCTCTTACCGACGCCGGAGGGACCGCTCACCACGACAAGTGGCGCGGGGCTTTGCTCGACCGATTTGCTCATCAGGTTCTACATTCTTCTGCGATCGCAATCGCTGCTGCTCGTGGGTCTGGCTCTCCCGTGATGGGCCGCCCGATGACCAAGAGATCCGATCCGTCGGCGAGCGCTTGCGCCGGCGTCGACGCGCGACGCTGATCATGCGCGCTCGCCCCCGCCGGTCTAATTCCCGGGGTGATGAGGTGGACCTCCGACGGAACGATCGATCGCAGCAGGGCCACCTCGTGGGGCGAGCAGACCAGTGCCCGTGCGCCAGCGTCGACGGCAGTGGATGCCCATCGAGCGACGATGTCCGAAGGTGAGCCCGAGATTCCCAATTCTCGAGCAGATGCCTGATCCAAACTCGTCAAGAGGGTCACCGCCGTCACCCGGGTGTCCGGTAGCGCCTCGACGGCCGCGCGCACCATCTGCGGACCTCCCGACGCATGCACCGTCAGATACGTCGGTGCGAGCGGCGCGACGGCTCGGGCAGCCCCGGCAACGGTTGCCGGTATGTCGTGCAACTTCAGATCCAAGAAGATCGAGATGTCCGGGTGATCGGCATCCCGCGCAGCATCTCGGGCGGCAAGAACGCTGAGATGACCATCCCGGCAGAAAGCTTCCAATCCAACCTTGAGGCATCGCACATGCGGCGCAACGCTGGTGGCCCAGGAAGTCAGCGTTGAAATATCGGGCGCATCGAGGGCGACCGCGATGGGCGCGATGTACGGAGCCGGTTCTTCGGTGCTCTGCCTCGGATTACTCGGTGATGAAATCCCAATCCTCCAGTGAGCTCGTTTCCTGCGGTGCAGGCGTGGTGTGCCGCGTGCTCGCAGGCGAGGGAACGTCGCGGTCATCCGCGCGATGCGCGAATCCGATCACGTCCTGCACGCGATCGAATCCTCGCGCCCGCACCTCCCGTGCAAGTTCTGTATGTATTCGACTCGGCGCGCTCGGGTCGTGGAAGACGGCCGTGCCCACCGATACCGCGGTGGCTCCGGCGAGCAAGAATTCCAGGGCGTCTCGACCGGATCGGATACCTCCCATCCCAATGATCGGGATTGTGGGAAACGCCTGATGCACTTGCCAGACGCAGCGCAGAGCGACGGGTCGGATAGCCGGCCCGGAGAGCCCACCGGTTGTTCCCGCTAGCGTCGGGCGCATGGTGGTCGTGTCGATTGCCAGGCCGAGCAACGTATTGATCAAGGACAGGCCCGTGGCGCCTGCACGAATAACCGCGTCGGCGATTTCGACGATGTCTGTTACGTCCGGAGACAACTTCGCAAAAATTGGGATCCGCGAATCGGAGCTTCGACGGACCGTTTGCACCACCTGAGCTGCAGACTCCGCTCGACACGCGAAAACGTGGCCACGATCGGCAACATTGGGGCAGGAGATGTTGACTTCGATGGCGTCAAACCCACCCGAGCTGCGTAACTTGGCGGCCAAACGCCCGTACTCCTCCACCGTCTCCCCCGCGATGGACACGATCGTGCGTGCTCCACGCTCGTTGAGCCAGGCGAGATCGTTCTCGATGAAGGCATCGATCCCGGGGCCCTGCAGCCCAATCGAATTGAGCATGCCGCTCGGAGTCTCGGACATGCGCGGCGTTGCTCGTCCGGCCCGCGGTTTCAGCATGATGCTCTTGGTGACAATCGCACCAAGTTCGGTGATATCGAAGAAGGCATCCAACTCTCGACCCGCCGCCGCACATCCGCTCGCCGTCAAGACGGGGCTGGGCAAGTCAATCCCGGCAAGTTCGACGCCGGTGTCGGCGTGCTCGGTCGGTTGACGGCGGTCTGGGTCACCGCCGGTGACGACAGCTGCGCTCACAATTCATCCCCGCTATCCGGGGCCCCGATGGCGTCGGCAGGAATGGTGTTGATGTCTCGCCAGCGCACTCGGTCACCACGAAATACCGGGCCCTCGACGCAAGATCGAACCATGCGGGTGGCGCCGTCTGCCCCGATGACCGGGAGAACACACGTCATGCACACACCGATACCGCACGCCATCGCCTCTTCCACTGCGCACTCGCTGTACACGCGCTGCTTCGTCGAGATGCGGGCAACTTCGGACAACATGGGCATGGGTCCGCACGCGTACACCACATCCGCGCCCGCCCGTTGCAAGACGTTGTCGAGAACGTCGGTGACGGTGCCACGAACACCGGTACTTCCGTCATCGGTGGTAATCGTCAGTGCAGAGGCCAACCGCTTCAACTCCAGCACACCGAACAATCTGTCTTCTGTGGAGGCACCGATGATCATGTCAACGCGGCAGCCGCGCTCGCGTAGAGCTTGAGCCAAGATGAACATCGGTGCGCTGCCGTAGCCGCCACCGACCAGAACACAGGAGACCCCCTGCTTGGGAAGGGAGAAGGGTTGACCGAGTGGACCCACGACGTTGAGAACATCGTGGCGCCGCCTGCGGGCGAGCCACTCGGTTCCTGTGCCGGCGACGGAGATCGCAATGTCCAGGGTCCCTCCGTAGACGCCCCGCGAGGCCACCTGGTGAATGGCGAATGCCCGTCGCAGCACCATGCTCGACTCTTCGCCGCCCATGGCGATGGTGACGAAGTGGCCCGGTTGAGCGCTCTCGGCTATCCCCGGCGCGGTGAGGGAAAGAACGTGGTAATCCCCCACTCGACGGTTGTCCAGAACTTCGGATTTGATCTGCTGCACCATCAGATCTCTCCTTGTTCCTGCGATTGCTCTCGCAACTGCTCGCGCAAGTGAGCCAAGTGTGCGCCGTGCTCTTGCAGCGATCGGACATTCGGCTCACCGGAGACAAGCGCATCGATACCTTGAACCGCCGCGCTCAGTCCCTGCACAGTGGTTACGCAGGGAATTCCTTTGGTCACAGCAGCCGTCCGAATCTCATAGCCGTCAACACGGGGCCCAACTCCGTAGGGAGTGTTCACGATTAGGTCGATATCTCCGGCCATGATCGCATCGACGGTGGTGGGAGTGCCATCCTTTCCGCGACCTTCGTGCTGTTTGCGGAGAACGTCGACGGGCACACCGCTGCGGCGCAGTATCTCCGCGGTGCCTTGAGTGGCGAAGATCGCGAACCCCAGGTCGGCCAGGCGCTTGATGGGAAAGACCGACGCACGCTTGTCACGGTTAGCCAGCGAGACGAAGGCGGCACCACGCGTGGGGAGGCCACCGGCGTAGGCCGCCTGCTGCGACTTCGCGAACGCAACCCCGAAGGAATCGTCGATGCCCATGACTTCTCCCGTCGAGCGCATCTCGGGTCCGAGAACCGCATCGACTCCGTGGAATCGCCCGAACGGCAGGACGGCTTCCTTGACAGAAATGGCACTACCCGGAGGGAGGGCACCTCCATCACCCTCACGGGGAAGCAGGCCCTCGTCGCGAAGTTCCTTGATGGACGAACCAGCCATGATTCGAGCCGCCGCCTTCGCAACGGGAACACCGGTGGCTTTGGAGACGAACGGCACCGTCCGAGAAGCCCGGGGGTTGGCTTCCAGGACGTAGAGCGTGTCCTGGGCAAGGGCGAATTGCACGTTCAACAGGCCCCGCACCCCCACGCCTTGCGCGATGGCACGTGTCGACGTTCGGATGCGATCGATGTCCGATTCCCCGAGGGTCATGGGTGGCAGAGCACATGCAGAGTCACCCGAGTGGATGCCCGCCTCTTCGATGTGCTCCATGACGCCGGCGAGATACATGTCGTGGCCATCGAAGAGCGCATCAACATCGATTTCTATCGCGTCATCAAGGAAGCGGTCCACCAGCACCGGATGTTCACGGGTCACCTCAGTGGACCGCTGCAGGTAACTCTCGAGCATCGCATCGTCGTACACGATCTCCATTCCTCGCCCGCCGAGCACATAACTCGGGCGAACGAGCACGGGATAACCGACGCGAGCTGCGATAGCCGCCGCCTCGTCGAACGATCGCGCTGTTCCGTGGTCGGGAGCCGGCAATCCAGCGTCCGCCAGCACGCGGCCGAAGGCTCCTCGCTCTTCGGCGAGATGGATGGCAGCCGGCGAGGTGCCCACAATCGGGACGCCTGCATCTTCGAGGCGTTGCGCCAGTCCGAGTGGTGTTTGGCCACCGAGCTGCACGATTACACCCACGACAGATCCTTGTCGCTGCTCAGCATTGACAACTTCCAAGACGTCTTCGCACGTCAAGGGTTCGAAATAGAGACGATCGGAGGTGTCGTAGTCCGTGGAGACGGTTTCCGGGTTGCAATTGATCATGATCGTTTCGAAACCGGCGTCGGAGAGCGCCAATGCAGCATGGACGCACGAGTAGTCGAACTCAATGCCTTGACCGATGCGATTAGGGCCGGATCCGAGGATGATCACTTTCTCGCGGCCTGATGGCTGTAACTCATCTTCCTCTTCATAGGAGGAGTAGTGGTAGGGAGTCATCGCTTCGAACTCCGCCGCGCAGGTGTCGACCGTCTTGAAGACCGGACGGATCCCCCAGGCATGTCTGATCTCACGGACCTCTTCTTCACTCAGGCCCCGCAATTGCGCTACTTGACCGTCGGAGAATCCCTCCCGCTTGGCCATGACGAGGAGTTCGCGGTCCAGAGATTTAGCGGATGCGAGCGCATCGGCGATCTCGTTGATCTGACATATGTGGTCGAGGAACCACGGATCGATGCCGGTTGCCTCGTACACCGCGTCGATGCTCGCCCCGGCCCACAGCCCCTGCTGCACCAGAGCCAAACGTCCATCGTGGGGTCGCTGCATCCGTTCCAGGACGTCGGCCACATCGATTACGTCGCGCGAGGTTTCCCAGGAAAAGACAGCCGACGGCCGCTCCATCGAACGCAGGGCCTTGTTCAACGCCTCCCCAAAATTACGACCGATGGCCATCGCCTCGCCAACACTCTTCATCGTGGTGGTCAAGGTGGTATCCGCTCCGGGGAACTTCTCGAAGGCGAAGCGTGGGACCTTCACGACGACGTAGTCGAGCGTCGGCTCGAACGATGCGGGTGTCTGCTGCGTGATGTCGTTGGGGATCTCGTCGAGTGTGTAACCGATCGCGAGACGTGCCGCGATCTTGGCGATGGGAAAGCCTGTCGCCTTCGATGCCAGGGCTGACGAGCGCGACACGCGAGGGTTCATCTCGATGACGATCATGCGTCCGTCGGCCGGGTTGATGGCGAATTGAATGTTGCATCCGCCGGTGTCCACACCGACTGCGCGGATGATCTTGATGCCCACGTCTCGCATGTGCTGGTACTCACGATCAGTGAGGGTCAGGCAGGGCGCGACCGTTATCGAGTCCCCGGTGTGCACTCCCATGGGATCGACGTTCTCGATAGAACAGACCACCACCACGTTGTCGTTCTTGTCGCGCATCAGCTCGAGCTCGTATTCCTTCCAGCCGATGATGGACTCCTCGAGCAGCACCTCCGTTGTCGGGCTGGCCTGCAAGCCGGCGCCGGCGATCCGTTCCAGATCGGCCTCGTCATACGCAATACCCGATCCGGCGCCACCCATCGTGAACGACGGGCGAACGACGACGGGATAACCCAGATCGCTCGTTGCCTCAACGCACTGCTCCATCGTGTGGCAGATGATGGAGCGGGCACTCGATCCGCCGATGGACTCCACGATCGACCGGAACTTTGCGCGATTCTCGCCGCGCTCGATGGCATCGACGTCCGCGCCGATCAGTTCCACTCCATACCGTTCGAGAATACCGGACGCGTGCAGGGCGATCGCGGTATTGAGCGCAGTCTGACCACCGAGGGTGGCCAACAAGGCGTCAGGGCGCTCTTTCGCAATGATGCGCTCGACGTATTCGGGCGTGATGGGCTCGACGTAGGTGGCGTCGGCGAACTCAGGGTCCGTCATGATCGTCGCGGGGTTGGAGTTGACCAGGACCACACGCAGACCCTCGTCCCGAAGAACTCTGCAGGCCTGCGTGCCCGAGTAATCGAATTCGCACGCCTGCCCGATGACGATCGGTCCGGAACCGATAACCATCACCGACCCAATGTCGGATCTCCGTGGCATCAGGCACCACCATCCCGTCGTCGCGCGATGGCTTCCGCGAAGCGATCGAAGAGGTACGCGGCATCGTGCGGACCGGCAGCCGCCTCGGGGTGGTACTGCACACTGAAGGCAGATCCATCCACGAGCTCAAGGCCCTCGACAACGTTGTCGTTCAAGCACACGTGGGAAACCCGCGCCGGTCCGTAGGGGCTATCGAACTCCTCCCCCAGCGGCGCTTGCACAGCAAACCCGTGGTTGTGCGCGGTGATCTCCACCTTGCCGGTGGTCAGATCTTTCACCGGTTGGTTGATGCCGCGATGACCGAAGCGCAACTTGTAGGTGCTCAGACCCAAGGCACGTCCGAAGATCTGATTTCCGAAACAGATCCCGAAAACCGGAAGACCGGATTCGAGAGCCTTCGACATCAACCCAACAGCGTGGTCGGCGGTCGCCGGATCCCCCGGGCCATTGGAGAAGAAGATTCCATCGGGTGTCCGCGCCGCGATGTCCTCCCAAGAGCAGCTTGAGGGGACGACGTCGACGTTCAGGCCGCGTTCGGACAGGCGACGAGGAGTCATCGATTTGATGCCCAAGTCCACGGCGACGACCGTCGCCCATGCATCACCGATGGCCGGCACCGAGTACGCCTGAGCAGTGGTGACGTCGGATGTGAGATCCGCACCGACCATCGACGGGCTCGATCGCACCTGAGACAACAGTTCGTCCACCGGACGGCTTGCCGCGGGCCCACTGAAAATGCCCACGCGCATCGCTCCGGCGTCACGCAGGTGACGCGTCAACGCTCGGGTATCGATTCCGGAGATTCCCACGACCCCATACGCCTGCAGGTCCTCGTCCAAGGTCCGCTGCGCCCGCCAATTTGACACGATCCGCGACGGATCCCGCACCACGTATCCGGACACCCAGATGCGTTCAGACTCCGGGTCCTCGTCATTCATGCCGGTGTTACCTACGTGTGGAGCGGTCATCACGACCACCTGACGGTGGTAACTCGGATCCGTCAGCGTTTCCTGATAACCGGTCATACCGGTGGAGAAAACCGCCTCCCCAAAGGTCGTTCCGACGGCTCCAAACGATCGACCGTGCATGGCCCGGCCATCTTCCAAGACGAGAACGGCAGGCTCCGTCGCGACAATTCCGGTGCTACTCACGGCCGTCTCCTGAACCGTCTAATGGGCCATCTCCCCGCATACCGTCGAACCCCTCGAGCGCACCGGATCCGGTAACACTCGGTGAGCTCGAAGTCTCCCCACTTCCTGCCTGCTGTGAGTCATCCGCGTGCGCCACCATGAGCCCATCCAACAACGCGGCGTGATCGGCGCCGTCATCTGCCCGGATCCCGGTATCCAGAACATCATCGGCCAGCATCCATGTCACCACGATGACGCTGTCCTTCCCGCGCACCGTTCCGGCGACCCCACGATCGGTTCGCACACCGCGCACGGCCGAAGCGGGAATCAGGAAGGATCGAGAACCGTCACGCCGGATGCCCAAACCACCGTCGACGAGGTGGAACGAGGCTCGACTCCTGACCCCCAACTCGTGCACGGCGACGCGATCAAGCCAATCGCCAGAGACCGACGTTCCCAGGTACAGGCCGGGAACACCGGACGTCGCGGGGGCATCGAAGGCCGACGGTTCAGCCATGGAGGAATGCCGCGCCACTCTGCCTTTCCAGCCCCGTCGCATCCCCCACAAGGCGAGCGCGATCAGACCGGCTACCAAGCCCACCAACGCCAATCGCGCGGGCCAATCAGACACACTCGCCTGCTCGGTGAACTCCTCGGCGACCACGACGACGGGTTCGAGCATCGGCATCACTGTTCCCCGATTCACGCCAGCGCTCCATCGACGACCGTCGGACGCCCGCGGAAAAGCACATGCCGCACGGTTCCCGGCATCCGCCGGCCCAGGTACGGGCTGTTGCCGCTCTTGCCCACCAGCGCATCGACCTCGAGCGGGCCCTGCGCCGACGGATTCCAGACCGTGATGTTCGCCGCGGATCCTGACGCAATCGGCATTCCTTGATCCGGCACCTGCCCGATGCGCGCTGGGATAGTCGACATGCGGTCCGCAATGTCCCGCCAAGTCAACAGGCCGGACTCGATGAACACCTCGACGGCAATTCCGAGGGCCGTCTCGAGCCCGACCATGCCCATCGCCGCCGCCGCCCACTCGCAGTCCTTGTCTTCACGCGGGTGCGGGGCGTGATCGGTCGCAATGATGTCAATCGTGCCTTCGACAACGGCTTCGCGTAGCGCGTGGACATCCTCCGCACGCCGGAGCGGAGGGTTGACCTTGTAGATCGGGTCGAAGCTCTCGACGAGCTCCTCGGTCAAGAGGAGATGGTGGGGAGTGACCTCGGCCGTGACGGGAATTCCGCGGGCCTTCGCCCATCGGATGACCTCGACCGAGCCGGCTGTCGATACATGGCACACATGCAGCCGTGATCCCACATGCTCGGCCAACAGGACGTCACGAGCGATGATCGCTTCCTCCGCGACTGCGGGCCACCCCGCGAGACCAAGGCGAGCGGACAGTGCACCTTCATTCATTTGGGCC
>Ga0208150_1000985_pt1 | contig 10888 bp, 13 predicted proteins | sample DEB08_DNA_8_FD_184534 | JGI IMG/M metagenome (GOLD analysis project Ga0208150, IMG submission 184534) | Aqueous microbial communities from the Delaware River and Bay under freshwater to marine salinity gradient to study organic matter... | ecosystem: Environmental > Aquatic > Marine > Coastal ...
TCCAGAGCTGTCGCCTCTTTGATTAAGGGTCATAGACCTAGCGTATGCACCAGTATCAACAGGAGTAACTCTCTCTAGGTAATCTATACCTTCAATAAGCTTATTAGCTAAGAGTTTCTGAGCGAATGCTGTGACCTCTTTCTTCTTCTTGGTAAGTCTGGGACTAACAGTAACTTGCATTATTCCCTCACATCACACAGGAAGCAGATCTTAGTCCCGTTAGAAAATATAGTAACAACAGAAACAATGTTAACTGTGTCACCGCTACCAATAATCTGATCTTCGTCATCGGGTTCTACTGCCAATCCTAAAGCTGGTATTACGCATTTACGGTTACTTCTACGGATCTGATCGAAGTCTGCTATGATACCTTGGTCATAGTTATAGAAGTAACCAGTAAAGCTATAATCTGTGGTAGCTGATCCTGTTACTGCACCTGTTGCAGGGTCATAAGTACCTGCTGTAGTCTTCTTACGCAGAGTAAGAGTTTCCCCGAACTCATCTACCATCTTAAGTAGATTATATCCCCTGGTAAATGCCATAGCTTACCCCTTAGTTATAATCGTAATCATCGCCACTATAACTTGGTGGGTTTCTGAATCTATCCCTGCGGAAGGAAGGTGCAATACGATCTGTATTTTGTCGAACATTGTCCACAATGGCAATGCTAATTCCCCCAGCTTTGATACCTACTACAGCACCTGATTTCTTACCTTGATGCTCTAGTGTTTCCGCTAGGCTAGTGTAGTGTTCTTGTAAGTCGCTGTAGTCAGCACTGAGTGCGCCTGAGAGGTTCTGAGTAACTCTACGAGAGTATTGTGCAGCTATTGTTCTAGCAGCCCATGCAGCAGCATAGTAGACATTATCATTAGTCTGATTGAGAGCGAAGGTAATCTCTTCATTCTGGACTTGTTGGTCGTTAGTGTCAGTGTCACCTACAAGCAAGCGAACAGAGTTTATTCTCTCTGCTGCACTAGCTGTACCTAAGTTCGTTGCATCATACGACCAAGCCATAATTAATCAGTCTCCATGTGACCATAATTTCTACGCCAGCTACGAATAAGCCCACGCTGTTTATCGGGTACTTTAGACTTCTTACACTTCTTTCTGTCGAACTCAGTGGTAGACTTAGTCTTAGTTTTTACCTTAGCATTAATAGTGTCTACAAGACCGTGTAGTCCCTCTGTATCAAGGTCTTCTAAGCCATCACCAACCTTACGTTTAATCTCAAAGTCAGAATTGTGATGAATGAAACCTTGTTTATATAGGATCAGTGCCTTCTCTTCAGTTACACCGATTTCTTTCCACTTAAACTCCTCACCCTTCTTTAGCTGTCTACCCCAAGATTGAAATGGGTACTTAACAAATACAGGGCGGTCTATTTGAAATGGCATATTCTCTTGTCGGATCATTGTACTACCTTTCGTCGGGAAGGATGGCAGGGGCCACTACAGCCCCTACCGATAGAAATTAAGCTACAGCAGCAGCGAAGAGGTAACCCAAGGCAGCGCCTACGACTTTCATATCGTAAGACATTTTAACTTGGATCATCTCAGCGATTTGCTGACGCTTCAGAGCATCATCTGAGAATGACTCAACAGTGATACCCAAGTTGTTCACACCTTCTAGGTTATTCCAAGCGAAGGTCAAACCAGCGGCTGGTGACATAAGACCAGCAGTTGATGGTGTGTAGGCCAACAGAGCATTCTTACCACCGATGAACGCATTACTTTCTGCAACACCTTCTACTGATGAGTTCTTGACAGCTTCCATGACGTAGAAGTTCTCTACCTCAAAGATTTCAGCCAACTTAGCATCTGTGATCAAAGCTGTGTTAGTTACAGTTGCGCCACCGTTCAAACGTGCCAGAATATCTGGGTGATTGATCAGTTTATCACGTACTTCTTTACCAACAACCATTGTGTTTGGCTTGAAGCCACCAGAAGCCAACTGTACTGCACGACGAGCAGCAGTTACATCTTGGATTGGTGTTGAGTTGGTGTAGTCTGACCACTGGTCAGTACCTGACAATGTGTTGTCTGTTCCCCAAACTCCTGTTGAGAAGAAGTTGGTTGCAAACTGCTCTTCACGATGGATCATCAGACGCATCGCCAAGGTTTCAGCACCAGCAGAACGGATGTCCAACATAGCATCTTCGTTAGCCAAAGTTTGCTCATCGAAGTCCATACCAAGACCATATACGTCAGCAAAGTAGCTGCTGGTCGATAAAGTCATACCGATACGGTTTACTTCTGTACGTGGAGCCAATTTAGCTACATCACCAGTACGGTTCATATTCGCACGGTCATAGATGTAGTATTTGTCAGATTGTTTTGAAACACCGACAGTTGGGAATACCTTATCAGCGATAAAGTTTTCTTGTGATTGTGCATAAGCCAGCGTGAGGTTAGTCAGCGGCTGATCTACATGCACTGCGGATGGAGTCAGCAAGGGCATTATTTATTCCTTTCTATGCTGGATTAAGCTACGACGTTACCGCCTTGGATGAGTTCAATAGCCATGATCTGACCATCAACTGCTGCTTCCAAAGCATAACCCATAACAACGTCACCAGAGGCGGCGGTGAGTGCGTCACCATTTGCATCTGTTTGAATGGCAGCACCAGCGGCAATAGTACCACCAGAAGTTACCATAACCTTACCTGAGATAGCTACAGTAGCAGCTTCACCAGCAGCAGGGTTGTTCAAAAGAACACCGATGCAATTTTCACCAGCAGCATCTGCCAGATCTACTTGTCCATCACTCTCCAGAGTAACGAACTTGAATTGTGCTGCTGTGAGACTCTCACCAGCAACAAAAGACCGTGTATCACGGGACTGCATTACAGCCATATTTATTCTCCTTTATAGGATTTGTTGATAAGAGCTTTACCTTCATCGGTCTTAGCAACTGCGGCATAAGCTACAGCATATTGGCTCTTCTTGATTTTGTTTTCGTCCATATAAGACTTAACGAGGGCATCTAGCTTGTCCTGCGCTGTAGCGAAGTTGCCATCAGCATCAGACTTACCAAATTCTTCCATAGACTCTCCGAATACTGCATCAGCACCCTTCAGAGCTTCCATAACTGCTTCATCTGTATCGAACTTAGCAATGAGTGTTTTAGCTACTTCGATGTTGAAGTTAGGTAGAGCTTCTTCTGCACGTTTAGTCAGTTCAGCATCTGCCTTAGCAACTTCAGCTTCTTCCAGAGCCTTAAGGATAGGCGCAGGGATGTCAGCTTTGTTGATTTGCTCACCGTCATACTCTACATACTCAGGCTCGACTTTCTTCTCAATTACATCAGCTTTGATGACATAACCATTCTCGATGAGAGACTTACGAAGACGCTCGTTTTCTTCCTTAAGAGCAACTTCAGAAGCCTTAAGAGTTTCGATTTCAAGCTCTTCAGCAGTTGCATCATCAGCTTTCTTCATGTCCATGTTGTACATCTTCATGGCTTCTTCTTCAGACATACCTTTATCCATGTATGGCTTCAGTTTGGCCTTCAGATCATCAGACATTTTTTCTGTTACTTCATGTTCCATAGGTTCTCCATTGGAATTATCACGCTTGTACAAGGAGACCATTGCCTGTGCATTTGCTGGACGATCCACCAAAGACAACTCTTCCAGTTCAAGCTGTTTTAAAAGGTTAGGCACTATAGTCCTCCTTGATTGCACGACCCCCAATAGAGAAGGCCGCAAGTTCACCAGACTTAACCTTCGCCCAGACATTATCGTCATAGACTTTGAAAGCTACAACCCAGCCTTCACGGTCACTCTGAATGCCAAGGGATTCACCAATCTCTTTAGTGATAGGCATAGAATGAATAACTGCTCCAATCTGATCCCCTGTATGCATCTGCTTACCGACACGAATATGCTCCATAAAGCTATTGACAGCCTTAACGAGTGTGTCAGGTTCGATTACGTCACCTTGACGGTCAACCACTGGCTCACCTTTCTCAGTAACGACTGAGGCCCATCCGTAGACTAGACGCTGTTCTTCGTCAGCCTTTAGGATTTGCCCTTCAATACTCTTTGTTAATTCGGACACTGATGTTCCACCTTCCCACATACGACAAGACCAGTAACCTGCTGTAGTCTTATCTTTCTTGGTATCGCAAGAATGGCGGGAGCGGAAATTAGCTCTGGCTTTAGGGTCATCTCTACGGATCTCCATATTAGGATCTCCAAAGGCAACTCGCTTTACCTTATCACCATCTTGCACGAACACTTCAAACTTCTTGTTGCCACCTTGAATACGGCGAGGCTTGTTTAAAGTTACTTTCTCACCTTGGTACTCAGCCTTAGTGAACTCTTCCTTCATCACTTCCTGTACGATAGCTCTGAGAGCGTCTAAGCGGTTTACTGATGGCTCTTCTTGAGGGTCTTCAGCTACCTCATCACGGGAGTAATACGCTAGGTACTCTTCATGGCTACCACAGGGCATATATACAGCCTGTCCTATTCCGTCTTCATGTACGTGGATCTTACCCTCACAACCCATGTCCATACTTCTAGCTCTGGCTTCCATCTCAGTAGAGAATACATCATTAGCTAGTTTAGCTTTAGCTATTGACTTCTTGCTGCTGGAAGGGTGTGAAGCTGGCAGTAAATCTTTGTCGTGTGTAGCTTTCTTAGACCCAGTAACAATCTTAAGGAAACTATTAACCCTAGCCATTGCCCATTGCTCAGGGCCAGTCACATTAGGACGTACTGACTGAGGGTTTGTACGGTAAGCACCTACACCTCTATCATATACTGCCTCAAGCATACGCATAGTTACCTTATGCTTAGACTTCTTGTTATGCTCTTCCATCTTGTTCTTGAGGGCTGTTTTTGGCATGTTGTAACCTTAAGCTGTATTCTTGATTAGGACACCTTGGAAGGAAGCCGCTACTGCGTTATTTGTTGTGTTACTAGAAACCCTACACTCTAAATCTGTCTTCTCATAAAATGGTTGTGGGTATTCAAACTTAGTAATCAACTGGTTGCTCTGTAGCACATTAATAAACCTAGATCTGAAGACATTCGATCCAAAATCACGGCTAACAAAAACACAAGTGACTAATTTACTTGCTTGAGATAACGCTGCGGTAAAGTTAATGTCATCTAAGTATAGCGTGTAACCAGCGGGTACAGTGTAAGCAGCTATTTGTGTCTGATTACCAAAACTTAAATTGGCATATACTGTAGTATTTGGTACACCACCAGTAGCACCAGAAGAACCTATATAGATTATACCGCCAGCAGTCCCACCTGTACCAGCTAAAGTAACAAAAGCTCTGTACACTCTTAGGTATGAGTTTTGAGTAGCTACTTGTGTCTGACCATTAAGAAGAACTGTCTCTTCTATTTCATCGTAGTTCTCATCTAACCCTTGTATGAGAATACTGTTAGCACCTGTGCCACCGTTGGTATCATTTACACTTGTGCTACTGACAAACATTGTAACAGCACTTGTAGGGTAAAAAAAGTTACCACCTTGCGCCCAGACAGTCTCTTCATCCCCATTTACATCTGGGTTGTAACCAAACTTGTATAAAGCTTTGTGACCCTTAGTAAAACCCCTAGCGATTGCTAGGTCTGTATGTTCAAATAGGCGTCTGGGCCAACCACCAAGCATTTTCTGTTCTACCTGTTCAAAGAGTGTATTAGGATCTGTTGCATCTTCTACGTCAGGTCTTCCAGTAAGTATGCCATCAGTTACTAGAGAGTAATTTTGGCTTATTGCAGTTGAGTTTACTTCTGGTGTACCTGTAACGACAGAGGGAATAGAGAAACTCTCATCTTCTGTCATTGTAGCATCTGAGACTACAGGAGAACCTGTAACAAGCCCTGATGCTGTTAGGCCGTGGTCTTGAGTTAGTGTACTCTGGTTAGCTACAGGAGTGCCTGTAGAGAAGTCTGTTGGGGTTAGGTTATGGATATGAGAAGCTGAAGGAGACCCTACTACAGGGCTACCAGTAACTAAGTTATTAGCGTCTGGTAATATTAAACCTTCTGTTGATCCATAGTCTTCTGAGGTTTGATCTGTAGCTGATGCTACACTTCCCCAATTCTCACTCTCAGTATGGACTTCATTAATAGAGCCATAGTTATCTCTGGGAAATCCATTTGCCATATCCCATGACCCTTATTATGCAGGATCAGGTATGCCGATAGTAAATGATCCTAGAGTAAATGTGTTACCTGATGCGACAACCTGACTAGCTGACAAAGACCCAGTAGCTAACAGTCTGGTGTTGGATACGTCTACAATAGCGTAGTGAGTAGCTGTACCATTACCTGTCACTGATCCATCTGAGATAGCTGCAACTACAACTTCACGACCACCACCTGATCTGTCTGAGGGGGCTGCAATACTCAGGCTAGTGGAGTTACCTAATGTATAAGTAGAGGTAGCCTCAGTGTATGTTGTAGCTTCCTGAGAGGTTAGGTCTATACGAGAGGCTTCAGTATCAAGTACAGATAGCCCATTGTCAAAAACTCTGTTGTTAAGACTGGGCATCTTCTGGCTCCTCTTGTGTTACAGGCTTGGCATCTGCATCATATCTTAGTTCAGCAATATCCATCAGATCCTGGATAACTTCTGGGTGATCACTTACGTTGATGTCTGCGCCATTCAAGTTCCGTAGGAATGCTGCAATCTCACGTAGGTCATGTGGAGCTACATCACCAGCTACAATAGTTGGCATCAGGTCATAGTTCAGACCGTTCAACTCCCAGAGGCGCTCGACAAGCTGTTTATTGAGGACATCTACAATAGCTTGGATATAACTCTCTAATGCACGAAGGAACAGGTCTGTCTTACTCTTGGAGAGGGCGTAAGAGCCAGTATTACCACCACCAAGCATAAGAAACTCAGAAAGGACGCTACGGGCTATGTCATGTTGGTAGCGTCTTACTACAGGGTCTATTTCTATATTACGACTACCGCTAGAAGACATAAGCTCAACATCTACCAGTCTTTGGTTGGTAGGCGCTCCGTCTTTATCGGGATAGGTGTCGGAAGGCAGAATAATGTATCCCTGCTCATTGAACTTGACATCCCTGAGAATAGATTGCAGGTTATTGACAAATCCAGATTGGGTGGCTGTTGCATCCCCTGACAAGTACTCAGCAGGAATACGGGCAACAGGAATACCAGCAAGTTCCCTCTCAACTGCTATAGCCTCAATAGACTGTAGATTATTGACATATTCATAAGAAGTATAAGCATTGCGAAGAATAGACCTACCAGCAGGGTCACCATTAATCGTTGTCGTGCGGTAGTACAGACTTTTGCGAGTAGGTATATAATTAGAGTTGTTATAACCTGAGCCGTCCTGATAGATGCCTTTGACATCACCAGTTTTGGTGTCTACATCAAACCTAGAGATTGTCCAAGGCGCACGAATAGCGACCTTGCGGATACCCATACGACCGTCAGAATACTTAGAGCGGCCTTTGTCGCTTCTTGTAGTCGGCCCATTGCGTCTCTTATAGATAACCTCAAACCACGCAAAGCCGTAAGAAAGACTTGAAAGGGCTTCAGCAACATGGTCATCAAGGGTATGGTCCATATCATCAAGGACAGACTTAACGAACTCAGCTTCTCTCTTAGCTTGTGGTGTATCATTGGCTGGCATTACCTTTAGATCTACATCCCGAAGGACTTGTTCAGTAGCGTACATAACAGCACCGATGGTGCTATCGTTGTCTCTCATCTCACGGTACTTGCGTATGGCTTTCTTGCCACGAAGCTCAGGTAGAAACTCATCAGCCCGTATCTGACCATTGTAGGTGTTGTCACCTGCTACACCTAGTATTTGCTTGGCCTCTGTCTCTGAGAGCTTCTTAACCATTACCGTAATCCTTTGGCGCTACTATACGCTAGTTTAAGCGTAGGTTTTGCGTAGCCATTCAATGAGAGGTCCGTTATAGCCCAAACTAAAGCATCAAGACGGTCTGGTGAGCCTGTGGACCCTAGAGGTTCCCACTGTACCATCTGATCTTCTAAGTCGTTTAATCCCTTTACGTGTCTAACTTTGTCTTGCTCATATAGAGCAGATACAGGTTCAGCCCGTGCCATCTTCCCTCTGGATGCATGTACGAGCTTTACTGGGACTGTTTCATCTTCTGTGTGTAAAGTGTGACGAACCATATCGCCACCTTGGTTTCGTTCTGCAACAATGCGGTCTGCCATGTGCTCTCTGTAGAGTTCTACGGCTTTAGCTGCCCATTGCTGAGGAGTGTATCTACCTGTGTGATCTTCTAGAACGTACGCTATTCCGTTGATATCTACACCAGCTACAACAATACCAGTCATGTCACTTTCTGCATTTGCAGTAATAGCTGGGTCTATGGATACCACTATACGATTAAGAGTGGGAACATCATCTTTGTCTACCTCACATGAGGCTAAGAGAGTTCTATTCCATAGAGCGCCTGACGCTTCGTCCAGGATTTCGGCGTAAAGCTCTTGGCGACCAAGGCGGGTGCCTTCATAGGTCTTACGGACTGCGTCGAGGAAAGTATCAGCAAGATTAGCAGCGTTATCATAAGTACTGCCGGTAGAGACTGTCGTTTTGTCGTCATCTAAGATATTTCTAATGAGTTTGGTTGTCTTTGGTGTCGTAGTGACAAATACTTGCGGTCTACGTCCAAGTCGTAAGCCAAACTGTAGCATATCCCAAGTTTCTTGTGCGTTTCTCCATGCACATAGCTCATCAGTCCATGCAGAGTAGGCTTGTGGACCCCTGAGTCTTTCTGGGTCTTCTGCAGAGAAGAATACAGCTTTAGCTCCATTCTCCCAAGTGAGTGTATTATTAGTTGGAGACCATATGGGTAATCCTAGTGGACTTCCTCTATAGGATTTATCTCCCTTCCAACATACGTTAATAAGACCTGAGTCGCCCTCGACCATAACTCGTCTTACATCACCTTTAGTAGGAGCTACACAGTGGACTATCTTATCGCCCTTCTTAATCCTGTGTCTTACCCACTCAGCACCGGCTCTAGTCTTACCCCAACCCCTGCCAGCTAGAGCTACCCATACATTCCAGTTGCCTTTAGGTTCTAACTGCTCTGGCCTAGCCCAGAACTCCCAAGAGTGCTGCAGTTCTTCTGTCTTCTCTGGGCCAAGTTGTTTTAGTGCAGCTGCAACCTCAGCATCTGGTAGATCTCTAAGTGTCTGTGCTGTTATCTTTGGAGTCATCAGAGGTTTTACCGAGTAGGGTCATAAGAGTGTCTATAGCACTAGCGTCTTGGTCGGGGTCGACAGACATCTCTTCGGCTTGTACAGTCTCCTTTGGACTCCATCCTGCCTTAGAGCGTAGGAATAACTCCTGAGAGGGAAAGTGACCATTAAGAGCTTGCTCAACGACTACGTTACCAACTCGTGAGGAGATCTCTGCTCTGGCCTCACTAACGTCTCCACCATAGTACTTATAGAAAGTAGCTAGGTTACGAGGGGCATTCTGGTAGCGCTTGTTAATAGTAGCCATGATGTCTTTGATCTGGACACCATCTTTAACCGACTGCCTAACGTATTTAGCAATCGGCTCACTATACTTCAGTGGCTGAGGTTGAGAGTTACTCATGGTTCTTCCTATGGGGAGCCTTTAGAGGCTGCAGATCTATAGTAATCTATAGGCTAAGCCTAGGCTACAATCCGTCTTCGCTGAAAATATATGATTGAGGAGATACGATTGATAGCTGTCGGCTATGGTGGGCTATATAGGTACTAATTAACAAATGTCAAGGGGTAGAGCTATATTTATTTTCTAGGGAGCCTATAGGGAGCTGCAGACCTAGATCTAGCTGCAAAGACTATAGGCTAAGTCGAGATCCTCTCTTAAGTTACACTTAAGTGCTACTATAGTCTTATAATAACTATATGTATTATAAATTAAAGAGTTACTTAAGAGTTACTTAAGTTAGTGGGTATATAGTGTGTCAAGAGCAAAAATCAAGTAGGTGCGACATTATGTCATAGGCTAACCTTATTTTTTATTTTGGAAACTATAGGGGCTACGCCAGGATTTGGCCCTAGCCAGTATCCTAGCTAGGGGCCCCGTGGTTAAGTTAGGTAGGCTAGGCCTAGGTAGAGCAGGGCGAACAATAAGCTCGCCCCTAAGATATCCCTAATCATGAGCTGCAGGCCTCAGCAATAGCGGCCTCATATGCAGCGACGATATCCTCGCGCTTGGTATCGCCCACTTTGATGCTCATGTACATGGTCAGCGCCTCGGTTAAAATTTCGCGCTTTTCCTTGTCTTTTTCCGCAGCGATATATTTAGCGCATACCTGCACAAGCGCGCCGTGAGCGGCGTGGCGGAGTTCTTCACGAGATACGCGGCGGGTTCCAAAGTAGTTTGACATGGTGTGATCCTTTCTAAGATCTAAAGCTATAGCGAACTTGCTATACATATTTAATAGCAGAGGCAGACTAGGTACGCAAGAAAAAAATGCACTAGGAGATACGATTTATTTGCATGGCAGCTATGCGCTAGGGTTATAGCTAAGGCCAGATCTAAGGTATGCTCTAAGGTCATACCTATGTTGCGCTCTATGCATAGCTCTAACATATTCACTAATCTAGATATATAGATATTCACATATGTAAGTATTTAGATATTCAAATATATGAATGTATAGCTATGCGCCTAGATCATGTCTGGTATGCGCCCTATGCATAGCTCCAGGCTAGGTTCTAAGCTTAGACCTAAGCCAGGCCCCACGATGGGAAATAAGCCAGGACCCAGGGTAGGAAACTAGCTAAGGCCCAGGGTAGGAATTAAGCCTGGCTCCAGGCCTGGCTCCAGGGCTAGACCCTGGGTAGAAAATAAGCCAGGCTCCAGGGTTAGCTCCAGGCCAGGCCCCAGGGTAGGAACTAGCCCA
>Ga0208150_1000992_pt1 | contig 10865 bp, 10 predicted proteins | sample DEB08_DNA_8_FD_184534 | JGI IMG/M metagenome (GOLD analysis project Ga0208150, IMG submission 184534) | Aqueous microbial communities from the Delaware River and Bay under freshwater to marine salinity gradient to study organic matter... | ecosystem: Environmental > Aquatic > Marine > Coastal ...
TCACAGTTGTGTTTTTTTCTGAATTCCTCTGCATATCCGATCCAAGAGATATTATCCCCAAGTGCTGTTGACATAACACGGATCAAAACATCTTTTTCCGAGCAATCAAAAACTTCGGTGTGGTACAAAACACCATCCCGATAAATCTCTATTTCCCATTCTGTAAAATAGCTTCTATTGCTTTTTACCCATTGTCCCCTTTCAACTGTATCTTTGTATAAAAGTGATTTCCCATCCTGGGTATTATAAAAAAATACTTCATATAAACTGCCATCGTCTTTACCTAATATCTCAACCTTAGGTCCATCAGTAAATGACACACGAATGTTTTTATCATCTTCTTCGTGCTCGATTTTTTCTACAACAATTTCATCCATGAGGTTTGAATCAATTACACTCATTACATCCTCTGGTGTAATAGTTGTAGTACACTCAAATTGTCTATCTGTATTTTTATGGAATGGGCACCACATCCAATCTCCAGCATCAAATGAAACCCCTTTTTTATTTAAGCATCCGTTACAAACGGACTTATTGGTCAACCTATAGGTATCCTCTGAAAATTCATGGTCCTCTGACGTTAATCCAGATATCATAACTACCTTCTTCCCTAGAGCATGAGCAACCCAGGAAAGTCCTGATGATATCCCAATAAAGAACTCTGAGTGGTGGATGTAATTTGTAACCTCGTCTATGCTAAGACCTTGCCTTTTAAGTGCATTTTTAGGAACCTGGTTCCAGTTTCCCTCTATACCGAAACTTTCGTGATAGTCAATACAAACAGGTATTAAACCTCTTTCCCTAATCTTACTGCATAGGATTTCCCATCCATCTTTGTAGTTCCAATGTTTAGCTTGTGCAGTCGAGTGCATGGAAAAACAAACATATTTGGAGTCCAATGGTCTTTCCTTTGCAAAAAGATCGATCTTTGGTCGTTCCCATTTTTCTACGTCGATTTGGTCTGCATATCCCTTTATTAAGGGCTTGTGGAAATCATAAAAGATCCTAGTAAATTTAGAAAATCTCTCCCCTTCTAGTAAGTATGTTGAAGTCGATGGATCTAAAACAGGTTCTTGGTCGTGTGGAAGGATCTTTAGTTGTGGATAGGATTCTTTAAAATATTTCGCATCTAACTTGCATATAACTGAAATATTGTTTCCTGTTGTCTTCCTCCTTGCCTCTATTACAGCCATTGCCCCGATATTATCGCCCAAGGATTTGGAAACTATTTTAATAAGTTCCTTATTTTTAATCTCATCCTGTTGGACAATCTCGGTATCTTTGATTTCGGCTACACCACCTGAAAGAACCTTACTTACAACTTTAAATACCTTTTCAGATGGTGGGTGACACTCAAAGTTTTTTGATGGTTCCAAACAGGTGTCTATAAGAGTCACATTTTGAATAGCTCCCCAATCCCTTAGAGAATATCTTAAGTCGGATGCACAGTGTATGGAACAACCACCTAGAATGTAATTGTATTTATAGTTCTGAGAGCCATTCCTATATGGTGCTCTGAATTTAGGATCTAGATTCGATCCAAGCTGAAATATATGAGTGTCCGTAGTGCCTGCTAAATGCATCACGCCGGAATCCATTGTAATAACTGCTTTTGAATTTTTTAAAATATGCCAGCTTTGATCTAAAGATGTTTTATTAACAAGGTCTATCCCTTTTTTTAAATCTATATTAAAAGCAGGCTTATCAAGTTTTCCCCTATGTTGTTGTTCTCCAGAGTCACGACCGATAGTTACAACGTTCATCCCTGCATTTTCAAGTTTATCCGAAAGGTCCTGCCATTTTTCTTTTGCCCAAGATCTAGAATCCCAGGATTGTACCGGATGTAATACGACATATTCTTTTGGTAGGTTGAACTGATCTATAGATTCCGGATCTGCTGATGGGATAAAATCACAGGACATTTCTTCATCCTTAAGCATAAACCCAAGATCCTTTGCATGGAATTGCCGGATATCACAGATTGCATGTTTAAATTCTATACCAAGGCTGTCGGTTTTACCCAGAAGGTGGAAAGTTTTATGAAGGTCATATTGTGATGATATCTCATCAAGATTGACATCATTAATATGATAGCACTCAGAAACGTAAGGTAAATTCCTAAACAAATCTGGGACGTGTGATATTACCGCCACTTTGGAAGCATAGATTTCAGATAGCTTCCTGATCGTGGGAGTTGCACAGATTTGATCTCCAAGTGCTGGGGTTACTGTTAAAAATGCTGGTAATTTCAAGGCAATCCTATTTTGGTCAAAATGTTTTCTATATGTACAATCTTATCGTCGATAAGTAATTCTATTTTATAACCCTCGAATTCCTCAGATTCAAGTCTTTCTTGAGAAATACCCGGCACGTACCAGAAAATAACATCGGGTACAATACTTATATCGAAGGTGCTGTATAAAGATCCATTAGCTAGATCCTTCACTTGTAAGGTGTATCCTTCTAGCTTATAGTCCGTCTTAAGCTCTATTGTATTTTGACCTCTATTATAATTAACAGATAAAGACCCCATGATAGTGTCTGTAGGGTATTCGTGTAAACTTGGAATTTCCTGATTTGTTCTTCGTGCATATCCAGGATTAAAGTACATCTTATCGTCCTTGACAATTTTTGCACATCTCTCTCCTGCAGGAACCTCGTGAGGTACGCCGTCGTTATCTACCCAAGTACTATATCTTACCTCCTGGTATCTTACCTTATCCCTCGTGTAATCGTTATTGATCCATGAATAGTGTTCGATAAAAGCTACATTCTTTGGAACCTGGACCGTTTCTACGTGTTTAATTCCATGAACTTTGTCTTCATAGGTAAAAAATGTATCAAAGTAAAATCTATCAATTTTTCCCCATGGGCTTTTATTCCTGAATATCGATGGTCTAGACCAGGGTGTCTCGAAATAAGGTAACTGTATTGAGTAATTCTTGAGATAAATGGAAAAGGAAAGTACTTCCGGATTTCTTTCTATGAAATCTATTATTCCCCGTATCTGTCCCTCTGTATAAATTTCATCTCCATCCACCCTCCATATAATATCACAATTATGGGGTTTCAGGTATTCTAAGCAAGTATTATTGCTCGAGTCCTCGTCAATTAAATTATCACCAGATGTTGTTACTATATAGTCCAACCCTTTGGTTACCAGTTTTTTTATGGTCCCTGCATTTTTATCAGGGATACCAAGATCTCGATAAGGTGCGAATCTACCACTGCTTGATGTGAGGATCATATTATATTCCTCTCTAAGCTTTATCCAGGGATCCAAACAAGAATCTACATACTGCTCACAGTTGTAGATTCCGAAAATTACTCCTATCTTCATATTAAGCTGTCTTTATTTTTATTTTAACCGGGGTTTCAATTTCTGGATCTTTTTTAGCATCGAATGAAAGAGTAAGTCTATCTCCACTACTACACCCACCATTGATAATTAATTCTGCAATAGTATCCTCGATGTATTTTTGTAAAACCCTTTTTAAAGGTCTAGCACCATATTTTGGATCATACCCGGCTTCGGCGATTTTCTTCTTAAGATCCTTAGTTACTGTAATTTTGTACCCAATTTCGCTAAACCTTGGATACATTTTCTCCAACTCAACATCGATGATCGATAGAAGGTTCTCCTCTGAGAGGTGGTTGAAATATACAATCTCGTCTATCCTGTTAATAAACTCCGGGGAGAATGTTTTTTGAAGTTCCTTTTTAACAATCCTTGCGGATTCCTTTCCAGAATTGTTCGAAGTCGTGAATCCAACTCCCGCACCAAATTCTGAAGCTCTTCTTTGACCTATATTAGAGGTAAGAATGATAAGTGTGTTTTTGAAGCTTATCTTCCTACCTAAGCTATCTGTAATAAATCCCTCGTCTAAAATTTGAAGAAGTGAATTAAAGATGTCTGGATGAGCTTTTTCTATTTCATCAAATAGAACTACTGAATAAGGTTTTCTTCTTACCTTTTCAGTGAGCTGCCCGCCATCCTCATGGCCAACATACCCAGGAGGAGCTCCGATGAGTTTGGTTGAGTTAAATTTTTCTGAATATTCTGACATGTCGATTCTAATTAACGAATCTGTATCTCCGAATACTTGTTTACTTAATTCTTTAGCAAGTTCTGTTTTTCCAACACCAGTTGGACCTAAGAATATAAATGAGCCAATGGGCCTATTTGGATCTTTCAATCCAATTCGGTTTCTTAATATGGCTTTTGAGATTTTTTCTACAGCCTCATCTTGACCAATAACCCTTCCTTTGAGATCCTTACCCATTTGGGTAAGCTTTTGTGTCTCGTCCTGGGATACTTTACTGAGTGGGATTCCAGTCATCATCGATACAACTTGGGCTACCTTTTCACCATCTACCATTTTCCTTTTTTCCTTGAGCTTTTTTTCCCAAGCTTTGGTTTCAAGTTCAATGTTCAGTTTTATCTTTCTTTCAAGATCCCTAAATTTAGCTGCAGCTTCGTAGTCCTGCTTAGCAACAGATCCTTTTTTATCCCGAACAACTACTTCTAAATTTTCCTCAAGCTTTAAAAGAGAGTCTGGAACTTTTACCTGAACTAGCTGTGCCCTAGAACCTGCTTCATCCAAAGCATCTAAAGCTTTATCAGGAAAATTCCTGTCAGTAATGTATCTTTCTGTAAGCTTAACACAATTTAATAACGCATCGTCTGTGTACTCTACATTATGGTGATCCTCATACTTCTCCCTTACATTTTTAAGGATGTCGAGAGTTTCTTCAGCTGTTGGAGGGTCAATTATGATCTTTTGGAATCTCCTTTCTAATGCGCCGTCTTTTTCAATATTTGTCCTGTACTCATCAAGAGTCGTGGCACCAATACACTGTATTTCACCTCTAGCTAAAGCTGGTTTAAACATATTTGAGGCATCTAGTGATCCTGATGAACCCCCAGCACCTACAATGGTGTGAAGTTCGTCGATAAAGATAATAATATCTTTATTTTTTCTAAGCTCGTCTATAATAGCTTTCATCCTTTCCTCGAACTGGCCCCTGTATTTGGTACCAGCTACGATAGATCCCATATCAAGACTTATTACCCTTTTATTAAGAAGATTCTTGGATACCCTTCTTTGTATAATTCTTAAGGCAAGTCCCTCAGCTATTGCTGATTTTCCAACACCAGGTTCACCTATCAAAACAGGATTATTCTTTTTTCTTCTTGCTAAAATTTGTGAGACCCTCTCAATTTCTTCGTCCCTCCCAATAATAGGGTCAAGTTCGTCTTTAAGAGCAAGGTCTGTTAAATCTCTGCTAAAAGTATCTAGAGCTGGAGTGCTGGATCCAGTTGAGGAATGCCTGAAGTCAGGCCCAAGATCATCTTCGTCGTCTCCTTCTGGATGTCTTCTTTGGTCGTTAATAGGAAGCTTCAATTTTCTTTCCTCGTATTCTGTGGTTTGATTTATTCTTCCGGGCATAATTTAAGTCTTACAATCTCTTATACCACATTCGCAAAAGTAAATTTCGCCTGTTTATGATCTTTAGGACTTGGCCCAATTATCAATCTCTTCTTGAGAGGGATAACCGATTTCTTTTTCACATTCTGTACAAACCCTCCGTAAAGCAAATTCCGAATTTTCTTTTGGACAATTTTTTACTTTGTAATCTTTGTGAGTACAAGAATTTTGAATAGTTCTAAGCTCTTTTTCCAAGTCCTTGATTGAGCTTTTTATCTTTTGTGTTTGTTTAGACTTTTCCTCTGATGAGGGGAGACTATTGTTTTCAGAATTTTCCATGACATAAGAATATTTCTATCGACAGGCTTTATCTGCTATGGATATTGACCAGGGAGATTTCGTCTTATATCTAGGAACTATCCCTATGGATTCGATTAAACCAAGTGCTGCTCTTAATACCGAGTTAGACTGATATCTTGGGTCTGGATTTAGGTCAACATCTATGTAATCGGGTTTTTCTAACCCGTTTTCCATTAGAAACATTGCGGTTGCGACGCTAAACTCTACTTCCCTCCAAAGCCTTTCGTGCCTGTCTTTTATTAAAGGAAAAGTCTCTCTCGAATACAAAACATGTCCACCGCCACCATTATAATGCAGTACTATTACTGTGGCAAATGTAGTTTTTTCTGGACCATTGTGGGAATCGCATCCAATGTATATTTTATGAATAGGATTTTCCTCTATCCATTTTTTCAAATATTGAATCAGATGTACATTTCCCTTATCGGAAAGTCTTTTCCATTTCTTTAAGAACCTCATAGAATTAAAGGTTAGGATTATCTGTTTATATATGTAACTTTTTATCTTTGACCTGGTATAAATTAAAAAGATTCTGATTTTGAAAACGATTTGGACTAACGGTTGCTTTGATATCCTTCACATAGGTCATATTAAAATGCTAGAAAAGGCAAAGTCTAGGGGTGATGTTTTAATCGTTGGGATCGACAGCGATCAAAGAGTTAGGAATCTTAAAGGTGAAGGAAGACCTTTCAATAGTCAATCTGACCGGAAGTCTTTTTTGGAATCTATCAAGTATGTAGATGAAGTTAAGATTTTCTCATCTGAACAGGAGATGGAAGACCTCGTTTTAAAACTTGGTATAGATGAAATAGTTGTGGGCGAAGAATATAAGGGTAGAAATGTAGTCGGGTCTATACATGCGCCAGTGTATTTTTTCCCTAGGATTGGCGATTACTCAACATCTAAAATACTGAAGTCTGCTGATATATAATCAAAATAATCCAATATAATGGATAACGTTTTGAACTTAAGCGCTTTTGGTGAAGTAATACCAAACAAGAAAAAGGAAAAAGAGGACATTACATTTAAGTCGTTTATGGCAGAACCCAAATCTACGGAAGAGGTTCCTGACGAGCCAGTCGAGAATGGAAAGGATCCAGCAAGTTTCGTTGCTACCAAGGCCCTTATGCATTCCTCGCAGATAAAACTGTTGCATTGGCAAACTAAATCATATGCAGAGCACAAGGCTTTAGATAAACTTTTCAAGGGAATTGTAGATTTTCAAGATGATCTAGTAGAAGTCATTATGGGAAAATATGGCAGACCAACAATTGAAGGGGAAATTCCTCTTTTCAATTATGTAGATTGTGATTGTTCGGAAGCAATAGAAAAAATAAAACACTGTTATTGCAACGATTGCAAGAGTTTCTTTACTCCTGAAGAGGATCCAGAAATACTTAACATACTGGACGAAATTATTGCTCTGTTGGATAAAACGATGTACTTATTGACATTGAAGTAAAAACGGGATCCCTGCGGGGCTTCAACCCTCTCGGCTTTCCACTTGGGGATTGGTTCCCGTTCTTGTGATGAAATGCTTGATATATATTTAAAATACTTTATAATTGAAGGATGAAAAATCTTAAAACTTTTGAATCTTGGGGCAGTAATTACCCTGCTGGTGCGGAACACGATCCAAGAGCACCTTGGAACCAAAGGGATCCAGAATATGTTAGGGGAGTTGATCTAAAACCATCTGAATTAAAATTTGAGGTAATTCATTCGGATTATTCAGAAACAGCTATTCTTAAAGATAAGCAAGATGGTAAAATATATGCGGTTATTTTCGATCCATCAGATGACGAATTTAGAGATTACATGCAGGTAGATCGGGAATACATCGGTAGAGACGAAGATGGAGATTATGAGTATGAATATGATTGGGATAACGCAGAAGTTGATGACGAAGCAATCGTTGCCTATGCCTCCGACGATGCAAAGTATAATGGTCTTGGCAAAAAGTTAGACGATTACTTCGATGGGCGCGTTACTCTTGTTGATAATGACGTTGCAGCGGAGGTTATTGACGTCTACCAATCAGCAGCTGATAGGCTAGAGAAATCAAACAAACACACTACACATTGGGGAGAGAAAGATTACAAACTCTACAAGGATATGGTAGATTATCTTCAGCCTTTCCTAGAAACACCAAACGACTAATAATTATGAAGAATCTTATACAATTCGAGAATTTTAACTCACAGACAAACGAAGTTAATGAAGCAGAGGGTATTCACCCTGCTGTTAGAACTAAACTTTTAGATTACCTAAAAGAAAACCCCAATGCAACATTTGCAGAAGCAAAAAATCACATTGGGGATGTATTAAAGGGTTGGAAGCTTTCGGAAGAAGATTTTGAGGAAGCTAAGAAGCTTTCTAATTAATCCTCTTCTCCTTCTTCTTTATCATCATCAGATTCTTCCTCAGGTGAACCAGGTTCTTCGATGATTTCGACCTGAGTCATTTCTTCTTCTGGTTGAACCATTTCTTCTTCGCCCATCCTATTTTTCAAGAAGTGATAAACTTCTTCTATGTCATCAACTGAAGTTGCCATATGGTCTAGTGCCCAGCCATGTCCTGCAGATAACATAGCATCTACTTTCTCTTTATCCATGGCCAGAATATCTTCGATAGCATCTTTGATGGTGTGAAGATTTTGGAAGAACATATAATTATATTCTTTATTATGTCCCTCAATCGCTGCGGTGTAATCCTCAAACATTTTAATATTTTTCATAATTGTTTTGTGTGTTTTTGTGTTCTATATATTTTTAGAAGCCTAAATCTTTTAGATCCGATGATATCTCAAGGGAATCCAAAAATTCGTCGGAGAAAAGATCCTTGTTTTTATTTACATATTCAACCATTGGGGAGTTCTTATTCACTCCTGTTGCTATTGGGGCTAGTAGCTTTGACTCGTCGTTAGAGATACCAGCAAGGTCAGTCTTCTTTATGAATTCAATAACAGCATCCTCCCTTTTCTTATCATTAAACATTTCTATCATTCTTGGAAGTGGAGAATACCTTTCATTGCTTTCGTTTTTAAGAGTATATTCTAGCCAATTCCTAAGATTTGAATCTCCTTTATCCTCTACAAACTCCTGTTGTGATCTAAGGATTTCGAGAGGAAGAGCATTTTTATGTAATCCAACCTTTGCATTTGCTAGGCCCGGTGGAAGATCGATAACCGAGTAGATCTGGTTGTTTGAAGCATCAATCCATTTCATTTTATTAGATGATATACCTTCCAAAGATGAAATTGAGTTATTACCACAATCGTAATATCCACCAACAAATTCAGGGCCTCCTGATAACCCTTTAAGGTTGTTATCACTGCAATCAAAATTACCCATTACCTTTTTAGCACAGTTCTCTAATGAATTGAGGTTGCAAGATGATATGTCTAGGGATTTACCAATTTCTTGTGGACATCCGTTTAAATCTTTAAGAAAATTTTCATGCAGGAAAAGATTTCCAGAAATACTTCTCCCGCCTAATGCTTCGATACTTTCTAAAGAGTTTCCCGGAGCACTAATATTTTGAGCATTATCTGAAATTCCATCCAGTGTAATTAAATAGTTATTAGCACAATAGTAGTCTTCCGCCTTTTCAGGACCACCTTCTAGGCTATTTAGCAAGTTTCGAGAGCAATTAAATTCCTTTACTTCTCGTGGACATCCTTCAAGACTTTCTAACTTGTTGTCAGAAATATCAAATACTCCAGTCACCTTGCCAAAAACAATGGGTGATAGAGATTTGCCTTTAATTTTTTTGGCTGCTATAAAATCACCCTCAATGTTTATTACCCCATCTTTCTCTTCCCAAGTACCTTTGGTGCACTCGTTAAGCAACTCTATTTCGTTACTCGAAAGATTTAGACTTTCGTTTAGGAATTCGTCAAATGTGATAATAGATCGCATGGTGTATATATTCATTTCCATGACTGATATATAGTTTGAAAATAAATCTATTACAATGGGAAAAAAAGTCTTAGACTTCAAGAATTTTATCCTGAACGAATATAATTCGTCAACAAATGAGGGCATTATTTCTGACGCCTTTTCAGGATTGGCTAAATGGGCCAAAAACTTAGTAGATGCAATCAAAAACGGTTTGGTAAAACTAATTCCCTCTGGTCCAAAGAAGGGATTACCTGTTGCTGCTTATTTTGATCCGTCTGCAGGAAGTATAGTTAACCAGATTGATAAATTTTATGCTGGTACCGAATTTGCAAAGCAGAATCCGGCTTCAATGTTTGAATCTGTTGGATATGAAGAAATTGAGGAAGCAAGGGTTCCTTTGGAGTATACTGAAGAAGATCAGACTGTTCGAAACATCTCAGCTCCTGAGCTTAAGGAAATGGTTGAGAAACTATATAGATCCAAAACTAGAGGCGGTAGGGCAAAACCTATCTTTATATACGGGGCTCCTGGTATTGGTAAAACTCAGATAGTTGGGCAGGCAGCTCAGGCACTTGGAGTACCAATGATTAACCTGGATCTTCAATTTATGGCACCGGAGGATTTCTTAGGAATTCCAAAAGTGGTTGATGTTGATAAACCAGAATATGACGAGGAGGGTAAATTAACTTCTCCCGGTTCAGGTATGACAAGATCTAATCCGCCTATGCTTTTACCAAGAGACAATGGACCTCAAGGGAAAGGTGGTATTATCTTTATGGATGAAATGAACAGATCGAACAAAATGGTTCTTAACTCTGTTATGCAGTTCGTTCAGATGGGTAGACTTGGAGAATATGTACTTCCAGATAAATGGGTAATCGTAGCAGCTGGTAACAGACCAGCAGAAGCAGATGTTGCTGAATTTGACTTTGCACTAGCAGACAGATTCACCATTGTTAACCTTGTTCCTCAAGTTAAAGACTGGGCAGACTGGGCAAGAGAAAGCGGTAAGTTCGAACCAGAATTTGTTGACTTTGTCGAGAGAAACGAAGAGCTATTCCACTATCTAGATAGAGAAAAAGCTACTCTTAAATTCCCAACCCCACGTTCATGGACCGATGCAGCAATGATGCTACAGGACGAAATTGAAGATGCTGGGATTTCTTCTTGGAGG
>Ga0208150_1000994_pt1 | contig 10859 bp, 15 predicted proteins | sample DEB08_DNA_8_FD_184534 | JGI IMG/M metagenome (GOLD analysis project Ga0208150, IMG submission 184534) | Aqueous microbial communities from the Delaware River and Bay under freshwater to marine salinity gradient to study organic matter... | ecosystem: Environmental > Aquatic > Marine > Coastal ...
AGCATGATATGTCATTTTCCAGCGCCTCCGAATCTTATATTTTGTTGTCAATCGGTGATGGACTTGTCGCGCAAATTCCATCGCTAATGCTGGCCATTGCGACAGCCATTATCGTAACCCGCGTTTCAACAACCGAAGATATGGCAGCGCATATTGGCAAACAGATCAGCCTGTCACGCGCCTGGATTCCCGTTTCGGGTGTCTTGCTATTGATAGGTTTTGTTCCAGGCATGCCGAATTTTCTGTTTTTAGCAGCGGCTGCCATTGCCGGCCTTGCCGGATTTTTCATGCGCAAGAGAGAAAATGTTGAAAACGAGCTCGAAGCGCAGCAACAGTCTGGCGACGCAGCTCTCCTTGAAGATGAGGGTGCGAAATCACCTGACCAGATCAATCTGATCGATGTCACCGATAATTCCGCCGTTTCAGTGCAGCTTGGCTATGGCCTGATTGGCATGGTTGACGAGGCAACTGGCGGGCCGCTTGTAAACCGTATCACCGGTATCCGCAAACAGGTTTCCAAGGCGCTTGGCTTTGTTATCCCACCTGTACGGGTTCGCGATGATATGACCCTGAAAGCGAACGATTACCGCATTCGGATTGGCCAGACAATTGTCGGCGAAGATCAGGTCTATCCCGATTTAAAACTGGCCATTCCAGGTGACTCAACAAGTGTAAAGATCGCCGGTGTCGAAGTAAAAGATCCAACATTCGGCATGGATGCCATTTGGATTGAACGGCATAAAGAAGCCGAAGCTGAGAGCAATGGCTATGTCGTTGTCGAGCCTGAGTCAGTGCTGGCAACGCATATTTCACAAATCATGTATAAATTTGCACATGAATTAATTGGCCAAGATGATGTCAAGGTGCTTCTTGATAATCTGGCGCAGACATCGCCAAGCCTTGTTGAGTCAGTTGTTCCCAAGCTGGTACCGCTTCATGCGTTGACAGGAATTCTGAGCGAGCTTCTGGCCGAGCGCGTACCGATCAGCGATCTTCGAAAAATTTTGGAAACACTTGCCAATTTGGCTGGTCGTAATCTTGGCATCATCGAATCCGCCGAAGCGTTGCGGCCGGGCCTTGCCGGTCTTTTGATCCAACAAATTGCTCCGCTCAACCAGCCCTTGCCCGTAATCACGCTCAGTTCTGAACTGGAACATATGCTGATTTCAATGTCGCGCCAAAGCAATGATGGCGGGTTACTTCTTGATAGCGGCCTTGCCGAGCGATTAATCAAATCAGTTGCGCAGGCCAGCGAAAAAACATCAGCTGATGGCCGCCAGGCTGTTCTCGTGGTCTCACCGCAAATACGTCGCCAATTATCAACAATTATGCGTCAGCATATTGATGATCTGGCGGTTCTTGGCTTCACCGAATTGCCTGACAACCGGAAAATTAATGTTATCGCCACCATCAGCGGTGATGCCGACAACAAGCTTGAAGATAAATAAGATCCGGCGCTTTTGCCGTCATCCAAAAAAGGAGGGTGAACCATGCCAACGATAACCGTACAAGCCCCAGATTCGGCAACCGCAATGGACAAAATCTGGGATCAGCTTGGCCCTGATGCGATGATCGTTTCGACCAGAAAGCACAATGGCCACGTTGTCATGGAAGCAACAACCGACAGCATTAAATCGGCTTTGGCACCATCTGCTGAGGCCAAATTTAGTGACATTTTTACAGGCAAAATGTTAGCAAAACCTGAGGTAAAAGTAAAAAATGGTATAGCGCAAGAAGGCGAGAGAATATCAGCTACTTCCTCGATAAGTGTCGACATCGCTGCACTTCGCCGAGATATCACCCAAATGCAAAATATGCTGTCAGGCCTTGTGCTTACTGATCTTGACGGGGTAAATCCGAACCTATTAGCAAGCACAAAGCTGGAATTGCAGCGCGCCGGATTTTCCGCCAAAACGCTGAACCTTCTGAAAAAACGTTATGCTGGCCTGACCTATCGGGAAGGTTGTGATGCATTTCTTGGCGGCATCGCAGAAAGGCTAGCCGATCCAAATGCCAAATCACTATTGTCAAAAAGGTTGATTTTTGTTGTTGGCTCAACTGGCACTGGCTGCACAACAATGGTAGCAAAATTAACTGCAATGCTTCGAGAGGAGCATCCAAAAAAGGAAATTATTGCCGCTAGTCTGCATGGACAGAACGCAAGAAATAATCAATCTTTGCAAAATTTTGGGAGATTATTAAATGTGCCGGTCTGCGAGCTATCCATGGAAACGCCAGTCACTGATTTTAACAAGATGACCGATTATGACATCATGGTAATTGATGTTACCGCAATGCCTGATGAGGCCTGCCAAAAAATTAGCGAAATCAAGGCACATGTTGGCGTCAAAGAGATCGGCGTTGTTGTGACTATTCCAGGTAGTACAAGCCGAACTATGATTGAAGCAACCATGCAACGTTTTGCCGATCTGGCACCATTGATAGCGCTGACAAAACTTGATGAATGCGAAACGACAGCAGGTGAGTTCTCTGCCTATGTTGAACAAGGCGCATGTATAAGCATACTGTCAGGAACAAAATCAGTGATTGGGGCGTCGGTATTTGCTTCAGAGGGTATATTATTGCAATATCTAAAAGAAAATTTTAGCAATCACGAAGCAGTTTTGCCAATCGATACGGATACAGAGTAAATATCATGGCGACAACCATTGCAGTAACCAGCGGTAAGGGTGGAGTTGGCAAAACCAACACAGCAGTCAATCTGGCCACAACCATGTGTCGACTTGGCAAACGTGTCATTCTTTTTGATGCCGATTTTGGCCTTGCAAATGCACATGTTCTGCTTGGCACCAACCCAAAAGCCACAATCGCTGATTTTTTGGCAGGAACAGCCAGCATGGCTGAAGTAATAACGCCTGGGCCACTTGGGCTCAAATTCGTTTCTGGCGGTTCTGGACTAATTGAACTGCTTAATCTTGACAATCAGGCACGATATCGCATGGTGGCTGGCCTATCCAGTCTGCAGTCTGAGATTGACTATCTAATAGTTGATTGTCCAGCTGGTGCGTCTGATAGCACATTGTTTTTTGTCAATGCGGTAGATATTGCGCTGGTTGTTTTGGTGGCCGAACCAACAAGTTTTTTGGATGCCTACGCGATGTTAAAGGCCGCATATCTTGAAAAAAACATAGCGGAATTTTCAATAATGGTGAATATGGCCGAGAACTCGAAAACAGCCGAAGCCAACTTTAAAAAATTTCGTGACATCGCAATGCGGTTTTTGGACGTGAAATTGCATTACGCAGGTATGATACCGCAATCAACAGCTATCCGGCAGTCAATTATCAAGCGCAAGCCGATCAGTGTCAGCCAGCCAAAATCTTCGCTGGCAGAAAACTATGAGTCACTTGCGCGACGTTTGATGAAAACCCAAAAAAGCACACATGATGCGGTGAAGTTTTTTGACGGGGCGAGTTAATGAACAAGGCAGTGCGTGATCATTATGCCAATCAGAAGATAGATGTTAATGAACTGATCAAGACACATAGTGATTTGGTCCGGAAAATTGCTTGGCAAATTCACGGCCGCACGCGCCATACAACTGAAATCGAAGATGTCATGCAGGTTGGCTTTACCGGTCTGGTCAACGCCGCCCAGCAATATACGCGCAAAGAAGGTGCCAGCTTTGGCACCTACGCCAGCATCCGTATTAAGGGTGCGATTATCGATTATCTTCGCAAAAGCTCAAATCTTTGCCGCACAACGATTCAGATGAAAAAGCGCTATAATATGGCGCAAAGCCAGCTTCAAAGTAAATTGATGCGCAAGCCAACTGTTACCGAACTCAGCGTTGCCATGAACATGTCTGAAACTGAGCTTCAAGAATGGGAACATGCTTTTCAGGCAAATGCACATGAATCGCTTGATAGCGTTTATGATCAATATTCGATCTGGTATGCCTCAAGTGAAGATTCACCCGAAGAAAAGCTGAACCAAGATCAACTCAAAGGGTTGCTGAAAATAGCGCTCCTTGAACTTAGCGAAAAAGAAGCGCTGGTAATCCAGCTCTATTATGTCGAAGAATTGAACGTTTTTGAGATTGCTGCTGTGCTAGAAGTCTCGACTGGTCGCGTCTCGCAGATCAAAAAATCAGCGATTGCCAATCTACGTTCCTGTATTTCCAAATCACAGCATATTGATTGATCATGGCCGAATCTGGATTTAATGAAATCACCGAAATTCAGATGTCATTGCAGCTTGCCGAACATCAGCTGCAGCATAACCCTTTTCAAGAACAGCTGCATCTATCATTATCTTTGATATCGATTGCGCGCGGGTCATGCAAAATGATCATCCGCCCCGATCGGCAAAGCGCGCCATCGTTTGTTGGCGCCCTGCATATTCCCGCTGATCGCGCAATTATGCAGGCAACCATCGCGCTGCCACAAAGCCCATTTGATGATTTGTCACAAAAGCTGCGCCGGTCAGCGCCACGCCCAATCAATCTATTTGCGACTTTAGACAAACCGCTAACGGTTGACTATGAAGGGATTTTATTCATTGATCCGCCAGTTGATGCGGCCATCACAAATCTATTCTGGACAATTCCACTTAAATAAATGACTAATGGTCATTTACAGGAATTTACGCACCATTTCGGTCTCGGATTGGAGCAGACGTGATGTTCCGGAAAAGGCCTGTTGTGCGCGGATCAGCTTGGCCAATTCGCCAGTCATGTCGATATTCGACATTTCCAAAGCGCCTGAATGGATTTTACCCCGGCCATCTTTTACCGCCTGCCCAAGATTTCCCGGCCCCGATTTTGCATTTTCGCGAAACATATTATTGCCAATCGCGGTTAGACGGTTCGCATCAGCAAATGTTGCAAGGCCAATTTTCCCAACAGCAACAATGTTTGTGCCACCATAAGTTGCCTCAACAGTTCCATCTGACTGGATACCAACACTGGTTAACGCAACCGAGCCAAGCTGTTCGACGCCATTTTCGTTAACAATACCGGCGGCAAGCATCGGAACCGTAATTGCCATACCATTTGCCGACATGACTTTATGGCCCTCGCTTGTCGCAATCTCACCATTTAAATCAATCGAGAAAGACCCATCGCGTGTATATAGAACATCTTGCAAATTACTGCCATTGCGAAGCGCGAACATCCCCTCGCCTTCGACAGCCAAATCAAGAACCGTGCCGGTTTGCCGTAATTCACCCTGCGACCGCATAATCCGCATTTCAGAGGTTGTCACGCCCGACCCAACCTTGTTTCCAACACCCATGGTAACCGTATCGGCATAAACATCCACAAAGCTGGTTTCCCGCTTTTTGTAGCCAGTGGTTCCCGCATTGGCGATATTATTTGACGTAACATCAAGGTCACTCAAGGCTGCCGACATGCCGCTGCGAATTACCGAAATCATGATTATTAGACCTAACGTAGTTTGCTTCGCACTGTGTCAGCAAATTTTGTGCCAAAGCCTCATCATGGCCAAGTTTGGTTCATTTTTGCAAGCCAGCAAGCAAGCCATCCTTGGGTAAATCGTTTCGCTTAAAATTCAACTTGTTTAGCCGTTGCTAATGCAGCATATTATCAGATTGTTAAGCGAAGGCAGAAAATGGCAAAACAACAAAACACATCGCTGGTTCCCATGGCAAAACGATTGCCCGCAACCCGCCCCGCCAAAACGGGCGCGCAATCATTTTCACTCTATGATGGGGAGCGACATTTCACCAGCCGTGAAGATGTGCGTGAATTTTTGCCAGATATTCTTGGTAAGGCACTTGCCCGCACATGGATTGATGCTGATTTTCGGACTGCGTTTGATAACGATCCCTGCGGCGCGCTTGAAAGCCACGGTGTGTTTCTGCCTGAAAATATGTTGATTGAGTTCCAAAGCCAAAATGCCGATCGTCCGCGGATTGTTGTGTATGAACAGCGGCCAAACTCAAAATTCAAAGCACGCGTTCTGTACTTGCAGTTGGTGATGATGGCAGGGCGGTGATGGTTCGTTCCGCCCCTATCAAACGCGTTTTTCCCAGTCTTTTTGTGCTTTCTGTTTGTCTTTTGGGCATGCCTGCCAACGCCAGCGACCCACAAACCCAGATGGAAAACAAAGCCTTCAAAGAAGCGGTCGAGGCGGTCAAGGACAAGAATTATGCACACGCCATAACCTTGTTTGAAGCTCAGGCCAAGATGACACGCCATGACGCGCAGCATAATCTTGCGGTTTTGCTGAATGCCGGCAAGGGCCGCCCACGCAATTATGTTGAGGCGCTGTTCTGGTCATGGCAGGCCCAGCTCGGCGGTATTGAAGATGCCGAAGATTTGGCAAATGATATTGTAGATTTTCTGCCGCCAAAGGTAGCAGATGAGGTGCGGAGCCGCGTTGGTGAGGCATTACAAGCGCGCATCGACGCCAATGACCTAAACGCAATTCCGCAATTTGCCAATTATCACTTAACCATTCTTGCCGAACCTGATTATGGCAATGCCTATATCTGGTATTCAATCGCCGCTGCGATCAATCTGCCCAAGACAAGCGATGCGCGCGACGATGCCGAATCTCAAATCGACAGCAAAGATCTTGTTGAATTACAGATGAAAACCCAAACCCTTTTTGACAAATATAAATTCAAACCATTGCCAGCCACCGGCAAAGGAGGGAAAGATGCAAGTTAAGGTTCAATGGATTATTGATGGTCTTATCGAAATTGACGCCGAATCAAATGAAGCAGCCGAAGCAATTGCTGATGAAAAGCTTCGCAGCTTTATCGCAGCAAACCCTGAATTGACTGAAGTGTTGGGCGCCGTTGCCATTCAAGGCCATGCCGTCATTGAAGCAGATTAACCGAAACTGTTCAGCAGCTCAGCAATGGTCTTTTCTAGATCGTCGTTATCAGTTTCGATCTCGGTAATTTCCTGACGCAATTCTTCAATACGCTGTTTGCGCTTTTCCATGACATCACGGATTTCTTCGAGAACCGTGGCAAGACGACCGCTTAAATCGGCTTCGTTCATCTCATCTTCGGCCATTTCACCCATCCTTTTTCAAATCTGATAATGCACCCTGCTAACCTGTAAAATACCAGCGCTAGATCATTACATTATCTTTTGCTAAACTTAGTAACTTAAACCTGTGAGACAACCCTTGCAGATACCATGCCAACAACAAAAGTGATGTATCAGCATGTTTTCACGCGATCTAGCCAGCTTATGCCAACGCGCGACCATAATGATTGCTTTATTGGCGATAGCTGGTGTTTTTATTATGTTTACAGCGGCCAATAGCCCACTTTTTGCTGGCAGTCACCGCAAAGTCGAAATCGTGCCTTGCGACATCAAACTGGTATTTGGGGCTGACGATAGCGGCATGTCGCTTGTGTCCTATGATCTGGAAATGCAAATCAGCAACCACCATGGCCGGACAATCACCGGCATTTCGGTTCATTGGCTTGATCGCAGTGCAAAAATCATTGGCAATAGTGACGCCTTGTGCGGACAGGATTATGACGGCATAAAACCGGCGCAATCAGGGTCATGCCGCCGTGTTGTGCAGAAAATTGGCGGGCGGCTTCTTGACCAGCTTGGGCAAGATACATGGACAAAAATTATCAATTCTGAAATGACAAATTTCCGTGACGTTCAGCACTGCGCCATTATCGGATACCGCTTTGGTGACAAGGCCGTGAAAAGTTACTAGCGACACGAAGGTGCGGCTTGGCATTAAAAATGCTTAACACGGTTTTGGACAATGCCCGTCTGATAGGGCAAAGACGTCAAAACCTCGATTGATAAAGGCTATGAATTGATGGCAAACCCCAGCTTAAAGTCGCAAATAGAAGCTGCAAAATCCGCCCTTGCCAGCGACCTTGCAGCGCCATCATTGATGACGCCATCGCTCAAACCACCAACAACGCCAATGACATCAACAACGCAAGTCATGGCGCGCAATGATATTGCAACTGACGCTGGCACAACTGACGCCATTTCCAATTCCGGCAACGCCGCCAATCCCATTCAGGCTGATGGCAAATCAGCACATGCCGCAAAAACTGCCGCCTTGGATGAACGCATCTTCCGGCTTGAAGCCAAATTGTCAGATAATCAACGCGATCTACACACGCTTTTGCAGAAGATCCGCGAGATTTCACGCCTGCAGGCCAATTCCGGCCAAAACCATAAAAAACCTGTCAATGATCACCCCAAAACCATGGTCTTTGATGAAGCCAAAGATGCGGCCGCAGCGCACCACAGCCAAAGATTACCCCTGATCATGGTTGCAATGGCAACTCTGATCGGCCTTGTAGCCGGCATTGTCTATTTTCTGGCAACCGGTGAAGGTGATCCATCAGCGCTGAGAGCGCCAAACTGGATTTCAACAATCATTGACCGTTTTAATCGGTGGATCGGGTAAATTAGTATGGCCGAACATCGTTTTTCATCTTCATCATCGCGCCAACCGCACCGGCTGTTTTTGCCACTAATGATTGGTGGCTGCATGAGCGTGGTTCTAACGCTCTTTACGGTTGGTTATCTGACCCTAACAACACCAGAGCCAGTGCCAGACGATATCTACATCATCATGCAAAAAGCCAAGGCCAAAACCGAAGCTGAAAAAGCTGGTAACAATGAAGATGCCGAAACGGCAGTTCCGGAAAATGCAACACTGCTTCCCGATGGAACGTTTGATTTTGCCAAATACAGCTATTACAGCTTTCCCCTGCCCTTTGTCAGCAACCTCGCCAGCGGTGAGGGCATGTTAACCGCCGAAGTTGCAATTGCGACTTATGGCAACACGCTTGCCGGTGAAAAAGTCATGAAGCAGTTAGAAACTTTTAATCCTAAGATCAGATCTGCAATCAATCTCAAATTATCAGATCAAAAACTCACCGATGTTGACACAGTCGACAAACGCAAGAAGCTTGCCATGGCATTGTTGCAAGATGTCAGGATTTTGGTCGATGGGCCAGATATGGGTGGACCATCAGCAATCACTGATTTTCATTTTATAAAATTTGTGATTAGCGGTGCGCAGTAGCCCCTGACGGCCAGGCAGATGTGCCTAATGGCTTGAACCAGCAAAAGATAAAACCAGTGTTTCAAAAGCCGCATTTTCTTCGGGTGAAAGACGTGCTCGCTGTTGCGGTTCAGAACGCACATCCGCGTGGTTATATTGAACAGATTCTTGCGGAAATGACCAACGCATTTCAAGCCGGTTCTGCCGTGTCACCCTAAATTCGATGTTAATATTCAGCGGGTCAAAAAGCTGCGAAACCTGACGCTGGAATTCCGGAACATTAAAGATTTGAATATTTTTGGGAAAGATAACCGACCGTTTTACACCGCTATCTGGTGAATTGACAGACGGCGCATCATCCAGATCAAGATCCAGCAAAAGCTGGCGCGACGATGATGATGAAACCGGATAGAAAGCCATTGGGCAACCATTACCTTAACACAATAATGAGCTGTGGATAACATAGAAAAAATTAATGTTTTCGTCAATATGAATAGGTAGTTAGCCAAAAGCCAGTGTTGTGGATAAACCCTATATCAAACCCAGAAGTTGATTGATCCAATAATGGCCTGATCGGGTTAGGGCGCCCCAGCCAATGACCAATAACCCAATCACAAACCAATATAGATTGCGGCGCAGAAAATATTTGACTGAGGCTTTATTTTGGCGGGTGGGCTTTGCCGCCATATCAAGACCCGATAAAAGAGTGATCAGTTCTAGGATATGTTTTTGGTTCTGCACAATATCACCCTCAAGCAAATCAAGTCGTTGATCGAACATCTGAAAAAGTGGCTGACCTCGATCTCGAGTGCTGGTGTCAGCATTTACCATACTCATAGGTGATAACGGGGCAAATGGTTGATCGGACCGCTTGGGACGATGAAAAAATTGAGAGTTGTTACTTGTCGCCACATCATCATTGACCATGTCAGTAGCTGCCATATCATCTTCGGAGACCATACTTTGGCCCAGGGCATCTGGCACATCATTTTCATGTCCACCAACCAAACCAGCAAAATTTGCGGCAGACGTGGCAGCAGGTTCAATTAAAGGATCGGCAGCAGTGACCACTGGCGACATTTCGGCAAGGCCGCGTTTCGCCGCTTCGATTTGTTCTTTTAATTTTGTAACCGAGACTTGCTGGCCCATCATTACCTACTTTACACTGGCATAATACCAAAACAACAACAAGAGGTTGCAAAAATTCTGCCAAGCTAATGTCCATGATATTGCCTGAAAAGGAACGCAAGAACCAGTCTTGTTAGCGCATGCTAAATGAAGCCCACAAATTCAAAGCTGCCTTAAACGACAGCATTCACCGCCCGAAAAACACTAAGCCAATGATTGGTTGTATAGCCTTTGTGATAACGGCTGTGATTGACTGGCATTGCCAGCCAATCCCGCGGATCATAGCCATCTTCTGGAGCGTCCAATTCCTCGTCGGACGGCAAACGACGCCGCGGCTCATGCGGCGGCGCGCCTAAATCTTTTTGAATTTGTAAAAGATCATTCATCATCACCCCGGTTAGAACGGCATGAAAAATCCAAATGTTAGCTTTGCGTGATCAGAGATTTGCACCAATTGTTGGTTTAAATGTCCTATTGATCCCAATCAATATTGGCAACCAGCGGTGCCCGCGCAATCCAGCCCCCACCAAGCAATTGATCGGGGTTGGCACCATCATAGATTGCCGCAGCCTGACCAGCGGCAATGCCAAATTGCGCCTCATCCAGCCGAACCACAACGGTCGCCGCATCGCCATCTTCATAGCAGAATACGCGCGCCGCCATCGCCGGTGCTGTATTGCGTAACCGTGCTAAAATCAGGGTGTTATCGCGAGGTACGCCATTGATCCAATTACATCG
>Ga0208150_1000999_pt1 | contig 10831 bp, 8 predicted proteins | sample DEB08_DNA_8_FD_184534 | JGI IMG/M metagenome (GOLD analysis project Ga0208150, IMG submission 184534) | Aqueous microbial communities from the Delaware River and Bay under freshwater to marine salinity gradient to study organic matter... | ecosystem: Environmental > Aquatic > Marine > Coastal ...
GAGGAGGCGGGCCCGGAGGTCTGCCTGCGACGGGCTGAGCGAGGAGGGGTCCACGCTCTCCCGGTCGTCCGGTCGGGGGATCGGCGGGAACTCCGGCGCTGCGGCCGGCTCCGCTTCCGCGGTCACGCCGGTCGAGGCGGAGGGGTCGTCTCCGCCCGGCCGGACGAGGAGGAGGGCCGCGACGATCCCCCCGGTCAGGACGAGGATGGGGAGGAGGGAGCGAGGGTTCATGGGACTCCTTCGGAGTCGGACTCGCGCAGCCCGGGAGCGCAGCCGGGCACGCGCTGGGGAGATGGTGCCTCCCCTGTCTCGACAGTGGGCCGCTCTCCGCGCGTCGTCGCGACGGAGAGCGGCCCACGCCGAATCAAGGAGAGCGGAGTCGGAGATCGGAGCACCTCGGCCGACCGCCGGCGGAGCGGCGGAGGCAGGCCGGGGGTGCGGCGATCAGGGGGCGGTCGGCCCGGCATCGGGCGGAACGAAGATCTCGCACGAGTTCGCGAGGGCATCGTCCCCGAGGCCGGTTCCGCCGGGCCAGTACTCGTTCGTTCCACCGATCACCGCGATCCGGTCGTCGAGGGTGCCCAGGAGGCCGTCCTCGCCCGGGATCCGGGTCATGGTGTGGTAGACGCGCGCCTGGTTCAGGGAGACGGTCTCGCCGGTGACGTTCGGGTCCGGATCGAGGAAGCCGGTGAGGTCCTGCCCGGTGGGGATGTCCTCGTCGTAGATCAGCCAGCAGCCGGCGAGGCCCAGCGGGTTCAGGTTCGTCCCGAAGTCCTCGAACTGCCACGGGAACACCTCCGGCTCGCCATCGCCGTCGAGGTCGTCCTGGAAGATCCCCGGATGGAAGAACGGATCGAAGAAGGTGAAGCCCTCGATCAGGTTCATGCAGGAGTTGTCGATCTGGGCCGCGCAGGGCATGGCGAAGCTCTGGTCCTGCCCTCCGGCGGCCACGATCACGCTGCCGTTGTAGAGCTGGTTGTCGGCGACGCGACGCATGTCGAGCATCACGTAGTCCGCGTAGGAGCGGTTGAAGTTGATGAGGATCGGCGGCGGCCAGCAGAACGCGGCGGCGTCGATCGTCCAGTTGTCCTGGGGCGCGGTGTCGACGCGCACGAACTGGGCCCCGTTGGCGGGGCCGAAGCCGCTGTAGGTGGCGACGATCAGGTCCGAGTTGTCGGTGGAGAGTCCGCCGCCGGCCACGGAGCCCTCAGGGCAGCTGAAGTAGTCGCTGTCCCCGCCGAGGAGGAGGACCGCGTTCGAGACCCCGAGGGTCCCGCTCGGGGTCGACTGGTGCTCCCGACCGAGGTTGAAGCCCTTCGCTCCATTGGTGCGCGAGGCGAGGACCAGACCCTGAGCGAAGCTGATGTTCCCCCCGCCGGTGAAGAAGAAGTCCATGGCGGTCAGCTTGGTGTTGATCTCCTGCCACGGGATCAGCGTCTCCGGCGCCGCGAGGGACTGGGCGGAGAGGGTCTCGTAGCCGCCGAAGATCCCGATCAGGTCGTCCCCGTCCCCGAGCAGCTGGTTGAAGCCGGCGAAGGCGGCGGTCGTGTGGTTCGACCGGCCCCGCTGGGTGGTCAGCTCGACATCGAGGCCGTTCACATCCACCGCGGTCTCGAAGGAGAGGGTGGAGGGATCGAAGATCTCGACGATGTTCGTGCTCGTGTAGGCCGGCTGCGACTGCGAGCCGCCCCCCTGACCCGGGTTCGGGACGGTGACGATCTCGAACTCCTGGCCCCCGAGGATGAGCAGCTTGCCGTTCGGCAGCTTGTCGGTGGTGTGGAGGAGGCGCGGGACGACGAGGTCGTCGTCCGGATCGATCATGAGGTCCGCGTTGTCGAAGGAGCGGGTGAGCGGGTTGAAGATCTCCGAGTTCTCCTCGGCGTCGCCGAAGAAGATGCTGTCCGTCCCCCCGATGATGATGACGTTCCCGTCAATGATCGAGGTCGCGGTGTGATAGAAGCGCCCGCCGTTCGCGAGGGTGATGATGTCCCCGTCGATGTCCTGGTCGAGGAAGTCGCCGGAGATGGACTCGGGGATCGGGAGCGAGAGATCGACCCGCGCCGACTGGTCGAAGATCTCGACGGTGTCGACCGCGGTGAGCAGCCTCTCGTCACTCCCCCCGACGATGAGGACGGAGCCGTCCTCGAGGCTGGTGGCCGTGTGCGCGTAGCGAGGGGTCACCATGCGGGGGCCGGAGTAGCAGGCGAGACCCGGGAGGGGCGCCGCCGCCTGCGTGAGGTTGGGAATTCCCAGCGAACCGTTGCACCCGGAGAGGGCAAGGGTGCCCAGCCCGACGAGGCACGCCAGGACGGCGAGACCCCTCGGTGCGCACCACCCCGCCTGAAGACTCGGGACGCGGACGGAATTCGTCATGCTCGTATCTCCCTGCTTTACCGTTCCGACCCGCTCCGGGCGGAACTCCGACTCTGATCCGTCTCCGTGGGCCGGAGGGGTTCGTCGCGTCGCACCGGCGACGGCGATCCGCTCCCCAGACTCGCGAGCCCGGCCCCCGGTCGGGACCGGTGGGTCCCGCTTCCTCCCCGGCTCCTGACGGAGCGGACGAGGGGTGACGGAGGTGGCGACTGCGCGAGCTTCCGGCCTGCCCTCAGGGACCGAGACGCGGGTCCGCAAGCACAGGATCGGAGACCCGTGCCTTGTGCCGCTTCTTCCGCGGCCTGAGGTGCGCGACTTGGGGTCCGCCGGGATGTCCGCCGGTCCACTCGTCTTCCGGATGACCCGGCCTTGCTCCTTCCCGGGGGAAGGGGGCCGAGCTCTCCTGTCGCCCGTGAGCACCCAGACCGAGCCCGCCGGACCCGGCATCCCAATGCTGGGCATCGGGTGCGAGGCACGGATCGGGTTCACGGCCGTCCCGGGCGAACCCGGATCCTCGCCCCGAACCGTCACGGAATCGTGTGAGACCGTGCTCCAGGGGGGAAGAGGACCCTCGGATTCATCCGCCGCCGCCCGCCCCGCTCCCGTGGGAAGGAGCACCCGGAGATCTCCGGGTTCGGCGCGCGCCGTCGACGAGGCCCGAGATTGTAGGCAGAGGCGGGGGAACTGTCCACACGCCCCGAGGCCTCCCGGACCGGTCGAAGGGGGCTCCCGCGGGCACGCGAGTCGCGAGGGAGCTCCCCCGCGGCCTCCGTGGCCTGAGGGAATGAAGCAAGCGGGATGCCACTTGGTCGAACCGGCTGGTCCGTCTTAAGTCTATCCATAATGGTAATTTAGGGATCGTTCGGGGAGGGCGGGGGAGGCGGGGCGCCGCCTCGGTGTGCGAAGATGGCACAGCGCCTCCCCCCTCTTTGACAGACCGGGGGGGGCGGGGGAGAGGTCCTAGGGGTCCTCTTCCTCCTCGGTCTCGTTCGGGTCCTCCACCACGATCACCTCGGAGGTGATGATCGGGATGATCGCGGAGACCCTCTCGATGATGGGATTCCCGTCCTCGTCGAGGAACGGTCCCCGCTCGTCTCCGACCCCGAGGTACAGGACCACCTCCACCGCGCGCGGGAGCGGGAGGGGGATCTCCACCTCCTCTTCCTCGCCGTCGTCGATGAGGGCCGTGGGGTCGCCCGTCTCGGCTGCGTCGAGGGCGGCCTGCTCCTCATCCGCCTCTTCCTGATCGTTGAAGGGGAGGAAGGTGTCGTAGTTCTCGTTCTCCAGCTCGGCGAGCAGGGTGGAGGCATCCCACTCATCGAGCCACTCCTCGGCCTCGCCGAGGTAGTGGAAGTCGAGGGCGAGGACGAGGCCGTAGACCTCGGTGTACTCTCCGTCGTCGAGGGGGGCGTCCGCGATCTCCCACTTCACCCGACGGAAGAGGGTGTTCCAGTTGTCCTCCCCCGGCTTGAGGACGTAGCCGACACCGGCGACCTCGCTGACCCGGACATCGAAGTCGTCCTCGGGGGAGGGGACCGGGGCGGTGGTCAGGAAGTGGAGCTCGTCCGCCGCTCCCTCCGCCTCTCCGCCGTCGATTCCGATGAAGACCTCCGGGCCGTAGCTGCGCCAGACCGCACCCTGCAGGTCGCGGCGGATCTGCTGGATGATCCCCTGGCCGACCTTGCCGCTGCGGGTGTTGCGGGTGATCCGCTGATCCGCGCGCATCGTCGAGTCGAGGATCGAGTAGCAGATGGCCATCACGCTGCCGAAGATCCCGATCACGACGATCAGCTCGATCAGCGTGAAGCCGGCCTGTCGGCGTGGACCGCGGCGCCGCTGGTCGGGACCCTGAGGCCTCAAAACCCCTCCTCCGTGTCGAAGGTCGCGTACTCGAAGAGCGGATGCTCCGCGTCCACGAAGAAGCGGGTGTCGAGCGTGTACTCCTCACCATCGTCGTTGAGGTCGATGGTCCAGAAGACGACGAGGGAGGCCTGCAGGAGGGGGTGGAGGGTGTCGGTGGTCGCGAGGGAGAAGATCTCCGCCTCCCAGGTCCAGTCCGGCTCCTCCTCGAAGTCTCCGGCGGTCGCGGTCTCGAGGCCGTAGACGATCTCGTCCAGCTTCTCCTGGGCGAGGCGCTGCACCCGGCGCTCCATGTTGAAGCGGCCCGCCTTCTCCACCGCCGAGGTGCGGAGGAAGAGGAGGCTCATGAAGGAGCCACCGACGAGGGCGACGGCGAGCACGAGCTCGATGAGGGTGAACCCCGCGGAGCGGATCCGGTGGGCGCGCTCTGTCCTGCGGTCCATCAATACTCCTCGAACTGGATCTCCTGGCTGTGGTAGTCCACAGATCCGACGAGCGCGCTGAACTTCACGGAGAGGATCGTCCCCTCCTCGTTCCGGATCACGACGATGTGCGAGCCTTCGTTGCCGTAGGGATCGAGGCGCACGTCGACGATGCCGTTGTCCTCGGAGGAGCCGTCCGGGAAGAGGATCTCGACGATCTCGCAGCCGGTCTCGAGCCAGCTCGGGGGCAGGGTGTCCCGCTCATCGAGGTCGAGCTCCGGATCCTCGTCCGGCCCGGGGGGGAGGACCACCCAGTAGCGCTGATCCCCGAGGTCGTAGCGGAGGTAGTGCTCCTGCCCCTGCCCGCCGGCCATCGAGCGGACCCAGCCGATCTGGGCGCCGATCGTCCGGGCGGAGGTGCGGAGCCGGTACTTCGGGGAGATCCCGGTCACGTTGGGCAGGACGCTCGCCGTCAGGACCCCGAGCAGGGTGATCACGATGATCAGCTCGACGAGGGTGAACCCCTCGCGCGAGGCGGGGCTCCCGACCGATCCCGCGGCGGCGGGGAGCGGGCGCGGGGGACGCGTGGCTCGTCCGGTGTCAGAACCTCTCGTCACCATCGCGCGCGCTCTCCTCGGGATCCGCCTTCGGGATCCGCCTTCGGGATCAGTACTGCGGCTGGTTCATCTCGTCGGAGCGGATGTCCGCATCCCACTCCGAGCCGCCCTCGATCATGTCGGCGCCGAGGCTCACGAGGATGATGTCGTTCCCCTCGAACTCGTAGATGTAGTACTCCATGCTCCAGGGGTCGAGCGGCGGCTTCGCGAGGTACTCCTCGGTCACGCCGTTCGAGAGCTCGGGCGGGTTCATCAGCTCATCGAGGGTGTCCGGGTAGCGACGATGGTCCTCCTTGAACATCGCGCAGGCGGACATGATCGCGGAGAAGTCCGCCTTGACCCGCTCGGCGCGCGCCTTGTCGGACTTGCCGCTCACGCTCACCACCACGGTCCCGGCGAGGACCCCGATGATCGTGATCACGACGATGAGCTCGATCAGCGTGAAGCCGCTCTCGCGGCGTTGCTCCCTGCGCTGGTTCACGGCAGGTTCCTTTCTCTCCGCTCCGGAATCCGATCCGGAGGGTCATGTGTCGAGTGCGGCGGACCGACCGAGGCGGGCGGCCCGGGTGAGGCTCAGAGCGAGTCGAACTGCAGGAGCGGCAGCAGCACCGCCATGATGATGAACCCGACGACCACCGCCAGTCCGACGATGATCACCGGCTCGATCAGGGCGGTGAGACGCTGCACCGCGAGGTCGATCTCCTCCTCGTAGGTCTCGGAGATCCGGTCGAGGATGTTCTCGAGCTCGCCGCTCTGCTCCCCGACCGCGATCATGTAGCCGACCATCGGCGGGAACATTTTCGACTTGCGGAGCGGCGTTGCAATGTCCGCTCCCTCGAGGATTCGCTCGGCGACCTGGCTGATGACGCGGCTCAGGAGGGCGTTGTTGACGACCTTGCTCACGATCGAGAGGGCGTCGAGGGCGGGGAGGCCGCTCTTCAGCAGGGTCGAGAGGGTCACGGTGAAGCGGCTGATGGCGCTCTTCTGGAGGAGCGTCCCGATCACCGGGATCTTCAGGATGAACGTGTCGAAGAAGAGCCGGCCCTTCTCGGTGGCGATCGCCAGCTTGGCGAAGATGTAGGCGGCGACGAGGGCGATCAGTCCGAACCACCAGTACTCCTTGAAGAGGTCGCTGGCGGTCATCAGGATCACGGTGGGGGCGGGCAGGACGTTGTCCTTCGACTGGAGGATGCCGGTGATTCGCGGCACCACGTAGGTCATCAGGAAGACGACCACGCCGAACCCGACGAACACCATGACGGCGGGGTAGGTCATCGCCGCCGCGATCTTCCCCCGCAGGTTCGCCTGCTTCTGGAGGTAGTCCGCGAGGCGGGCGAGCACCTCATCGAGGTTGCCGGAGGCCTCTCCGGCCCGGACCATGTTGATGTACAGGTCGGAGAAGTAGTTCGGGTGGAAGCTCAGGGCATCCGCGAGTCCGGAGCCCGAGACGATCTTCTCGCGGAGGTCCCGGTAGACGACCTCCAGGTGTCGGTCCTGGATCTGCTCGACGAGCACGTTGAGCGCCTCGGAGAGGTGCACGCCCGACCCGAGCAGGGTCGAGAACTGACGGGTGAGGATCGCCAGCTCGCGGACGTTGACCTTGCGCTCGAGGCGGAGCTTCGCCTTCTCGCCCTTCTTCGGGCGGCCGCTCGCGTCGAGCCGCTCCATCTCGACGACGCGGATCTGCTGCTTCCGCAGCTTCTCCCGCGCATCGCGTGCGGTGTCGGCGTCGACGGTGCCCTTCTTGGTCCGCCCTTTGGAGTCGATCGCTTCGTACTGGAAGATCGGCATGCGGGGTCCTTAGAAGACGTCCATCTGGGTGACGCGGAAGACCTCTTCCATCGTCGTCTCGCCGTTGATCACCTTCTGGGCACCGTCCATTCGGAGGGTCTTCAGGTGCCCGCTCTCGACCGCGACCTGCTTGATGACCGAGGCGCTCGTGCGGGAGATGATCTGGTCGCGGATCGTCTCGTTGATCGTGAGGATCTCGTAGATCGCGGTCCGGTCGTAGAGCCCGCGTCCGAGGCAAGCGTCGCAGCCGCGACCGTGGAAGAGGTGCCCGTGGGGGAGCTCGTCGCGGGTGAAGCCGAGGGCCTGGAGCTCCTGATCGGAGACCTCGAGGGGCTCCTTGCAGCGCGGGCAGATCACGCGCACGAGGCGCTGGGCGATCACCGCGATCAGCGAGCTGGAGACGAGGTACGGCTCGACCCCGAGGTCGATCATCCGCGTCACCGCTCCCGCCGAGTCGTTGGTGTGAAGGGTCGAGAAGACGAGGTGACCGGTGTTCGCGGCCTGCACCGCGATTCCGGCGGTCTCGTGGTCGCGGATCTCCCCGACCATCATCACATCCGGATCCTGACGCAGGAGAGACCTCAGCCCCGCCGCGAAGGTCAGGCCCTTCTTGTTCGAGACCTGGATCTGGCTGATCGAGTCCAGGTTGTACTCGATCGGATCCTCGATCGTGATGATCATCTTCTCTTCGGAGTTCAGCTCGGCGAGGCTCGCGTAGAGGGTCGTCGTCTTTCCCGATCCGGTCGGCCCGGTGACGAGCACGATCCCGTGGGAGCAGGCGATGAGGTCCAGGAGCTTGCCCTCGTTCTCGACGGTCAGGCCGATCTCGTTGAGGCGATAGAGGCGCGCGGACTTGTCGAGGAGTCGGAAGACGATCCGCTCCCCGTACGAGGTCGGCACGGAGGAGATCCGGACATCGACCTCGCCGTCGCCCACCTTGACCGAGGTCCGGCCATCCTGGGGGAGCCGGCGCTCGGCGATGTCCATCTTGCCCATGACCTTCACGCGGGAGATCAGGGCGTCCTGCACCTTCTTGGGGATCACCTTGGAGTCGTAGAGGATTCCGTCGATCCGGTAGCGCACCTGCATGCGGTCGGCGAACGGCTGCAGGTGGATGTCCGAGGCGCGGATCTTCAGCGCCTCGAACAGGATCGTGTTCATCAGCTTGATGATCGGCGCCTTGTTGGCGATGTCGAGGACGTCCTCGGACTCCTCGATCTCCGCGGCGAGGCCGAGGATCTCGTCGTCCTCGATCCCCTCCAGCAGCTCGTCCACATCGGCGGAGGAGCGCTGGTAGGCGCGGTTGATCAGGGAGGTGATCTCGGCGCGGCTCGCCACCACCGGCTCGGCCATGCCGCCGAGCATCGAGGCGAGGTCGTCCATCGGGTGGATGTCGAGGGGGTCGCAGGTCGCGACCTTGAGTCCGCTCGAGGTCTCCTCGATCGCGATCAGGTTGTAGGTCCGCGCGAACTGCGCGGGGACCCGCTGGACGAACTGGGTGGGCACCTCGACATCCGCGAGGTTGTCCACGAAGGGGAGGCGCAGCCGGCGGGCGAGGAGCTCCAGCAGGAGCTGCTCGGAGACATACCCCTTCTGCCGGAGCACCTTGTCGAGGGGCTGACCGGTGTCGCGCTCCTCGTCCCGGCACTCGAGGAGCTGGTCCTCGCTGAGGACACCCTCCGTCACCAGGTCATCGAAGATCGAGAGCTTCATCCGGCCTACTCCCCCTCGAATCCGCGGTGGTTCTCGTCCGGCAGGACGAAGCGCTGGAGGCGCACCGAGTCGCCGAAGCTGCGGACCCCCTCGATCGCCTGGTCGCTGAGGAGCTCGAGGTCGTCGCCCCGAGCCTCGTCGATGATGTGGGCGGAGAGGAACACGTACAGGTTGTCCCGGCTGTAGTCGCTGCCGCGGCTCTGGAAGAACCGCCCGATCAGCGGCAGGTCGCCGAGCAGCGGCACCTTGTCCACGACCGTCGACTCGTTCTCCCGGGCGAGGCCGCCGATGATGAAGAGGCTCCCGTCCGGGATCGTCACGTTCGAGACCACGGTGTTCGTCGACTTGTCCGGGAGGGTCCCCGTCGAACTCGAGGCGCCGGCGAAGCTGGAGACCTCGAGGTTGAGCGCCAGCAGGACGACCTCCTCCGAGATCGTCGGCGTCAGGGAGAGGTTGATCCCCGCCGACTCCGAGGACTGCCCGGTCGTGGTGTTCACGTTCGTCGTGTTCGAAGTCTCGAAGAAGATCTCGGTGTCGATGTTGATCGAGCTCTCCTGGTTGTCGTCCGCCAGGATGAACGGCGTCGCCAGGATCTTCGACTCCGAGTCGCTCTTGATCGCGCGGAGGATCGCCGGGAGCTGCCCCTCGTTCGAGATCGCGGCGAGGAGGCCGGTCCCGCCCGCCGCCCCGGTGAACTGGCGGACGAAGTTGTCCGGCAGCTGGGTGACGTCGAGGGTGGAGATCCCGAACGCGCTCATCGCCGCGATCCGGGTCGACTGGTCGTCGAGGTTCCCCGCGAGGAACTCGAGGGTGTAGTTCAGGTTCGAGGAGTCGGTGACCTGGACGAGGGCGGCCTCCAGGAAGACCTGCCGACGGCGGGCGTCGATCTCCTTGAGGATGTTCTCGATCTCGTGCCACTCCTCCGGGTCCGCCTGGACGATCAGCGTGTTCGTCTCGGGGTGAGGGACGATCCGGGTCGGCGTCGACTGCACCTGCTGCTGCACGCCCTGCGTGTTGCCGCGGTTGGTCCGCGAGCTGGTCCCGCGGTTCGTCCGGGAGAGGGAGCCGGTGCCGGTGCCATCGATGAGCGAGCTGAGGACGTTCGAGAGGTCCTCCGCCTTCAGGTACTTCACCTTGTAGGTGTGGGTGTTGCGGCGGAAGCTGCGGACGCGGGTGTCCAGCTCCTCGATGAGGCGCAGCACGAGGTCGACCTCGTCCTCATCGGTGCTCTGGAGAATGATCTTCTGGGTCCGGGCGTCGGGGATGAGTCGCGTGGACTCGCCGGCGAGGGTCGCGTTGGCGGCGCCCGCCTGGTTGTTGGTCGCCCCGCGCGTGCTCCGCGGCGTGGTCCGCCGCTGCGCCCCCGGGGAGGTGGAGGAGCTGAGGGCCTCCTCGATGAGGGAGACGAGGTCCTGCGCGTCCGCGTAGGAGAGCTCGATGATGTCGAGGAAGGGGGTCGGCCCCTGGACCTCGACGTCGATGTACTTCACCAGCTCGCGGATGTGCTCGAGCACCTCGACCCGCGCCTTGATGATCAGGGTGTCGCTGGAGGTGACGGGGACCATCTTGATGCTGCCGCTCGTCCGACCGCTCCCCGCGATGTCGAGGAGGTCGCGGAGCGCCTGGCTGACCACGGTGGTGTCGGTGTACTGCAGCTGGAGGACGAGGGTGGCGAGCTCCTGCTCGTTCTCGAGATCGGGGATCTCGTTGGTCTCGATGATGGGGGAGGTGGGGCTCTCGGGCGAGGTCACCCGCTGCGCGGAGTTCCGGACGTTGATGACGATGTTGCCGTCCGGGAGGGTCTTCTCCCACATCTCGTAGCCGTTGGTCTCAAGGATCGCCCTCACCATCGGCAGGGTCAGCGGGGTGATGTCGCCGAGGACCTCGACCATGACATCCTCGCCGAAGGCGGGGTCGTTCCCGGAGGACGGGTAGTTCACCATCTTCTCGGTGATGTCCTGCATGTAGCGCAGGAGGTCGAGCACGCGGACCTTGCCCTCGGTGATCCGTCCCTGGGTGTCGGGAGCGGTCTCCTCGGTGGGAGCCCCCGCGTCC
>Ga0208150_1001000_pt1 | contig 10828 bp, 15 predicted proteins | sample DEB08_DNA_8_FD_184534 | JGI IMG/M metagenome (GOLD analysis project Ga0208150, IMG submission 184534) | Aqueous microbial communities from the Delaware River and Bay under freshwater to marine salinity gradient to study organic matter... | ecosystem: Environmental > Aquatic > Marine > Coastal ...
CTTGACTTTTGAGTAAAAGTATGGTATAATATAAGGTAGATATTAGGATGTATTTAGTGAAGCAGGTGCGGGACTAAAGATTGAGTGTTGTATAGTTCGTATAGATCCCCTCATCTGTTGCAACCTAAGCAGGGGACTCATGCGAACTAGCGTTAAACACAAGGATACAGGAGAATGTCACGAGAAGACACCCTAGAAGCCCAAGCTGCAGCTAGAAAAGAGATTAATATTAAAAAAAGACCTAGAGGTAGGCCTAAGCAAAAGGAAATCAAGGCTAAAACTGCAGGGTCCAGAGGTAAAGTAGGCAGACCTAAGGGTGATGCTACTATAATTAATGAGTACAAGGCTAGGATGTTAGCTAGTCCTAAGTCCGTTAAGGTACTAGAGACTATCTTTGAGGCTGCTTTAGATCACGATCACAAGAATCAGGCAGCAGCTTGGAAGCTAGTGATGGACAGGATACTCCCAGTAGGTGCATTTGAAAAAGAGGTGATAAAAGACAATGGAAGAAGTGCAATACAGATTAACATCACTGGTGTCGGAAGCACAGAAATTCTTGGAGGCACTGAAGACGGAAGCACAATTGAGGGTGAACTCGTTGAAGAGTAGAATCTGTGGCTGTGACTGCGGTTGTCAAGAGGAAAACCTTTGAAAAACTTCACAAAAGAAGAGTTTAACTGCCAACATACTGGTGAAAACCGTATGGAGGAAGAGTTTTTACTCAAGTTAGACCAACTCAGGGACAACTGCGGTTTCCCTTTTGTTATCACCAGCGGCTACAGAAGCCCTAGCCACCCCATAGAAGCCAAAAAAGACGTACCGGGAACCCACGCGCAAGGCATAGCAGCAGATATAAAAATAACAAACGCTGCACATCGGTACACACTAATAAGAGAGGCTCTATCTATGGGATTTAGTGGTATAGGGGTCGCTGGTGACTTTATTCACGTTGATACAAGGGGAACTGTCCCTGTGATCTGGACCTACTGATGCTGTACACTAAGCACGTACAACTAACTGACGCAACAGAAACAACAATGTTTACCGTACCTTCTGGATTTCATGCTGTCATTCATTACATTTTTATTGCTAACCACGGTGGAAGCACAAAGAACGCTTCTCTGCACTTTGCTAACTCTGGTGGATCTAATAGAATAGATATTTACGACGCAGAAGGCCTAAGTAGTGGCGCTAAACTAACTCTAAGTAACGGAGGCGGTCCTTTGTTTGTCCTGCACGAAGATGAGGCGGTTAAGGTTCAGACAGAAGCTGGTGCAGACATGGAGTTTGCCGTAACATTTGATCTTTTTGAAATGGCTCCAGCACTGGTTAACTTTGTATGATTACCATTGTTGGTGCTGATTGGTGCCCTGCTTGCAACAGAGCCAAGAAGTTAGCCAAAGAATACAACCTAGACTACAAGTACGTACACATACCTCCGGGTCAAGCCGGTTGGGACTTAGTAGAAGCCGTGAGTGGCAAGAGGAGTATCCCTCAGATATTTTACCACTTTGGTGGTTCAAAAGACTTTAGAGAAGCCCTAAACAGCGTAGGAGAACTTACACAATGACTAACAAAGTAAACGAGATGGTACTAGGTTTTGCAGCAGTGTTTCTTTTTTCTTTGGTTTCTATCGGAGCCAAAGCAGAAACTGTTATCAACTACGACGACGGATCTACGTACACCTTGTCAGACAACCAAGAAATTTACATCAGCACGCCTAGTAGTTCTCTGTTCAAGAGACAACTAATGAAAAACAAAGACACGTTTTTTCGTGTACAAAAACCTTGGACTGTAAGAGATTACGTGCCACAGCCACAAGATCCTTTTGCTGTAGGAAGCCACGATTGGTGTAAAGTTTACATTCCGTGGAGCGAAGGTTTAACCTTTGATATGATTACGTGGCAACGTCACTGTGACACTGATAATGACGGTAAGTACGGTTGTGGTGATGAAGGGTTTGATAACTCAGAAGATGCTGGAGTTTGTAACTAGACCAAGTGACAGACTTAAACGTACAACTGTTGCCGTGGCAGCAGGAAGTCTACTCTGACCCTACTAGGTTCAAGGTAGTAGCCGCAGGACGGAGAACAGGGAAGTCCCGTCTTGCTGCTTGGATGTTAATCATTAATGCTCTACAGACCGATAGAGGTCAAGTTTTTTACGTTGCGCCTACGCAGGGCCAAGCAAGAGACATCATGTGGCAAACCCTGCTAGAGCTAGGACACCCTGTCATCTCAGGTTCGCACATAAACAACCTGCAGATCAAGCTGGTCAACGGGGCCATGATTAGTCTCAAGGGAGCCGATAGGCCGGAGACAATGCGTGGTGTGTCCTTGAAGTTTCTCGTGATGGACGAATACGCAGACATGAAGCCTGACGTATGGGAACAGATACTCCGTCCAGCACTGGCAGACCAAAAAGGTTCTGCGATGTTCATAGGTACGCCTATGGGACGTAACCACTTCTACGAGTTGTACAAGTACGCGGAGCTAGGTGACGATGAAACTTACAGGGGCTGGCATTTCACCAGCTACGACAACCCGTTGTTGGACGCATCTGAAATCGACATGGCGAAGAAATCAATGTCGAGTTACGCCTTTAGACAAGAGTTTATGGCCTCATTTGAAGCCAGAGGCTCAGAGATGTTCAGAGAAGATTGGGTACAGTTCGGAGAAGAGCCGGAGGTTGGAGATTGCTATATAGCCGTTGACCTAGCTGGCTTTGAGGAAGTAAACAAGAAACGGACGAAGAACTCTAAACTAGATGAAACCGCAATCGCTGTTGTTAAAGTTAGTCCTGATGGCTGGTACGTTGATAACATTATATATGGGCGGTGGAGCCTTGACGAGACTGCCACCAAGATATTTCAGGCGGTCAGAGATTACCGTCCTATCAGCGTTGGTATTGAACGAGGAATCGCAAAGCAGGCTGTAATGAGTCCTCTGATGGACCTACAGAAGCGCTACGGGACGTTCTTTAGAGTCGAGGAGCTAACCCACGGCAACAAGAAGAAGACTGACAGGGTGATGTGGGCGCTACAGGGACGCTTTGAAAACGGGTACGTAACACTGAGTAAAGGTGAGTGGAACTCTAGGTTCTTGGACCAACTGTTCCAGTTTCCAGACCCGCTGACTCACGATGACTTAGTAGACGCTCTGGCGTACATAGATCAGTTAGCACAAGTAGCGTACCACTACGATTTTGAAATAGACGACCACGAACTACTAGATGTAGTAGCAGGATACTAAAGTGACAAACAAAGTTTTTAGACCTTTCAACACCTACGGAATCTACGCAATTTCTGCCGTAGTGTTTTTTACACTGGGTTACAGCGTAGCAATAATCTAAGGAAACTACTATGGCAGAAGATATCTATAGCCCAGACCCTCTAATGATTGAAGAGTCTCTGGAAGAGTGGGTGATGACCAAGTGTGAAAACTGGCGTGACTACTACGAGTCAAACTACGAAGCAAAGTTTGAAGAGTACTACAGGCTCTGGAGAGGACAGTGGGATCCTGCAGATTCCCAGAGAGGATCAGAGCGTTCCAGAATCATATCTCCTGCGCTGCAACAGGCCGTAGAGTCTAACGTAGCAGAACTAGAGGAAGCTACGTTTGGCAGAGGCAAATGGTTTGACATTGCTGATGATACTAACGACAAAGACCGTCAAGACGTACAGTACCTACGTAACAAACTAACAGAAGACTTTGAAAAGTGTAAGGTACGTAAGGCTGTTGCAGAGTGCTTGATTAACTCTGCTGTGTTTGGCACAGGCATAGGCGAAGTAGTTCTTGAGGAGATCAAAGAGATGGCTCCTGCTACTCAGCCTATCATGGGTGGAGACTTAACTGCTGTAGGTGTCAACATTACTGACAGGGTGGTAGTTAAACTAAAGCCTGTACTGCCTCAGAACTTTCTCATAGACCCTGTAGCAACGACTGTAGAAGACGCTATGGGTGTAGCTATTGATGAGTTTGTGTCTAAGCACAGCATAGAAATGCTACAGGAGCAGGGCGTATACAAAGACGCTTACATTGAATCTGCTGCGCCTGACACAGACCTAGAGCCTGACCAAGACCTCACGATCTACAACGACGACAAGGTACGTCTAACGAAGTACTACGGTCTAGTACCTCGTGAAATGCTTGAGGCTGAGGACGTAGAAGTAGAAGACGAGTCCATGTACGTTGAGGCTATCGTAGTTATTGCTAACGGCGGTACACTGCTAAAAGCTGAAGCTAATCCGTACATGATGGGTGATAGGCCTGTAGTTGCGTTCCCTTGGGACGTAGTTCCCGGAAGATTCTGGGGTCGTGGTGTGTGTGAGAAAGGTTACAACTCACAGAAGGCTTTGGACACAGAGCTACGCGCACGTATTGACGCCTTGAGTCTCACGATTCATCCTATGCTTGCTATTGACGCGACACGTTTACCTCGTGGCGCTAAACCCGAAGTACGTCCGGGCAAAATGATTCTAACTAACGGAGATCCTCGTGAAGTACTACAGCCGTTTAACTTTGGGCAAGTTGGTCAAATCACTTTCGCACAAGCACAAGCGTTGCAGGGAATGGTTCAGCAGGCTACAGGAGCGGTTGATTCAGCCGGAGTTTCTGGCGCTGTTAATGGTGAAGCTACTGCCGCTGGCATTAGTATGTCTCTTGGTGCTATTATTAAACGTCATAAGCGCACCTTGATTAACTTTCAGCAGTCGTTCCTGTTGCCGTTTGTAACCAAAGCTGCACACAGGTACATGCAGTTTGACCCTGAAAACTACCCCGTAGCTGACTACAAGTTCAACGCTACGTCTACTCTAGGCATTATTGCGAGGGAATACGAGGTAACACAGTTGGTGCAACTTCTGCAAACTATGAAGCAAGACAGCCCAATTTATCCTGTGTTGATCCAGAGCATCATCGACAACATGAACCTGAGTAACCGTGATGAGTTGATTGCGTCTATGCAACAGGCTCAACAGCCAGATCCTCAGGCACAGCAGATGGCTCAGATGGCTCAACAGGCACAGCTTGAGTTCCAAAAGAGTCAAACTCAGGCGTTGCAAGGTCAGGCGGCTGAATCTCAAGCTAGAGCAGCTAAGTACAACATAGAAACACGGCTTGCTCCTGAAGAACTACAGATTGAGAAAATTGAAGCAATCACCAGAAATATTAAGGAAGGAGACGCAGACGACAAAGAGTTTGAGCGTAGACTTAAGATTGCTGAAGTAGCACTAAAAGAAAAGTCCATGAACAACCAAGAAAACAGAGGAGCAGCTTCCCGAAATGATAATGACACAAACAGAAATGAACCAATTTCTCAGCCAAATCAACGAAGCGTTCCAAGACCAGTTCAACAAATTGGAGAAGCTAGAAGCCAAGGTGGTGGCCCTAGAGGACCAAATGTCGGACCTGCGCCAGAAGGAGGACTCTAACAGTGCCAAAGGAAAAAGACCCAAGACTAGCAAGAGTAGGAGTGTCGGGGTACAACAAGCCAAAGAGGACGCCTAGTCACCCCACTAAGTCACACGTAGTTGTGGCTAAATGTGACGACGGTAAAGTTAAGACTATCCGGTTTGGACAACAAGGAGTATCAGGTGCTGGCAAGAGTCCTAAGACTGATAAGGAGAAAGCGAGGCGTAAGTCCTTTAAGGCTCGTCACGCTAAAAACATAGCCAAAGGCAAATGTTCTGCGGCTTATTGGGCAAACAAGGTGAAATGGTAAGATGGCTAAAGGTGTAAAACATTACAAAAAAGATGGAACTCTGCACACTGGAGAAACCCATAAGATGCCTGACGGATCACTGCACTCAGGCAAAACCCATAGTAAATCCTCAGTGCCGTTGTTTCACATGGAGGATTTACCCAAGACTGCAAAGGAGAAGGCAATGAAGATGTACGGAAAACCTGCTGCAAAGCCCAAGAAAAAGGCTAAAGCAAAGCCTAAGAAAAAGCCAATGAAGAAGGGCTACTAAGATGCCTAGAGGACTATACGCTAATATCCACGCCAAGCGTAAGCGTATCAAGGCTGGATCAGGTGAAACTATGCGTAAACCGGGATCAAAGGGCGCTCCTAAGTCTTCTGCCTTTAAGAAAGCTCAGAAAACTGCCAAGAAACGGTAAAATTTACATAAAATAATACTTGACTTTTAGTCAAAAGTATGGTATAATATAGGTGTACTTAGGTACACTTAATACAACAGAGACAACCCAAGAGGCCTCAAGATGGATCAAGAAACACAGCAGTACTACGACGCATACTTTAGTCTTTTTCTTACTGATGGCTGGAAGCAACTTGTGCAAGACTTTGGCAACAATGCTTTACAGATTAACAGTATAGAAGCAGCTAAAGATGCTAACGATATGTTCTTTCGTAAGGGACAACTAAACATATTAGCCCACTTAATTAATATGGAAACTATCGTTACAACTAATTACGAAGAGGCATCTAAGCCTCCAGAAGAAGATGATTAAAGTATTTGATTTTCGTTGTACTAACGGACATACCTTTGAAGAATTTGTAGAATCAGGTACTACATCCAGTAGGTGCGGATGTGGTGCTAACGCTACAAAGATTGTATCAGCAACTCAACACATACTCGACGGTTCCTCTGGGGATTTCCCCGGTAGGCACATGAAGTGGGTCCGTGAACATGAGAAAGCTGGGCAAACCACGCGGGAAACCTCATAGGCCAACTCCCATTTAATCCTCCATAACCTAATAATAATAATAGGCGGGGTAAGTTTAGAATGTCACGAGCAACATTAATTGATGAGCGTAAGGAAGAAGAATTAGAAGCAACAGACCAACTCGACACACAAGATACTGTAGAGACTCCTAAAGAGGAACAACCTCAGCAGCCCGAAGTTCCAGAAAAGTACCAAGGTAAATCTGTTGAAGACCTCGTACAGATGCACCAAGAGCTTGAGAAGTTTTCAGGCAAACAGAGTACGGAAGTTGGCGAGTTACGTAAAGTTGTTGATGATTACATCCATACACAACTCTCAGTCCAACAAGCACCTCAACAACAGCAACAACAAGATGATAACGATGACGATGTAGATTTCTTTGTCGATCCTAAGACCGCTGTTAGTAGAGCTATAGACAACCACCCTAAGATTAAAGAAGCACAGGCTTACACACAACAGTACAAACAACAGGCTACTCTTGCACAACTCAAGTCCTCTCATCCTGAGATGGAACAGATACTGCAAGACCCTAAGTTTGCTGAGTGGATCAAAGGGTCAAAAGTCCGAACACAGTTGTTTGTTCAGGCTGACCAAGCATACGATTACGACGCTGCACACGAACTCTTTAGTCTCTGGAAAGACAGGAACCAAGTAGTTCAGCAGACTGCACAAGCAGAACGAGCAGCCCGTAAGAGTCAGGTAAAGTCAGCTAACACAGGCAACGCTCGCGGAACAGCAGAAGGATCTCGTCGTAAAGTTTATCGTCGTGCTGACATTATTAAACTTATGAGAACCGACCCAGAGCGCTATCAGTCCATGTCGGACGAACTACTTAAAGCGTACTCAGAGGGTCGGGTTCGATAGCCTAAAGGAGAATTACAATGGCTGGTGAAACCTCTGGTGCCTATTTTACAGCTAATGCTGTAGTAGACAAAACCGCTGCTGGGACTTTTATCCCAGAAATCTGGAGCGATGAAGTAATCGCTGCTTACCAAAAGAACCTGAAGATGGCTCCTCTTGTCAAGCGTCTCGCTATGTCTGGCAAGAAGGGTGACGTTATTCACATCCCTAAGCCCATCCGTGGTGCTGCATCTGCTAAGGCAGAAGCTGTAGCAGTTACGATTCAAGCTAACCTAGAAACTGAGTTGCAAGTAACTGTTGACCGTCACTTTGAGTACTCACGTTTGATTGAGGACATCGTAGAAGTACAGGCTCTGTCTTCTCTGCGACAGTTCTACACCGAAGACGCTGGCTACCAGCTTGCTCTGAAGGTAGACACTGACCTCATCAATGCTGCTACTGGCTTTGGTAACGGTACTCGTACTCAGACTCCTGCTGCTACTGGTGCTAACTGGGTTAACACTAACAGCTACTACTTTAACGCTGCTACTGGTATTTCTACCTATGCAGTGGATACTGTAGCTACTGGCGACAATTTTACGGATCTTGGATTCCGCGAAGCTATCAAGCTGATGGACGACGCTGACGTACCTATGGATGGACGAGTTCTCGTTATTCCTCCTGCGTCACGTAAGTCAATCATGGGCATTGATCGCTACGTGTCTTCTGATTTCGTAGGTGGTCGCGGTGTTGAGTCAGGCCTCATCGGTAACTTGTACGGTGTTGACGTATACGTTTCTAGCAACTGTCCCGTAATTGAGACAGCCGCTGAAAACGGTGCTTCATCTCTTGATACCCGTGGTTGCTTGTTCTTCCACAAAGACGCTCTTGTAATGGCAGAGCAAATGGCTGTACGATCTCAGACCCAGTACAAGCAAGAGTACCTCTCTACTCTGTACACGGCTGACACTCTGTACGGTGTTGAGACTTACCGTCCCGAAGCAGGATTCATCCTCGCTGTTGCTGACGAGTAAAACTCTAGGGGGTCGGCAACGGCCCCTTTTTCTCTTTTCTTGTTTGTTTTTTTAGGAGCAATCTATGCCTATCTTTCGGGGTGATGGCGGTTCAGGTGATGCCTCTACGGATGCGTATGCGTCACAGGTAGCTACCAACGCACAGACTGCTACTACAAAAGCAAACGAAGCATCTGCATCGGCTACTGCTGCGGCGGCTAGTGCTACAGCGGCTGCTTCTAGTGAGTCCGGTGTAGCTTCTAACGCAACAGCAGCGGCCTCTAGTGCAACTGCGGCAGCGTCCAGTGCAACCAGTGCTTCTGGTAGTGCAACTACAGCAACAACACAAGCATCTGCTGCATCAACATCTGCTACGTCTGCTGCTACATCTGCTACTACAGCAACAACACAAGCAACAACAGCTACTACTAAAGCTAGTGAAGCCAGCACAAGTGCTACTAATGCAGCTACTAGCGCAACTACAGCTACTACACAAGCAACAACAGCTACTACACAGGCTACCAATGCAGCCTCTAGCGCCACTGCAGCGGCCTCCAGTGCAACGGCAGCGGCATCCAGTGCTACAGCAGCAGCTACATCTGCAACAGCCGCAGAAGCCGCTAAAGACGCTATTGACGGCCTGTACTTAGGTGCACAATCAAGTAACCCAACTGTAGACGGTAACGGTAACGCAGTAACAACAGGTGATTGGTACTTTAACACATCAGACAACAGCACTAGAATTTACACTGGTAGTGCTTGGGATACTATTAATCCAAACCTAGTAGGCGACACAACGCCACAGTTAGGCGGTACGTTAGATGCTAACGGCAACACTATCGACATGGGTACTAACAATATTACTGATACTAAAGTAGGTCAATGGGACACTGCTTACGGCTGGGGTAATCACGCTAGTGCTGGGTATCTCACAGGCAACCAAACGATCACACTGTCCGGTGCAGTCACTGGCTCTGGTACAACTTCTATTTCTACAACACTGTCAACTGTTGACGGAGGAACTTATTAATGACTACGATTAAGCTAAAGAACGGTTCAGGCGCACCAGCGACAAGTGATCTTGTTCAGGGCGAACCTGCGCTGGATCTTACTAATAAGCGTCTCTACACAGAAAACGCAAGTGGTACTATAATTGAGGTTGGGACAAACCCCACTAGCTTGACTACGGGTACGTTCACTTCCACAGGCATTGACGATAACGCCACAAGCACTGCGATTACGATTGATTCTAGTGAGAATGTTGGTATTGGCACTGCGAGTCCTAACGCATACGCAAATTACACAACTCTCACACTAAACGGTGCTACTTCCAGCGCGCTTGATTTTGAGGGCGGCGGCACATTAATGGCAGAAGTGCTTGCGACTGCGAATGACTTAATTCTACAAACTGCGCAATCAGATGGTGAATTAATTTTTAGATCTGCCGCCGGTAGTGAAGCCATGCGTATTGATAGCTCTGGTAACTTGGGGTTAGGCACACCTGCGCCGTCTAGTTATGGCGGTGGTTTTGTTGTTGATGATCTTGGAATAAACATTGTTACTGCATCTAGTAGCTCACCCGGAACAAACAAATTAAGTTGGTGGTCAGATAACAACGGTATTAGCCAAAACGCTTATATCAGTACGGTTAATGATGGTGCTACAACCAACACCGGAGAAATGGTGTTTTATACGAAAAACTCCAGCGCTACTTTAGCAGAGCGTATGCGTATCGCTTCAAATGGTTATTTACTGATAGGAACCACTACAGTGCCAAACGGCTCTGCAGATGGCATAGCGTTTCATCCCGGATCAAGCGGGCGTATACTTAGTGGCGGTTCTACCGGAACCTTTAATCAGGTATTGTTTTATAACCCAAACGGCTCTGTTGGGTCTATTCAAACTTCAGGCAGTGCTACTGCTTACAACACCTCCTCAGACGTTCGCCTAAAAGAAAACATCACAGACGCACCGGCGGGTAACATTGACTCTATTCGTGTACGTTCGTTTGATTGGAAAGCTGACGGGTCACACCAAACCTACGGCATGGTTGCACAAGAACTTGTTGACGTTGCACCAGAAGCTGTATCACAAGGCGAGACTGAAGACGATATATGGGCTGTTGACTACAGCAAGTTGGTCCCAATGATGATTAAAGAAATTCAAGACTTAAAAGCCGAAGTAGCGGCACTCAAAGGAGAATAAACTATGGCACACACATGGACTGTATCCGCTATGGATTACAACGTATCACAAGACGGTCACACCAACGTAGTGACTACCGTACAC
>Ga0208150_1001014_pt1 | contig 10755 bp, 14 predicted proteins | sample DEB08_DNA_8_FD_184534 | JGI IMG/M metagenome (GOLD analysis project Ga0208150, IMG submission 184534) | Aqueous microbial communities from the Delaware River and Bay under freshwater to marine salinity gradient to study organic matter... | ecosystem: Environmental > Aquatic > Marine > Coastal ...
GCAAGAGTACCGGCAGTGGTTTGTACTGGAGACCACTTCCGTTTACGATTAAGGAGTTTTTGATAAGGGTTCATTCGCCGCAATTACAATCTGGAGCAGGGTCATTAAGAATCGCATCCAGGTAATCATTGACTTCTGATTCCTCCAACGCAGCATATGCATTAGATTTATCCTGAGTATCACCCATTACCTGTAGCGAATAATAAAGGGAGGTTTGCGGAGATGCAAGCCACTCTTCGATAAACGCTTCGTCATAGGTAATCACATCGGACCAACTATTGAAGCTATAACCGTGAAGAAGTCCCGTGTTATCTAGCATTTTAACAATGCCGTTTGCCACACTGAAGTAAGCATCCCAGCCAACTTCACTGGCAATTTCTACATCACCATAGTTGTAGCTTTGCACACCAAAGGTTCCCGAATCTCGGTCAACTTGTCGTGCGATTGGTGGAGCAATTTCAGGACAGGTGGTGAAGCCATCCAGATCTGTGTAACGATAACTGCAGCTAGCAGTAGGAGCAATAGCAAAGGCACGGTCCATCTTATGGACTCGGGCAATCTGTGCAGCTTGTTCGATACCAAGTTTCATCTCATTAGCAAGAGTGGTGGCTGCAGTATCAATGTAGGGTTTACCACTGTTGACCTGTTCGAGAGCCTCACCAAACTCTTCATATGTTACACCTTCACGTCGGAGAAGGTTGGCAAGTCCCAACAATCCGAGACCGACTTGGCGATCAGTCTCTGAAGGCAGGTATTCTCGGCTTTCGCCAACACCTGTTTTGCTGTGGAGGGCGCACAACTCGGACATTCCGTTGACAAATGCACGTTGAATGTCATCGAACTCGCATCCGCCAAGGTTAACATGTTGCAGTAGACAGGTACCTCGTGAGGGCAAGTAAACTTCCAAGCATACGTTACCTCGGATACGCTTTCCATTAGAATCTACCTTTGTTTTGTTTAGCCAGATGTCACCTTTTTTGATGCCTTCAAGGAGCGCATCCTTAACTTCCTGTGTCGCCTCCTCCCACCAATAGTGGTTAATGTTGACACAACGCTTGACCCAAGGTAGATCAGACCTATCAGCACTAATAAACTCAAGCACATCTGGATGACTGAGATCCAAATGACAAACGACAGCGCCATTCTTGTAGATGCCTCCACGTCGGAGGACTTCATTCAAAGTTGAATAAATCTTAGCAAAGGAAACAGGACCTGATGCTACGAGTCCTTTGCCATTCGAAGCTCCTCGTGGTCGCAGTTTGCTAAGGTGGACAGCAACTCCTGCACCATAGCGGAGCGCATGACTGACGAAACGCCAACTGGCTTCAATGCCATTTTCTCCTTCCATAGTGTCTTCCACGACAAAGACGGTACAGGAGACGGGCAGCCGTGAGTCAGGATTGTTAAGCCAGGAGTCAACCCGTCCTGTACGGGCAATCAAATTTTTGGTGGTGTTAGACATTTTTTAAATAGTGGATTGCTTGTTCGAGATAAGAAATGTCGTCTTTAAATAAACCTAAGGCACGATTGCATGTGTTACATAACAATCCTCTGATTTTGTTAGTTTTATGGCAATGATCTACAACAAACCATTGATCTCCACGACCAGTTTCAGTAGAGTGGCAGATTTTACACACTCCACCTTGACTTTCTAACATAACATCATAATCACCAGGCTCCATATTATATTTTTTCTTTAAGGCTGCGTCACGATATTGCTTACTATAGCGTGTGCTATACCTTTTATTTCGACATTCTTTGCAAATAGAAGCTAATCCAGTTGATTTTGATTTATCTGGACTAAATCTATCTGAAGGCAGGTGCTGTTTACAGGAGCTGCAGGGTTTCATTAAACGAGATCAGTAAGAGTTGGTGGTTGATAGTTAGGTCCCTTCAAAACCTTACCATCCTCACGGCGGATAGGTTTACCATCAGGACCAAGTTTGGACATGTTACTTACATGTACACGATTCAAGGCTTCATCTAGATCCCAACCAAGGTTCTCTGCGTATTGATAGCAGACATACACAAGGTCAGCAAGTTCTTTGAGGCAGTCAGTAGCGTTGACTGTCAAGCCCATAATCAATTGATTTTCTGCATCCAAGAACTCTTTGAACTCTTCAACGATCAAACTCCGTTGCATACTCCGTGAAGCTGGCGTCGTACTGTTCATCACTTGGAAACCACGGCGAAACTCTTTCGCTTGGTTGCTCAGAAAGGATTGCATCTTCGAGTTCATTTTGTAGGTAGTGGATTGCTTTACGAAGATCAGAGATTCGATCTTCTTTGTAGCCTGCTCGGCAAATATATTTGATTGCGTTACCAAGGTGGAAGTTTAGTCCTTGGTCTCGGATGAAGTCCCAGACTTGGATGTTTCCTCGTCGGTAGTAGTCGGGACCGTAGGTACTGGTGTTGGCCATTTAGAGACTAAGTTAGTAACGTTGTTGCTAAGGACAAAGCACTGACGTTGTAGTGCTAGGAAGATAGTAATGATGTCTTCCTTTTGGGAATCTGGATGACGGAGAGCATCTTCAATCTGACGTAGCTTGAAGTTCTGCTCCATCTTCAGATCCGTTATTACTGGTGGCGGTCCAAAGTTTGATTGTTTGATTGGTGAAATCATAGTTCTCTGCCTGTAGGATCTTTGCTAATCGTGCATTCTGCAATGCAACTGACTCATCGAGACCCTTATCAGCAAAGGCATCTACAACAGTCTTCCAGGTATCACCGTGTTCATCGAGTAATGCTGCTGCACGTTTGATTCCAATACCAGGTACACCTGAATAGCCATCTGTTTGATCACCAGCCATTGTTTGAATCAAGTGCCATCGGTCACCTTCTTCCTTTGTGATTTCTACAACACCATCAGACATGTCATATAGCTGTCCAGGTATTTGACGCATGTCTTTGTCAGGGCTGCAGATAATGTGACCTTCTTCACGTGTTGCGTAGATACCAAGCGCATCATCAGCCTCTAGCTCCGGCATGATAACTACCGGATACGAGAGCTTGAGCGCATTGATGACCCTTTTGTAGCCGCACGGCTTTTTGCGGTTGCGGTGTCCTTTATAAGCTGGGTCAATAGATTTACGGAAGTTGATGCTATCAGAAAAAAACAGAACAGAGTCATCAAAACATCCAAGGTCAGTAGCGATGTTATAGAGTTCTCGTTCGGTGTATTCGAGAGCTTCACTGAACTTAGAGGTGACGACGATAAGATCTTCACCGAAGTCGATTTCTGTTTCTGTAGCTGCGCAACATTTATAGACGATATAATCTGCATCAATTAGTAGACTCATTTACCTTGTCCTCGGCGTAGTTTTTTACCACGCTTTGGAAGGCTACGTGTTCCGTTACCTTGACGGGTGTGTTTGAACTTGGCGTGGGATTGAAATTCAACACGACCAAGAGAGGTTTTAGATTTAGTTGCCATTAGTTGGTGGAATCTGTGTTAAGAGCTTCTTTGAGTGCTTCTGTTACGTCCTGTTTGAATGAACGACGAGGAATGAATATGTCATCCAAATCACGTTTGTACTCAGGATGTTTTTCTTGGAATTCAGTCTCTACATCATACAACAGAGATTGCACGATGTCATTGATTACTTCAAGTGTTTTTCCTTGAATTTGATCCCAACTGTATCCAGGGAACATATCGTCCTTTACACGATCAAGTAAAGCTTTCTTGCAATGCCAACGTGCATCAAACATACTAGTGAATGCTTCCCAGTCATAGGGATCTTTGAAATTAGGAATTGTCATTAGTGTACGTCTGCCCAGGTGGAACCGATCTTGCCTTCAGCATTGATGGCAATTCGGAGGTTGTAATATTCTCCAGCTGATTCGGCACATCTCTCAAGGTAATGCTTGAGAAACTCTGCACGGTCTGGAGTTGTTTCGTATTGTAGCTCGTCGTGAATAAAAGCTAGCTGATGAGTGTGACTTTGCAATCCATCATTAGCTATCTTCATCCATCGCTTAGCTATGATGCCCGCACTCCCTTGGAGTAGGTAGTTAAGGGCTTTGTGGCTACCATCAACAGCGCAGCGGCGACCGTCACACAGGTTGATGTGACCACACTCCGCCTTGGACTTAACCGCATTAACCAGCTTCTCAAGTCCAGGAATTGCATCCATGTAAGCTTGACGGATCTCAGCGCCTTTCTTTTTAGCGGCTGACGACGATAGTTGTGGGTCATAAGATAGTCCGATTTTTGCATCACCTGCACCATACAAGAAGGCGTAGGTTACTGTCTTAACGAGGCGGCGACTGATGCCTATTTTGTCAGCGTTTTCCTGATGGATGTCTCCGTTAAGGAGTACGTCTGCGTAACGTCCGCCATCATAGCGAGCAAGATAGTGAGCAAGCATCCGCAGCTCAATCCCACTAAGGTCTGCGCCCACCATGACATAGCCCGGTGACGCTTTGAATAGTTTTCTAAAAGCTTCATCTGAAGGAACTTGTGCAAGGTTTGGTTTACGATGAGCACATCGGAATGTGTTCGTAGCGACTGAACAATGGTGGTGTATGCGATGGTTACGAACGAGCTTTAGCCACCCGTTGATGCCCTCAGAAAGCATGCCTAGTTGCTTGGTAAGCTCTAGACATCTAAAGAACTGCAGAGCTTCCTCTGAGCCTATATCCTTGAGGACTACTTCATCAATAACAGCTTTACCTGATGCAGTCCTTTCTTTGGGTTCCCAACCATGGTGTGTCTTCATGACCCATGCAATGTGGTCACGACTAGTTGGGTTGAACTCCTTCAGTCGAGTGAAAGTAGCTCCCTTTCCATCAACAAACACGTATCCTTGGGTTTTGTTAGGTCGCTTAGGAGTGAACTCCGCTCCTGCCACGTAAGGATACCTGTTGCGTAGTAATTGATTAAGCTCTTCAAGTTCGCCTCTGAGAGTCGATTCAAGTTGCCATGCAGCAGGCTCATCAAAGTACCATCCATGGATTTCTTGTTCGGTAAGGATTGTAGCTACATCATGTTCTAGAATCAGCCAATCAGGTATTTGCGTAGATAATGTTTCCAAAGTTTGGTGGTGACAACAACATCTTGTATCATGTAGTCCTCCATTTCTTGGGACCACTCTTTCCAATCGGTGTCTTTACCGAAGCATCCTTTGTACTCTCCTAATCTGTATCCATAAGCTTCTAGTGAATGCCTGCCGTACAACTGTACGGGCATGTTCTTCCACTCACGTCTTTGGTCTACCTTCAGTATATCTGCATGGAAGAGGCGACTCATGACCAGAGTATCAAGAACCCTACCACGATGATTAAACCAAGGGTAAAGTTTGCGAATAACAGGGAGATCATAGTTGATGATGTTATGTCCGACTATTTGATCGGCATCCTCAAGTCTTTGAATACCACGAGTGAGTGGCTCTGTATTGCCCTCATCATTGTATGTAAGCATTTGATCGGTCTCTGTATCATAGATACCCAGACAGTGGATGCGGGTAACATCATTGTAAAGTCCGTTGGTTTCTAAGTCAAAAATTAACGTCATTCCAATGTCTTACAACACCAGCACAAATGAATAAGTTTGTAATGAGTACTAATCCATCAATCAGGATTAGCTTAGCGACCATTCCAGCTGTAGGTCTTGTCTTTGAACTGAGCTTTTTCAATTGCCTCAGGAGTGGGAGGGTTAGGTGCTTGCAAGATCTTGCCAGTAGGGAAGTGCAAATAACGCTGACCATTAGAAGTCGGCGGTAGGGTCGAAGTCGTCGCTGGGTGCTTGAGTTTCATTGAATTTACAGGTGTTTAGATCATAGTTCAGCTGACATGCGACGCCAACTTCGCCAGAATATCTATTCTTAAGGACTCGGACAGTCGTACTAGCTCCAGAGCCTGTGCTCTGTTGATTTCGTTCGAGCGCAATAACAGCGTCAGATAGTTGTGCAATCGCTGCGCTTCCACGCAACTGTCCAAGTGTAACACGTGCTCCTTCCTCATGGTTTTGATCGGATGATGTACGCCTGAGGTGGGAGACGAGGAATAATGCTATGCCTGTACGCTCAACAAGTGAACGTAGTTTGGTCATAGTTGTGTCAATCATGCGGCGCTCATCACCGTCAAGACCAGACAATAGAATGGAGAGGTGATCAAGAAAGATTACCCTTGTATCAAGACCCGTTGCCAGGTACTCAATTCGGTTGTAGATGATATCAGGATCAAAAGAACCAAAGCCATCGAAAAGAAAGAGATTCCAGTCAGCAAGAGTAGCTTGATACGCTTGGGTGAGAGTAGCTCGGTCATGTTCTCCAATGTGTAGTGATTTACCAACTGATGCGGACATCAGTCCAAGTGCAGTACGTCGGTTGGACTCTTCAAGAGCCAGGTATCCAACCCGTTCTCCTTTGTGCAGCAGATTAGCTGCAAGCTCACGACAGAATGAGGATTTTCCAATACCAGATCCTGCAGTAATCGTAACAAGCTCGCCAAATCGGATCCCGTGCAGCTTGTCCTGTATTCCTTTAAATGGATAGTCATGATCGGCTGCCTGAGATGGAGTTGTTACTAGTTCTAGAAGTGTCTTGCCATCTACAATCCCGTCTGGACGGTAAGGTTTAGCATTCCATATCGCCTCACGAATTGCCTGAGGGTCATTTGCTTGAAGGGCATCACTGGCATCCTTGTACTTGTCACTGAAGAGTGCGATCTTGCACTTGCCCGGTGGTAGTACGCTTGCTGCTTCCTTCGTCGCATCACTGCCTGTGTCGTCATTATCGAAGAACAGGACAATCTCCTCATAACCCTGGAGCCATGGGATAGCCCGTTGAATCGCTCGTTTTGCCGATTTGGCACCGCTAGGTAGAGACACCATCGGCCAGCTCGGCATAGCTTCACTACACGAAGCTGCATCGAGTTCTCCTTCGGTGATAACGACTCGTTTTCCAGAGGCGGGAAACAAATGCTGTCCATAGAGACAGCTTGCTGCTTCTCCTTCATAGTAGAAGTCCTTGTCTTTGGTTTTTGTTTTACAGCCAATCAGTCTACCAGACTCATCATGATAATGAAACCTAAGTAGGTCACCATCACGATAGATCTTGTACTGTTGACATGTTTTCTCAGAGATGTTACGGCGTTGTAGTCGTGCCGCTTCACCTCTCAGTGTTACTGACGACATTGATTTATGAGTGTGAACATCATCTTCCGACGAACCATAGTGACTACATGAGAAACAATAGGTGTGACCATCAGTGTACAACGAGTTAGCATCACTGCTTCCGCAGTTCTGGCATGGCAAGTGTCTTACGAACTCGCTGGTGGATGTCTGCATAGACTCGTGCTTGTGCATCGTGATAGTTAAACCAATCTTCTAGTGCTCGATAGAATCCTTCAATGATGTTATCAGCATAAGGTCGCTCAGATGTAGCATCAACATCAGCAAGGATGTCAGCGAACATCTCAGCGTAGTACTCAGGTGTGCCGTAGGTCAGGTTAGCCATTCAACAGGAATCGAAGAGTAGTGTGCCCACTTAAAGCCATTCTTTTCAGCCCACTGAGCATACGTGGACTTGGCGCCTTTGTATAGTTTATTGTAGGGAGCTTGAAAGACGAACCGAATATCTAATTCGGGATTTTGTTTCTTCACTGCTTTCATCTTGCGTCTGTCCTGTTCGGTCAGCTCGCCCTTGGTCTCTAGATAGATACCATTCGGTAAAAGAAAGTCGGGTGTGTAGTTGCATTGAAGAACGTAAGGAACTTTAGTTGATTCGTATTCAAAGGTAACTCCCAAAGTGGAGAGCAAGTCAGCAACCTGCTCTTCCAGTTTGGAGCGGAACTTCATGATTAGAAATCGTCAACCTCTACAGTAGGTGTTGCAGTCACGTTAGGTTCAGAAGCTTTGAAGCCCTTCGTTTGACCGAAGAGAGCCGCAACCTCAGTCTCTCCAAGATCGCCAGTGTCAACTCCTGCACCACCGTTGATGGTAACAAGTTGAATTCCGACAAGCTTGAGACTTGTGCCATAGGTGACACCATCACGGAGGATGTAAGGCTTTTGCCTGAACGCAAGTTTAACGGTGCTGCCACTATATACGGGCGTGGTGTCATCAGTGATGGGTGTGCCTTCTGTATCCACCACGGGCGGACGTGTGTCTTCATTCCAAGAGAACTTAACTTTGTACTTACCCTCAGACACCTCCTCCCAAGGCTCAGGCTTGAGAGTGGAACGCTTAGGGTTCTTGAGTTTCGACTCAGCCCATTTGAGTGAGTCGGTGCGGTCATCTTCAAGACGTTCAATCAACGACTGATCAACGATAGCAGACAATGAATACCCAAACTTACTTGGTTTGAGGATTGCCTGATAGCCCTCCAGAATGACGGGCTCCTGAGTGACGTAAATTTGGTTTGCCATTAACAAAAGAAATAGGTGGATTCAATCACGGATTCCGGTTCAAGGTCTCCAATGATCGGTGGGTCAGTCTCTGCTCCAATCTGTGAAGCAAAGTCTTTTAGGTAATCATGCTCTGCGAACAGGTGCATGTAGGTTTCTCTAACAATGGTAGAAAGGGTTGACATGTCCGTTGCACGACACAACACAGAATCGTGAATGAGAGCAATAGGTGCGTCAAAGCGTAATGCACTGAAGTGAAGTAGACTAGCATCCAAACTATGGATTAAGTTGGGAGCTGTTGCGTTCTTGTGATGGTTGAGATCAACCTCATCAGAATCATCAACTGCAACCTTCATCTCACAACGACCCAGTAGCTGCAACTGTAGTGTTACGGTAAGTTTTTTGTTGAGCTTCTGATGTACAACAAAACCTGAAGGTGTGGACCATTCAAGGTGCTCCTTACCAGTTTTTATAGCTGTTGCTACCTCATCCTCAATCCACTTCATAACAGCCATAGGACCAGGAACAATAACGTCCATGGCATTACGAACTGCCTTAACTGTTTTGGTTAGATCCTCCTTGCTAATCTCGACACCCTTTTCAGCTAATGCGTCACGAATGTAGCCACGATTAGAGAAAGGTTTAGCGTTGTAAGGAACAGTCATTACGACACGCTTTACTACCTTTCTATCCATGTAAGGTTGGATAGACTCAGGACAGTAAGGTGTCGCTTCTTCAGACACAACCTTGTATGCATCCTGTGGTTTATCACTAGGTAATACATTAACAAGACGTGCTGTTGACTTATCCCTTGCTAATCCTGCAAGGATCTGAAGACCACTACATGTTGCATCAGTAGCTACCATAAGACGAGTGAATTGCCTATCGGCAAGTACGACACAATGATAGTACTCCTCAGCTGCTGCCAAGAACTGCCAAGGTTCCTCAACACCTTCCCACAATGGTAAATTACCTATGGGATCTTGCGATATGAGTGTGAACAATTCATGGTTATTCCTTGCCCATTCTAGTCGCTCAGTCATTGGTGCTTTATCAAGACCAAATGTAGTAGCTACTTGAAAAGCTAACCAATCCTCAGCTTCAGGTGTCATGTAAGACCCATCAGCAAATACTAATAGACTTTTTCCAAAGTCTGTATCTTGAGGAGTAAGAAAGGCAGGAATAGGATAAGCTCTTCCTCTATAGTCAAAGCTCCAAGGTATGTAGAATTTATCTACGTCCTTGAACCTCTTTACTGCCTCCATTGTCATCCGAGTGCGACAAGATTTCTTGTGCTCTTGATGTTGAAGATCTTGTACATGAGTGGCTGCTCTGTTGTATGCTTTCCGAGCCTCTCGGTTCTCTGCAATATCAACAGGCTTGGGTGGTAGCTCATGTTGCACAACAGGTAGAAATTTACCAACCTCCCTCCCTAACCTTTCTAATTCCTCAGCAACTTGTACTGTGAAGGGATTTAGAGTGAGGGCAACCTTCTGAATCTTGTTCAAAAAGTTGATTGGTATTTCTCCCTGTATACACCCGTGATTGCCTCTACGAACCATGTCGTGCCCACGCATTACCTCATTCAGCAGGTAACCGCCCGCCCGCTCATTAGTCCAGTCATTGGGCTCAATTAACATCGGCCAAGCAAGTGGGGCGAATAACTCAGCATCAGCCATCACCTTATCCTTGATAACAAGAAATTCAGGTGTAGGTACGATGTAATTAATACGCTTGCGTCCTTCTTGGCGCATGTCCCGTTTAAACCACCCAGAAGAGTTATTGAATTGTGATGATGCAATAATACAATCTAGCAGCCAACTACCTAATTTAATTCTGTTTGACCTGCCCCATGTTTGCCACTGCTGAATGTCCTTACGATTCATCAGCGTTTGGATAGATGTTAGACGCTGTTTAGTTCCTGACGATTTGTGCCAGTAGTTCTTCTTTAGTATATTGAGAAGACCCGGAGCACAACGCTCATAGTAACGCATCTGACATTCATCCTCAACAGCTGAACCGATTGCATCGCATACGGACTGCACCTGATTGCTACCTTCTTTGTAACTGAACACCTTATCAAAGGTAAGCTTTAGTGCAATAGCAGCAGCAGCTAAAGGTTCAAGATCACTGATGTATTGTGCAATCTCTTTAAATGCAGCACCATTCTTTCCTTCGTGTATACGGTTATTCGTGTCTTCAATACGCTTCACCAATCTAGGTAGAAGCATGTCGATAGATGCGACACCATACACAGTAGCTGATGCATAGCTACGTTGTTGTAGTGCGTCAGTGTTATCTCTCAGTCGCTTGAGTCCTTGACGTATTTGGTCACGTTCAAGCTGTACTTGCTCATCAATCTGTGCAGGTGTTGGCATTAATAATTATTCGCAATCGTGAGTGTGAAAG
>Ga0208150_1001019_pt1 | contig 10741 bp, 31 predicted proteins | sample DEB08_DNA_8_FD_184534 | JGI IMG/M metagenome (GOLD analysis project Ga0208150, IMG submission 184534) | Aqueous microbial communities from the Delaware River and Bay under freshwater to marine salinity gradient to study organic matter... | ecosystem: Environmental > Aquatic > Marine > Coastal ...
CCCTGACGGCAGAGTCGAAGGGCAAGAGTTTAAAGTGGGCTCTGTTTCGGGGGAGCCAGGGCGATCTTTGAGCGTGTACCTCAACGGCGAACGCGCTGGTAACTGGACAGACTTCGCTACCGGCGAAGGTGGCGACATGATTGACCTGATCATGCAAGCCCATCGCATGGATATTAAAGACGCCATGGAATGGGGTCGTCGTGAGTGCAACATCAGAGAGAAGCACCACGCGAAGATACGTTCCCCGCAGCCAAAGGCGTACGTCGCGCCCAAGTTACCTGAGCCGCTCGAAGATAACGATGTTTTGGAAAAGGTCATGCTCGACCGAGGCTTTCAAAACTGCTCATCGATCATCGAGCGCCACAAGATATTCTCTTTCAAGACATCGAAAGGTCTTGACGTTGTCTTTCCTTTTTACAGTCCAGACGGTTCCCTCGAGATGATCAAGAACAAGGCGCTTGATCACGACGGCAACCCCGGAATGTGCGGTCAGAGCAATCAGAAGCCCGTGCTGTTTGGTTGGCACACCATGCCGCCAGCCAGCCGACAGGTGTGGATTACCGAAGGCGAGTGGGATGCCATTTCCGCTTCGGAAATAGGATTCCCCGCCCTGAGCGTTCCAACGGGCGGTGGCAAGGGAGCAAAGCAAACCAAGTGGATTGCTAATGAATACGAGAACCTAGCTCGCTTCGATGAGATCGTCATCGCGACAGACATGGACGAGCAAGGGGAGCTGGCTGCAAAAGAGATAGCTCAGCGTCTTGGTGATCGCTGTATCCGCATCAAACTGCCGGTCAAAGACATCAACGAGCTGCTGCAAAAAGTCGGGGCTGAGCAAGCTAAGTTTGCCCTCCAGAAGTGTTATGAAGATGCCAAGTGGCAAGACCCTGAGACACTGCGCTCCGTTGCCGAGTTTGGCACGGACATTGCCGATTACTTCCTAGATAAGGACAGCCGTGCGGGTGGCTTCACCATGGGCTGGGAGAAAACTGAGGAGCTGGACTACCGGTTTAGACCCAGCGAGCTGGTCGGCATTGTTGGCTTTTCAGGCTCAGGCAAAACCATGTTTCTTGGTCAGCTCTCACTTAATGCGATTGAGCAGGACCAGAAGATTCTTGTTGCCTCAATGGAGATGTCGCCGAAGAACCTGCTGGGACGGATGTTTCAACAGGCTTGCGCTGTATCTAACCCAACTGCTGAGTATCAATCGAAGGTCATGGAGTGGATGGCTCACAACCTGTGGCTGTACATCGACAACCTGAACCCCAAGATCGGAGACCTGCTCAAGTGCTTCGAGTACGCCTACCGCCGGTATGGGGTGAGCGTCTTCATCATCGACAGCCTCACTTGTATGTGTAGTCACGAGGACTACCGCAAGCAGCAGGAGATTGTTGAGAAGATTGTCCAGTTCAAAAACGCCTTCAACTGCACCGTTTTTCTTGTCACGCACTCGCGCAAACAAGAGGACGAAAGTCGTGCTCCGGGAAAGTTTGATGTCAAGGGTTCCGGTGCGATCACTGACTTGGCGGACAGCTTCTTCTCGATCTGGAAGAACAAGCGGAAGGCAGAGCACATGCAGATCTGCAACATCACTGGCGATGAACCCGAAGAGGACATAGCCAAGCAGTGGGATGTTCAGGTCACCGTCCTCAAGAACCGAAACGGTCAGTTCGAGGGACGTATTGGATTCGACTTCGACGATGGCACCTGCCAGTACGTCGAGCGTCGAGGAGGGAAACCACGGAAGTACATTCAATGGAGTAAAGCATGATTCAACAAGAGCAGTTCGCAGAGAACATTCGTACGGCAGGAGCCGCAGTAGAGACAGCCGAGCGACTGGCGGCAGTCAAGGAAGCCGAAGAGAAAAAGCTCTTCGCTCGATTTCAAGTAGAGGCTGAGGCTCAGGGTCACAAGACAGCCGCAGCTCAGACACGTTATGCCGACTACAAAGAGGAGATGTTTGAAGCCCGCATGAACAAGGGCGTTGCCAAGGCAGCGATCTCTGCTGCGAAAGCAAACCTCCTCGCTGCTGAAGTCGAGTTCAAGACGTGGCAGACACAGATGGCAACTATCAGACAGGAGAAGCGTGTTTATGGGAGCTGATCGAGTCATACCCCAGTGGGTACAGGAAGCTATCCGGGAGCGAGACGATCGCTTGAAGGCAGACTTCTGTCGGACACAAAACGCACTTGCTGTTCGCCATGGAGACGAAATCTTTCTTCCCGAAGAGCTTGAGATTGTTTCCTACAAAAGAGAAGGCAAGAACACGTTCATTAGATATCGGAGGGTAAAGCATGACTCAGAAAACCACTGAACCAGACTGGGTTGAGCTGGCGCGTGAATCGATAGAGGCACACCAGCGCAAAGATATTCGCCGATCAATCGAGCACTTTGCCGATCTGATCAATAAGCAAAAGGCTCGTAACGAGCGAGCACTAAAAGACGTGGGGGCACATGAAAAAGGATGAAGTCAAGAAGTCCAACCCGTGCGGAACGGGAATGGATGGATGCCATAACAAATCACGGCTGTGTCGTGTGTCAAAGGGAGTTTGGGATCTTCACGGATGCGGAGATACATCACATCGATGGCAAGACGAAACCGGGGGCGCATTTAAAGACGATACCCCTGTGCTATCGCCATCACAGAGAAGGAGAAGACTGCAATGGGTATACCTCTAGACACCCCTACAAGAAACGGTTCGAGGGACGTTATGGGACAGAAGAAGAACTCCTCGAGTCCCTCCAGCGGGAGCTTGGATTCTGCTACACCTGAGGATTGGGATCGCGTTTCCAAGCCAAGGCACTACGCCTCACAAAACGCAGAGTATCCACGACTCGAGTGCATTGACGCTATCAAGGCGGCTTGCTCGATCGATGAGTTCCGTGGGCACTGCAAAGCCAACGTCATGAAGTACACATGGCGGTGCGATCACAAGGGGGCGACGATCAATGACCTCCGCAAGGCTCGCCAGTATTTAGACTGGCTGATCGAGAGCTACCTGTGAACTGCTGGGTTTGCGGCGATAGGCTTATCTGGGGTGGTGACAATGACGCCGAGACAGATGAGGGTAACCACCTGATAGAAACGAATCTGTCATGCAATGGTTGTGGCGCGTTCGTTCTGGTCTATCACGGACAGCAAGACAATGACGAACAGTAGGAACAAAGGAGCCGCCTTCGAGCGTGAGGTGTGCTCATGGATCTATGACGAGTTCGGAGTGAAGGTTCGGAGAAACCTCACGCAGTATCAGGAAGCGGATCTCGCTGACATTGAACTGCCTCCCTTCGTCATAGAGTGTAAGCGCTACGGGTCGGGTAACTGGCACAAGCCAGATTGGTGGGATCAAGTTTGTCGGGCAGCCAACGACAGCATCCCGTTACTCATCTATCGGTACGACCGACAGCCCACCCGCATGGTGTTGCCTCTCCACATTGTTGGAGATTACCCCGTGAACAATCAGATGACCTGCACGGTCGGGCTTGAGGAAGGAGCGATGATCATTCGAGAGGTACTGAATGCGACCCGCAGATTTCAGGCATCAAGTGAGCCAGTCAGCGAAGAAGCTTTATTGGACTGACGTTCTAGCTGACATCGAGGACAGGTTCCCTCCAGCATTTCACGCGCTGGCAATCGAGACTGTCCTCTACTACCTACCGCCCGAGATCTGTGACCAGCCGGACATAGATACTCGCCGCGCCATCATCGACTCCATACCGGATGACTGCGAGCCTTCGCATGCCAAAGGTCTGGTCAAGGAGCACGTCAAGATTCTCTGGAGGAAACGTGCCGTTCGCTCATGATCTAGCCATAGGTATCCAAGCGGAGCTGAGGCTCCTCGAGCACCTCCGCCAGAAATATCCTGACGCCTACAAGGTGGAAGGCAAGCACAGCGAGTACGATTTGGTGGTGCCAGGGCGATTTACTGTTGAGGTAAAGTTTGATCCTGCGTCACAGCGGACGGGAAACGTGGTGATCGAGTATTACCACGGGAAGGCTTCGGGCTTGCACGTCAGCACAGCGGACTGGTGGGTCTTCGACACCGGAGAGAGAGATGGTGTCATCTGGCTCACACAGTCCGCCGTACGTCAGTGTATCGTTAGCGAGTCGTTACAGCCGGTAAAAATACAAGGTCCAGATGATCGTCTTCCGAAATGGGTCTTTCTAGTTCCATTAAAGGTCTTAAAGCGATATTCATCTCAAGAGCCTTGATCGCCATGTCTGGCATCGTCCGGTAACCCCTCGCTGATTGTGACCGCTTCCAGTTGCGTACTGTCCACGGGCTTACACCGATCATAGTTGCTACCTGCGACGAATCCAATCCATGGTCGTCCATCAACGACATTAGCCGTTCGTTGTTGCTCATCTTCATACTCCCAAAAGCTTACTAACAAAAAGGCAAAGCCGACCGTGCTCAGGTACAGCCACTCACGCCTGTTCACTTACAATCTGCGTGAGTTCCCTCAGCAGCTCCTGCTGCCGACGCAGCTTCTCAACGTCCGGTTGGCACAAAGCCATCTTGATCAGGTTCAGCTCCATTGGGGTCAATACGATTGACGACTTCATGCCGTCCGCCAGTACGTCCCAATACTTTCGCTCCTTCTCATTGAGCATTTGGATTGCTTGTTGCTTCCTCATGCGTACGTCTCCAATATAAAGTCAAAGAATTGCTGGAGGCTCTCGCCCTCCAGCTCCACGGTTTCTCCGTTGTATGTGATCTCTTCCCAGTCGATAAACGTCTGTGGCTCTCTGCTCACCGACCCCCAAAACTCGACAGTCTCGTACTCTGTCCAGATCTTGAGGTTGTCGATCTCGATATCACTGGGATCGATCTTGACGGTGGCAATGATCAACGTTGAGAACCCTCCAGTAGCTCGTCGAGCTTCTCCAGCAGTTCCGCCACATCAATGGTGGGGTCTTCATCACTTTTTAAAACAATCATGCTGATCTCCTTATGTCGGCACAGAATTCAGTCTCGAACCACTCGCCGACAGAGAGGTCAGAGTTTTCAACCGTGCGGACGAATTTCATAGATTCGTTGACGGTTCTTATTCCATCGGAGCCGAAGTAGTGGTCGCGTATGTCCCACACCAGCTCCGTGTTCGAGTGTTCGCGCTGAAGGACGTAACGCACTTTGAGGTGCGCGTAGTCCTCCCTCCGGTACGTCCGCCTCATGAGATATCCTCCAAGGGTTCACTTTCTGGGTTACGACTGAAGGGTCTGTTATCAAGGTCACAATCAACCCAGACGACCCAGCATCCGAAATAAGGGCTTTCAAAGTCGTAGTGTTCTCCAGTCATGACGTGAGCTTCGATGCCCTTGTCTATGCAGGCTTGCGCTAAAATCTTTGCACCGATAAATCCTCCGGCATGCTGGTCAGTCCAAAGCATGCAACCGCGCTCCCATTTTTCGGCGTCAAACGTGTCCCTAGCTTTTGCATCCCAGAACATAACGCCACGCTCTGTCCACTTGCCCGCAGACGAACCCGTACTCCAAAGCACGTCGATATCGGCATCACTAAAATCCAGATCGACTTTCATGATCGCTCCTTGTATTTTTTCTTCAGGTACTCATCGACTTTCCGGTCGAGCGCTTTTGCCCCCCAGACCCATAGCCAGGTTTTGGCAAACTCCTCGGTGGACTGACCCTCCAGCCCCACGCGCCCGTTGATTGCCTCGAGGTCGATATCCGACAGGTTGTATTCGACGGTGATTTTCATCAGTGCACCTCCTTTATGTGGTGGTTTCTAAATTCGATTGCCACGCTATCTATGTCCTCACGAGTCCAAAGCTTGTTGTGTGAAAGAAACTGGCTGGTGACGCTGTGCTTGGTCAGTCGAGAGCGGCGGTCAAACAGCACGCCGTCCCATGCTTTTGGACTCCACCCCATAGTTCCTAGACCGCCCTCGGGGCGAATGAAAAGCTTGCCGTTGTTTAGCTCCACGATTACTAATCTCATGACTTGTCCTCCGTTCGTGCGTAGTCGAATGAAATGCGGGTCTCGTCGTCGTCGTAGACGTACACGGTTAGACCCAGTTCAGGGATTTCGTAGCCAGTACATTCACCCCAGTCGCAGTCCGTGGTTCGGGTACGAATCGCGGTGAAGTGACCTTCATCGATAAGTCTCATGACGCTTCCCCCTGTACTTCACAGGCATTGGGGTTGGGTGAGTCAGACTCGTAAACATCGCCCCATGTCCAGTCGCCCTCGCCGTCTTCTTCCATGGGGGTTGGGGGGTTGTTTCTGACCCACTCGTAAACTTCGCCCTCAGTCCAGTGTTCGGGGGCGTTGACCTCAGTTATCAGGTCGGTGTGCATCGTCGCTGTGACGGTCCATGTTTTGGTTTTCATGCCGCATCCTCCGCTTCGTCTAAGCAGTCGTGGCAGGTGCCGTTGTCGCTTTCTGTGTCGATAAAACCGCTCTCGACTAGCTGGTTGCACTCAGGGCATTTCTGCCACTGAGCCTCGTCGGGGTGAACCATGTTGGTTTCTCCACCGCAGTCGTCACACCAGATCCCGATCTCTCCAAGCTCGTCGTCTCTGGCAATTCCGCCGCTGTGAAAAAGGGTGTAGTTGTAGTGAACGTGATCGTTCGTCCCACAGCTCTTGCACACGAGCTCGGGATCCATCTCGATTACAAATTTGATTAAGTCAGTCATGTCTTTCTCCATCATGAAAAATCATGAAAAAAATGGGGCGGGGAAATAAATCCCTCACCACTCGTCCTCCTCGTATTCCCAAGCGTCTGTTATGAAGTCAAAGTCCGACCCGCACTCGCGCAACCCCTTGTCATAAAGCTCAGAACAGCAGTCGTTGATGATTTCCTCAGAAATTTTGCGGAGCTTTTCTAACGCTTCGTCATGAGAGTTCGCGTGAATGTCGATGAACATATCGAGTGTCGGCATACAGCGGAATGTGTATTTAGGTTGGCTCATGACGCTTCCTCCGCATTCCAGTCGTAATAATCAGGGTTGGCTAACGGCACGATCTGCCCCTCAGCCCACTCTGGCTGTGCAGGGTCTTTGACCATGAAAAATTCGAAGTCCTCTGGCTCGTGCGGGAGCGGCTCGCGCTCCCATCCGATCTCAAGTGTTGGTGTGCAGAGGATTGTTCTTCCGCTCTCATCCTGAACGCTGAATGAAACGCCCAAGTCGATCAGTACTGCTCGTGGCAGTGGATACCCATCGGCGTCATTGAAAACGCACAGCTCATCGATCTCGCGCTGGTGACTGTCCGGCATTTCCTCGTGGTTCATCCCACACGCATCACACGACGGCTGAGTAGCTTTGTGCTTGATGTAAACCTCTGGCTCACCCTCGCACTCGCAGTCCCAGAACTTAGGGTTGAGTTTTGGGCAAAACCACTCCGACTCGCTGATATGTTCCGGTCTCTGGTTCAGGCTCATGACTTCACCTCCCGCAGTTCCGCCAGTGCTTTTTCGACGCTGAAAATGTAGTCAGCCATCTGCTTATCAGCATCCAAGTTGTCGGGGTCGATGTAGGGCGTACCGTTGCCCATTTCATTCCAGAAGCCGACACTCACTCCCGACACGTAGCGCAGGTCACCGATGTAGTTTTCGAGATACCCGCAGGCATTCATGACTGGCTGGCTCATGACTTCACCTCCCGCAGTTCCGCCTGAACAAACAGGTCGTCCGGCAGTGAAAAAATAAGCGCTTGAAGCTTCTCCGCTTGTGCTACGGCTTCGTCATCACGTCCCGCGCCTTTCATCATTGCGAGCATGCTCAGGTGAAACCACATTTGATCGCGCATTAGTTTCTGTTCCATTTCTCTCTCCATGTGACGGTGTAAAAGCACACCCGAAAGGACACCCGCAGGTGCCCAGTCGGCTAGGCTCTAGCGAGTGCCTCGTGAAACTGTTCCTCGAGGTAAAACAGATCGGTCTCGCAGTTCCACGGATCAAAAAAGTCAGTCCACCAGCACACCGTCTGGTTGCCCTCAGAGGCGATCACAAACGGCGGGGCTTCGTCCCCTTGGGTTGGGTGTTCGTAGAAGTCGAAACGCCTCCGCTCGCCCATTGAAAAGCCCAAGTGGTAGCAGTCGCGGCGGATGCGTTCGGGGTCGTATTTTTTGTGAGACCACACTAGATGTCCCTCCCGTAATCAACCGAGACAAACACTTCGCGCACGTCCGACGTAGAGCCGTCAGCGTTGCGGCGAAGGTCAGCGAAGGGGGAACCCATGACCACGCCCACGGAGCGGCTGAACCATTGCCCCGTGCAGTCGTAGTCACTGGTGATGTCCTCGCGGAAATACTCAACAGCCAGCTCTAGCAGTTCCGCGTGAGAAAGGTCGGCGGGCACCACAGCGGTTAGGACAAATTTGGCATCCGTTCCGTTATTGTCCCGACCGTCGAATACGTCCCAAGTGCGAGCGTTGGCGTCGTCAATAAAGCCGTGGACTAGATGGTTTCTCATGCCGCCGCCTCCTCTAACAGCTCCGCCAAAGCGTCTCTAACGCCGTTGTGGATCAGGTGAAAGGCGATCAGGGTCATGACACGGTCAACGCTCCAGTCTTCACCACAGCCGCCACAGTCCTCAAAATCGCTTTCGGCTTGATTGAACAGGTCGGAATGACAGCGGCGCATCATGTCGCACAGATCCCACGCTTGCGCGGTGTAGATCACCCACTGGTGACCGTCGGCAAACTGCCACGCCAGATCATCAACGTCTGAGTCGTATTGCTTGGACTCCGCCACGATGTCATGGGCGGCGCTCTCAACTTCCTCGATAAATTCTGCGTAATTCATTGGTTTCTCTCTCCATGGCTTGGTGCAAAGTCACACCCGAAAACGCCCCCGAAGGGGCGCAGACGGCTGGGGCTTAGGCGGTCTCTCCAGTGAACGCGAACATAATCTCGCGGCATCGCTCGAGGGTCTGACGGCTGGGGGTTGATGTGCTGACGTGTTTGCCGCTCATGAACTTGACGACTCGCAAAATGCCGTTGTCGATTTCGCGGCGGACTTCGGCGTGGTATCCGATGACGCCTCGTGAGCAGTAACCCTCGCTTGCATCCTCCACGATGTAGCGCACACCGGCGGATGTCTGGTACTGCGCGAAAGGTCTGCCGCGTGAATCAGCACCGAATAAGCAATCGTCGTGGTAGCAGGGTGATGTTCGTTTCATTTTGTCTCTCTCCATGTGATTTCTTGGGTGGGTTCGCTGAACCCTTTTACAGACTTAACCCCTAACATTTGCAATGTCAACAGGTAAAACATCATGGTAGAATTTGACACTTGATATCACTTTGACCAGGCACCCAAAAAATGGATGTGAATCAGAGACTTGAGAGAATCGAGGAAAAGCTCGACAGCGTGTCCGAAATGTTGGCGCAGTTGGGACGAATCGAAGAACGAGCGAGCGGAATCGACACGCGAGTGACTCGCCACGAGTACCGGCTGGACGTGATCGAAGGCATCCAGCGAGAGCAGTCGGAAAAGCTCTCGAGCCACATCGGGAAGGGTCTGATATTCGAGCGAGCCGCGTGGATTGTTTTGGCTGGTGTGCTGAGTGTTGGAAGCGAAATTTTTTAGCGCGGGAAAAAAGAACCCGCACCCCATGTCCGTTTCCCCTATAGGGAGAAGACAGCGAGAGAGGTTGCAAACGTCATGACAGACAAGCTGCGGAAGCTCACAGAGAGACAGAGACGGTTCGTCGATGAATACATGGCTTGCGGTAACGGCGCAGAGGCGGCAAGGCGAGCCGGTTACAGCGAAGGCATCGCCAAAGTGCAAGCCAGCGAGAACCTGACCAAACAGAACGTAAAGGCAGAAATTGAGCGGAGACGGCAGGAAATGAGCGAGGAAAGCGAAGACAGACGGGCGAAATGGATCCTCCGTCTTGAGGCTCTGGCGGACTGCGCCGACAAGGACGCGGACAAGCTCCGCGCAATTGAGGGGCTTTTTAAGGCTGAGGGCTGGCTGGCTCCCGAAAAATCAGAGGTTGTGGCGCTAAATGGTGCTTTTTTGGCGGAAATTGACCTCGAGGACGAAGAAAACCCTCCAGATATCAATGACTTACACTAACCGAGTGCAACCTTTAGCAGGTTGGAACCCGCGCAGATCAGGGGCATGACCGGGGGGGGTATGGCGTATCGCGACCCCCGCCATCGACCATCTGGTTCCATTGAGGTTAGACACTGTATGGAGGGGGGTATGACGTTTTTTAGGGGGGGCGGTCTTTCTGAGAGTACCCACCAGCAGGAGGAAATATGAGCTTGTACGAAAACATCAGAAAACGCAGGGCATCGGGCAAACCAATGCGGAAAAAAGGCGATAAAGGCGCTCCAACTGACGCTGATTTTAAGCGGGCAGCTAAGACAGCCAAGAAGCCCCGTAAAAAGCCCGCTAAGCGAGGCAAAAAGTAATGGCTACCCCACGCAAGGGTAAGGCTAAAGTGAAGATCACAGCCTCAGGGAAGAAGGTTTCCTACGGGCAAGCGGGCAAGGCTAAGGATGGCGGTAAAAGAGTTCGCCCTGGCACGTCAAAAGGCGACTCATATTGCGCTCGTAGCCTTGGTATCAAGAAGCGCCTACCTAAGTCCAAGCAGAACGACCCAAATACCCCCAACAATCTCTCAAGAAAGCGCTGGAAGTGTTCTGGTGCTAAGTCGAGGAAGTAGCAATGAAGTTATCAACCAACCAACTGTACTGGGTGCTTGGTGCCCTAAACGAGTCTATGGAGATCGATACCAGCGAATCTCTGCTCAATCCTTACGACAGCGAAGAG
>Ga0208150_1001028_pt1 | contig 10700 bp, 8 predicted proteins | sample DEB08_DNA_8_FD_184534 | JGI IMG/M metagenome (GOLD analysis project Ga0208150, IMG submission 184534) | Aqueous microbial communities from the Delaware River and Bay under freshwater to marine salinity gradient to study organic matter... | ecosystem: Environmental > Aquatic > Marine > Coastal ...
GTTTTTTGCATCAAGAAGGGGCTTTGTTGCCTCATAAGCAGGCTTGTATTCAAACCAGGGAATAGAAGGCCAAAGATGATGCACTAAATGATAATTTTGGCCCATAATCAGCCAATTCATCGTACGTCCCGGGTACACACGAGCGTTCTGCCAACGATTACGCGACAGGAAGGGACGATGGGGCAAATAGTCGAAAAACAAACCGAGCGTGACTCCCACCATCAGCGCGGGAGCAAACCAACAATTAAAAATAAAAGGCAGAAAATCAAATCGAATCGCTGCAGCGATGATCGTAAAGAAGATGGCGCGCTCAAAGCCCCACTGCATCAACTCCCAACGCTTCCAGAGCTTTCGTTGAAAGAAGAAAAACTCGTGATAGAAAAATCTGGGAGCAATTAACCAGAGAGGGCCAAATGTACTCACAATGTGATCAGGATCATGCTTGGGATCATTCACATGTGAGTGATGTTGTAGATGCACCCGTGTAAACACAGGAAAACTGAATCCCAACAGCAAGGCTGAGCCGTGCCCCATCAATTGGTTCACCCAAGGAACTGGATGAGCCGCGTTATGACAGGCATCGTGCACGACGGTGCCCTCCAAATGGAGCGCTAAAAATCCGCCAATCAGCAGCAGGGGCAACGGCCAACCACCCACAAACCAACCCCAAGTCGTCAAAGCTGCCAAGCCGTACCCGCCCAAGAACAGGCCAACGGTGGGGTTCCATGCAGACGGTGGATCGACAAACTCCTTAGGCACTGACCGAAGTCGGGGCGTCGATCCCGAGCTCTCCGGTTGTGCGAGTGCCTGAGTCATCAAAAAATTCCTGTGTTGCCTGCTGCTACAAGCGACACCAATCTAGGAAAAGGAATGCCCACCGCGAGACTTGAACTCGCACAACCGAAGTCACTGGTACCTAAAACCAGCGCGTCTACCAATTCCGCCAGATGGGCAGAAGCGAATCCTAAACATCGACCCAGAATGAGGACAACGTCGTCCCCACATCCATCGATGCTGGCCACTCTTACTGGAGATCTCTGTTTGCTGGCGGGGCTCGCCGTTCTGCTGCTGCCACTGCTCGCCACGGAACTCAGTCGTCCCCGCGATGGCGCCTGGGGAGCCATCGTTCTTCTGCTTGGCCTGGTCCTCGTGACCAGCAGTGATCGACTACGAGGCGCTCCCATGCTGGGAGTGGCCTGCGCTGGCTTGCTGATCAGCCGCCTCGGAGCAGAAGTCGCTCAGGCCCGCTGGCAACAACTCAGTGATGAGGAACGACAAAGACTTGGCTCCCGGGAACGCTGGACCACCAGCCTGCAACAACTCACCACCGTCTTGGCCAGCCTTGTGAGCGCAACGGCAGACACGCTCAAAAGCCTGAAACCAGCCGCAAAAACTGGAACCAACAAACGCTGGGTCCGCCCTGATGAGTCATCCACAGGGGCAGACCTCGACGCCCCTGCCGGTGGCGAAATCAAGGAAACAACTGGAACGGGTGAAAAAAAAGAAGCCAACAACAACGACGACAGCAGTGGCGATGGCGACAGCAACGACGCCGTCAAACCGGAAGCACAAGTCACAACGCCAAAACGCCCGAAGCGCTGGGTCCGCCCAGACAGCCCAGAACCATCCCTGGAAGCTCAGGAGGCACCTCCACCGTCCAACAGCGATGAAGCCCCAGATGAAGCCCTGAACGGAACCAGCGCTGAGGCGAGCACGGATCGCAGCGAAGACGGCAGTAAGGACACTGCCTCTAACAGCGCTTCCAACTCAGCTTCCAACACAGCACGAACCGACGAAGACTGATAATTCTCTTTGCTACAGCGCCAACGTGACCCAGCAGACAGGCCAGGACGCTGATAAGCGCCCGTCATACAAAGACACCCTCAACCTGCTGGAGACGGGCTTTGGCATGCGTGCCAATGCCATCCACCGCGAACCGGAACTCCAAGCCTTCTGGAAAGACAAAGGCATCGACCTGGCGTTGGGACGCAACAATCCCGGTCCGGTGTTCACCCTGCATGACGGCCCGCCCTATGCCAACGGCGCCCTGCACATGGGCCACGCCTTAAACAAGGTGCTCAAGGACATCATCAACAAGCACCGTCTGATGCAGGGCCGGACGGTGCGTTTTGTCCCTGGCTGGGACTGTCATGGTCTCCCAATCGAGCTCAAAGTGCTCCAGGCCATGAGCCAGGAGCAGCGTCAAGCGCTCACCCCGATCAAGTTGCGCAAAAAAGCTGCGGCCTACGCCCATAAGCAAGTTGCCGGCCAAATGGCCGGCTTTAAGCGCTGGGGCATCTGGGCCGACTGGGAACACCCATATCTCACGCTGCATAAGGACTACGAAGCCGCTCAGATCGACGTCTTTGGGACGATGGCGCTGAAGGGCCATATCTATCGAGGGCTCAAACCCGTGCACTGGAGCCCCAGCTCACGCACAGCCCTGGCGGAAGCCGAACTCGAATATCCCGACGGACACACCAGTCCCAGCGTCTACGTAGGCTTTCCTGTGGTGGATCTCCCCGAAGGCCTACGCAGCAAGCTCAATGAGCAGGGATTGGACGTCCCCGCGGAGAGCAACGCCCTAAGTGAGGGCTTACAGGTGGCGATCTGGACCACCACCCCCTGGACCCTGCCCGCCAACCTTGCGGTGTCGGTCAACGATCGCCTCGACTACTGCCTGGCGGATGACGGCAACGGACGGCTCCTAATCGTGGCCGCGGAACTCTGCGATTCTCTCGCCACCAAGCTTGAACGCCCACTTCAAGCCAAAGCCACCGTGAAGGGGGCCGATCTCGCTGGCATCACCTACAGCCACCCCCTGCTCGAGCGCCGCAGCGCCATCGTTGTTGGTGGGGAATACATCACCACGGAATCGGGGACGGGTTTGGTGCACACGGCCCCAGGCCATGGCGTCGATGACTTCAACACCGGGCGGAAGCATGGCCTACCCGTGCTCTGCCCAGTGGATGAAGCTGGAACCCTCACCGCAGAAGCCGGCCCATTCGAAGGCTTAAACGTTCTCAAGGATGCCAACGCCGTGATCATCACGGCGCTCGAGGACTGCGGTTCCCTGCTTCTGCAAGAGAACTACAGCCATCGCTATCCCTACGACTGGCGCACGAAAAAGCCCACGATCTTCAGGGCCACTGAGCAGTGGTTTGCCTCCGTGGAGGGCTTCCGCACGGAGGCGCTAACCGCCATTGATGGCGTGCAATGGCTACCCGCATCGGGCCGAAACAGAATTGAGTCGATGGTCTCCGAAAGGGGCGACTGGTGCATCTCGCGGCAGCGCACCTGGGGTGTTCCTATTCCGGTGTTTTATCAGCGTGAAACCGGCGAAGTGCTGCTCAATGCCGATTCCATCGCCCATGTCAAAGCGCTGATCGCAGAACACGGCGCAGACATTTGGTGGGAAAAAGACGAGGTTGATCTCCTCCCTCCCAGCCACAGCGCAGAAGCGCATCTCTGGCGTAAAGGCACCGACACCATGGATGTGTGGTTCGATTCCGGCTCCAGCTGGGCCTCTGTATCGAGCCAACGCGACGGTCTCAGCTACCCCGCCGATCTCTACTTAGAAGGATCGGATCAGCATCGCGGCTGGTTCCAGTCCTCGTTGTTGACGTCGGTGGCCGTGAACGGCACGGCCCCCTATCGAACCGTGCTCACCCATGGCTTTGCCTTGGATGAAAAAGGCCGAAAGATGAGCAAATCCCTCGGCAATGTGGTGAATCCGATGGTGATCATCGAGGGCGGTAAAAATCAAAAACAAGAACCCGCCTATGGCGCTGACGTGCTCCGCCTATGGGTGAGTTCTGTGGATTATTCAGCCGACGTGCCGATCGGTGCAGGCATCCTGCGGCAGCTCTCAGACGTCTATCGCAAAGTGCGCAACACCTCGCGCTATCTGCTCGGCAATCTGCACGATTTCGTCCCCAGCCGTGATGCGATCGCCATCCGTGAGTTGCCCTTGCTCGATCGCTGGATGTTGCAGCGCACAGCGACCGTGCTCGACCAGATCAGTGAAGCGTTTGAACGCTATGAGTTCTTCCGCTTCTTCCAGCTTCTGCAGAACTTCTGCGTTGCCGATTTATCGAACTTTTATCTCGACATCGCCAAAGACCGGCTGTACGTCAGCGCCCCCACCGACAAGCGTCGCCGCAGCTGCCAAACCGTGATGGCGCTGATCATTGAGCGCCTGGCCGCGGCCATCGCCCCGGTGCTTTGCCACATGGCGGAAGACATCTGGCAGAACATCCCCTATCCAACAGAGACCGAGTCGGTGTTTCTGAGCGGCTGGCCCACGGTGCCGGAGGAGTGGCGCGATGACAGCCTGCAAGCCCCCATGCAGGAGCTGCGCGAACTGCGTGCCGCGGTGAACAAGGTGTTGGAGGAATGCCGAAGCAAACGCAAGCTGGGAGCCTCGCTGGAAGCGGCCGTCCGCCTCGAAGCGCGCACCCCCGCACTGCAAGACGCCCTTCACTGGCTGCAAAGCAAGGGGGATCAAGAGGTGGATGGCCTGCGCGATTGGCTGCTCGTCTCCCAGCTGCAGATTGGAGGCGAGCCCTGGGCCGAATTGCTGGCCAGTGATGACAACGAACTCGCCGTGATCGAAGTGGCCCTGTCTCGAGGCGAGAAGTGTGAGCGCTGTTGGCACTATGAAAGCGACATCGGTCAGCACAGTGCTCACCCCAGCCTCTGCGGTCGCTGCGTGTCCGTGCTGGAACGGCGCTAAGCGTCAGATCCAGCGGTCTGCTTCGATCAATTGCTCAGGAGGGAGGGGCCCGATCAGGCGCTCCTCCTGCTGAGGGTTGAGTGGACCGCGCAGCAATTCAGCGGTTTCGACGCTCGCCCCCTCGGGAAGAACGGTGCGGTCCGGATCAAAATCCGTGGGATGGGTGGTGCAACTGCTGAAGCCCCGAAAAATCAACACTTCCAGAGCTTCTTCCGCACGTTCAGCAGACTGCACCATTCCGCGCAGTCGCAGGACGCGATCGGGACGATCACGACTGATCGCTTCAAGGGCCTGCAACAACGGATCAAAACTCACCAGCCACCCGCCCCTGACGCGGCAGGCGCACGAGCAGCCACTGGAGAAGCCCCACCACATACGCCACTAAGGCCACATAGCCGATGAATGCGGCAACCGCCTCAGTCCACTGCCCCCCAAAAACGAAGTCGAACAAACGCTCCGCTACGCGATGCAAGCCCTGGGGACCTTCCAGCCAGGCCAGGCACTCAGCACCACGCAGTTGATCCGCACAGCGCAACGCGGTGGCCGACATCCCCGCCGCAAGCAAGGCGAATCCAGTGAGGGCCCAGCGCCAGATACGAACGGTGAGGGGGAGGGCACTCCCCGGGGCACTGTCGGCGAGTTCTTCATTGAGATCCACCCAAAACCACACCGAAACCGCCATCAGCACGGGTGCGATGAAGCCCATCAAGTAGCCGATCGGACGCCGATCGGTGAGCAGCAACACGCTGATGGGCAACAGGCTTGCCACCTTCCAATACAGACTCAGCAAGCGCACCATCGCTGGCTCACGCCGCACTCCTGCCCAGATCAGCAGAACGAGCGGAACACCCAGGGCAAACGTTGCCCCTAAGCGATAGGTCAGCCAAACCAAACTGCGGTAAGGGAGATCGGGCACCAGGGAGGTTCGAGTTGGAGCCATTATCGATGCCATCGACCTAGCCCTCAAGATTGGTAGGGTCCAACACATGGTTCCGTTCAACCCCCTCGATTGGTTCCGAGGCTCCGGAACCCAGGCCAAGTGCCGAACAGCACTCAGTGGCTGTGCCTCTTTGGAAGAGGCAACGAAAGATGTCACCAATCAACTCGGCTCGGAAAAAGGTGACTTAGCCCTCGTGTTTGTTTCCAGCCATTTCGCAAGTGATCTGCCGCGGTTGCTTCCGCTTTTAAGCCAAAGACTTCAGGCCGAACACTGGATCGGCTTCGTGGGGGGCGGCGTTGTGGGAACCGATAGTGCCGGACGGTCTCAAGAACTAGAGCAGACCACAGCCCTAAGCGTGACCCTGCTGAATCTCCCCGGGGCTCAGCTGAAGCCGTTTCAGCTCGACACCGGGGCACTCCCGGATCTTGATGGACCGGTTCAAAACTGGCAGGACTGGGTGAGCGTGGATCCAGCCGACAGCCGCTCCCTGCTGCTATTCATCGATCCCAGTTGTGGCGCGATCAACGACCTGATCAGCGGCCTGGATTACGCCTACCCCAACGCAGCGATCATTGGAGGGATTGCGGCACCCCACAACGCCAGTCATGGCTCGCTGCTCCTCGATGGTCAGATCATCCATGGTGCCGCTGGGGTGAGCATCGGCGGGGACTGGGTTCTTGATCCAGTTGTGGCCCAGGGCTGCCGCCCGATTGGTCCCGTGTTTGCGATCGAACAAGCCCAACGCAACGTTCTGCTGGAACTCAGCGATGGCGATCGTCGCGACACGCCTGTGGCCTGTTTGCAACGCGTGCTGGCTGATCTCAATGCGGAGGACAGAGAGCTGGTGCAGCACTCTCTCTTCCTTGGCGTGGAGCGTCGCAATCTGATGCAGGAGTGCCCCAGCGATTTCCTGGTCCGCAATCTCATCGGCGTTGACCCACGCAATGGTGCCGTCGCCGTGGCTGAGCGGGTCCGACCAGGCCAGCACGTGCAATTCCAGCTCCGAGAAGCGCAATCATCAAGGCTGGAAGCTCGCCAGCTGCTGGAGGCCAGCCAAGACCGTTGCCCATTGCCACCACTTTGTGGTCTGCTATTCGCCTGCCTTGGTCGAGGGAGCGGGTTGTTTGGAGAGGCCAACGGCGATGTTTCGATCGCCCGCGACGTGCTCCCCGATCTTCCAATCGCCGGTGCCTTTTGCAATGGCGAGATCGGTCCCTTAAGCAACACCACTTACCTGCATGGGTACACCGCTTGCTGGGGCTTGCTCCGCCATGCACCTCTTGTCGCCTCACCTGAGGACTGATGCGCCAGCACGTCAATCCGCTCAGCCGCTTCTTTCAATTGCCGCTGGAACTACCGGCACCGCAGGAGCTGTTCGAGAATCCCAACCTGCCGATCCATCTCGATATTGGCTGCGCTCGAGGCTTCTTTTTGTTGGAGCTTGCGGCGCTGCAACCCGAGCGAAACCATCTGGGAGTGGAGATCCGCCGGCCCCTAGTGCAAGCCGCCCAACGCGATCGCGACCGGCAAGAGCAGCACAACCTGCATTTTTTATTTTGCAATGCCAATATCAGCCTCGAGGCTTGGATGGCAGCGCTGCCACCAGACCAGTTGCAGCTGGTAAGCATTCAGTTTCCAGATCCCTGGTTTAAACAGCGCCATCGCAAGCGCCGCGTGCTGCAGCCCGCCCTGTTGCTGGCCATCGCCTCAGCGCTCCATCCCGGGCGACACCTGTTTTTGCAAAGTGATGTGTTGGCTGTGATCGAACCGATGGTGGCCCTGGTGGAACTCTCCAACGGCTTTGCCCGCCCCAAAGACGATCCACAACCATGGCGAACGAGCAACCCACTGCCCGTGGCCACGGAACGGGAGCGCTACGTCCAGGAGCAAGGACAACCCACCTATCGCGTGCTGTTTGAGCGCACGGACGCCGCCCTTCCCGCCTTAAGAGATCTGGAGATGACTTGGCAACAGGTTGATAATTCCAAAGCCGCTGCACCCACACCTCATGGATGAGGCTCAGGCCCCACCACCTCTGTTGCTGCGCTGGCAAGGACTCCTTCCCGCTAGTGATCAGCAGCGCCGTCGCCTGAGCTGGTTGGCAAGCATCCTGCTGATGGTTCTCCTCGCTGGACTTCCCTTCCTCACCCGAACGGGGCTGGGATTGGTGGTCCTCGCCTGCGGAGCGCTGTGGATCCTTTGGGCCAGCGTGAGCCAACCGCAGCGAATCGGTGCCATCAGCGCCTGGGTGCTCCTGTTCCTAGGCATCGCCGTGCTCGCCACGGGCTTCTCTCCTGTTCCGGTTGCTGCAGCGAAAGGCTTGATCAAGCTGCTCAGCTACCTCGGCGTGTACGCCCTGATGCGACAGCTGCTGGCCGAGCGTCCCGAGTGGTGGGACCGACTCGTTGCCGCCCTGCTCGGCGGCGAAGTGCTCACCAGTGTGATGGCTCTTCGCCAGCTCTACGGACCCACCGAGGAGCTGGCACGCTGGGCCGATCCCAACTCCGTAACAGCGGGCACGATCAGGATCTACGGCCCCCTAGGCAACCCCAATCTGCTGGCGGGATACCTGGTTCCCATCCTGCCGTTGGCGCTCATTGCCTTGATCCGCTGGCGGGGCTGGGGAGCACGCTGCTACGCCGCTGTGGCACTGGGGTTGGGAGCAGCAGCCACCTTGTTCACCTACAGCCGCGGTGGCTGGCTAGGCATGCTCGCGGCCCTCGGCGTGCTGGTGCTGCTGCTCGTCTTACGTGCCATCCGCAGCTGGCCAACCCTGTGGCGACGTCTCGTCCCGATCGCCCTGCTTGTGCTGGCTGGTTTGAGCTTGGCGATCGCCGTCACGCAGGTGGATCCCGTCCGCACGCGGGTCGCCAGCCTGCTGGCTGGACGAGGCGATAGCTCCAACAACTTCCGCATCAACGTGTGGTTGGCCGCAATCGAGATGATTCAAGACCGCCCCTGGCTGGGCATCGGGCCAGGCAACGCCGCATTCAATGCCATTTACCCCCTGTACCAACAGCCCAAGTTCAATGCCCTCAGCGCCTATTCCGTTCCCCTGGAACTCCTTGTTGAAACGGGCATTCCAGGCCTGATCGCCGCTCTTGGATTGGCTGGAGCCAGCGTTCGCAACGGCCTCAAGGCTTTGCGCTCAACGTCTGCTCTGGCGTTGCCCTGGCTGGGATGCCTTGCCGCGATCGCCGGGCTGCTCATCCAAGGCGCCACGGACACCATTTTCTTCCGGCCAGAAGTGCAAATCATCGGTTGGTTTTGCCTGGCAACCCTGAGTCAGGTCCACCAGACCACTCAGACCACCAAGACCGCCCAGGCCAATCGATGAGGGATGCCCTGATTTTGGCTGGTTTCGATGCTGGCCAAACCCATTGCCGCTGCAAGCTGAGCCGATGGCACAACGGGCACTGGCAAGCCCTTGGAGAAGGCAAGGGCAGTGGCGTGAGCCACCTCCAAGCCAGCGGAGGCGAAACACGGTTCCTGGAGGCCATTCGCAGCAGCCTGCAGGCCGCCAATCCCAGCGGCTGGAAGATCGCCGCTGCTGCCGTTGGTGCCAGCGGCGTGGAGCAGGGCACAGCGCTTCAGGACCGTGCCAGAGAGCTCTTAGCCACCGGTCTCGAGCTACCAAAAGAGCACTGCATCGCCACTGGCGACGAACGCACCGCCCTGCGGGGAGCCTTTCCAAGCGATGCCGGCATCGTGCTGATCAGCGGCACCGGAATGATCGTGGTTGGACGCAACGACAGCGGCCTTGAAAAGCGTTGTGGCGGATGGGGATGGCAACTGGATGGAGCGGGGGCTGCCTTTGATCTCGGCCATCAGGGGCTGCAGCTCAGCCTGCGCATGGCCGATGGCCGACTCCCGGACGGACCACTGCGCAACCAGTTGTGGCAAGTGCTGGGGTGCCGCACAGCGGCAGAGATCAAGGCCTTCGTTGTGCAGCCCGATTACCAACCAGCCCAGCTGGCCCAATTGGCCCCGATCGTCTCCGCCGCCGCAGAGGCGGGCCATGCGGAGGCCGCGGCCATTGTCGACCGCTCCGGCGCTGCGCTTGCCGAAGCCGTTCAAGCCGTGGCTTCATCCCTGGGGCTGACCCGACCAGTGCTCTGCGCCAGGGGCGGAGCACTGCTGAATCTCGCGCCTCTTCAGCAGGCCGTGGATGCGTCCTTACGCCAGCGTCAGCTGGAGGCGCACTGGGACGACCGGAGTGGAGACGCCTGCGATGGAGCGCTCACCCTGGCGCTGGAAAGCTGCTGATCGAGAAGCAATGATCAAGACGTCCTGATCAAGCAGCATTGAGATGCTGATCTGCTGCGGCAGCTAAGCGGGAGGTCCAGTGATCGACCACCGCTTGATCGGCAGCCTCAACCATCACGCGCAGCAGGGGTTCTGTCCCACTCGCCCGCACCAGGACGCGACCGTCTTCCGCCATCGAAGCCTCCGCCTCTTGAACCAAGGAATAGAGCGGAGCACAGTCCTCCCAACCCTTTCGGCGCTCACGATTCTCGACGCGCACATTCACCAGTTTCTGGGGATAGGCCTGAAAGCTCTGATCCACCCACTCAGCCAAAGAAAGCTGTTGAGCATGGCAAAGGCTTGCCAGCTGCAGAGCGGTCAAAACACCATCACCGGCCAACCCATTCACGGAAGACAGGATGTGACCTGATTGCTCGCCGCCGAGGGCTGCCCCCGTACGGACCATCTCGGCATGCACATGCTGGTCTCCCACCGGTGTCCGGTCCAACAGGCCACCACGCGCTTGCCAAGCCCGCTCAAAACCCAAATTCGACATCACCGTGGCCACCAAGCGCTGATCCGGAAGTTGTTCCTGCGCCTGCAAGACCGACCCCCAGAGGTAGAGGACGTGGTCACCATCCACCACACGTCCTTGGCCATCAATCGCCAACATGCGATCGGCATCGCCATCAAAGCCAAAGCCCATGGCGGCCCCCTTTTCGATCACCGCTCGGCGCAGAGGCTCCAGGTGGGTGGAACCGCAATTCACATTGATCTTGG
>Ga0208150_1001034_pt1 | contig 10674 bp, 10 predicted proteins | sample DEB08_DNA_8_FD_184534 | JGI IMG/M metagenome (GOLD analysis project Ga0208150, IMG submission 184534) | Aqueous microbial communities from the Delaware River and Bay under freshwater to marine salinity gradient to study organic matter... | ecosystem: Environmental > Aquatic > Marine > Coastal ...
GGAAGTAGTTCTTGTGTTCAACCGTTGAATTAGTTGAACTTATTCGTTTGATTTAATTAATTGAGGAACAATCAATAAGATTCCAATAATCGAGAAAAATAACAATACAAATATCAAAGGTCGGTTTGAATCATTATTTTCTTCAATTGGTTCATTTCCAGTCGGAAGATTTTCATCCATATCATGAATATCAGGACCAAAATTTACAAAAAGTCAAATTCAGTGATATTATCACCTAATTTTACTTGGTGTTTTATTGAAATATTTCCTTGAAGGAAACCATTGCTTGCAACTAAGTTAATTATTTCATGAACATTGCAATTTTGATCTATTTTTTCCCCTGTCTCATTCAAATCACAAGATGAGTTTAGCCATTGTGTTGAATAGTCATCAACTCCTTTAAAAACACCATCAGCATCCAAATCTACAATTAACCGATGGCTAACATTATCCCTTGTATCGTGATTCCTAACAAACAAAGAATCGTTCTCCACCAAGATCCCAGGAACTACTCCTTCCGGAGTCGACCCATCTTCAAAAAGAAGAATAGTATAATTTTGAGGATCATGTGCTTGTACATTGGTTGATACTGACAGTACTATCAGCATCATCATGAAAGATACTGTGACCGACCTCATATTACTCCGTAAAGGAGCGATGGTTTGAAGATGTCTCGCTTACTCGCTACTATAATGCAGTTAAGGCGCGCACTTCTTGCACCTGGTAATGCAGAAGTTCAGGTTGCAGAATCACCAGATGGTAATACCTATGCATATATCGCTGGTTGGAGTGAAATGCATATTGTTGATGTAATAAATCCATACAATACTACTGTAACAGGAGTCTATATTGACCCCAATACTCAAGTCCTAGATGTAAAATATTTACAATATGATGGGAGAGATAGAAGAATCCACAGACAAATTTAAAAAGTGTAGTCTTTATTTCTTAATATATACCAGGGATGTAAATGATAGTCTCGCACAAGAATAAATTCATCTTCCTGAAGACTAGGAAGACTGCAGGTTCTAGTATCGAAATCGCGCTCTCGAAGCACTGTGGCCCAGAAGACATAATCACTCGACTTGTAGAAGAGCAAATGAGGCTTGATTTGGGTTACAGAGGAACGCAAAATACACAAATTCCCCTGACTATGTATAGGAAATGGGATCTATGGTTCAGACTAACGGGAGGTGGTCCTGCTCATCATTTCAATCATACATCAGCGGAACTGTTGAAGCGGCGCCTGGAAGCCGAGGCCTTCGACGAATACTACAAGTTCTGCGTTGTAAGAAATCCATGGGATAGAGCCGTTTCACTCTTCTACTGGCAAAAGCAGCATTCACCGCATCTACCTGAAACACTAACATTCGAAGATTTTCTCACTCAGGCTTCTCCAGATATTCTCACTAACACCTCAATTTACATGCTTGGAAACAAACCTGCAGTAGATCGCTTCATTAGGTTCGAAAATCTGAAAGAAGAATGGCCTGAGCTCTTGGACTCATTAGGCCTAGAGAGGGTCGAACTCCCTCGAGCCAAGTCATACTCCCGCAAGAACAGAGAACATTACTCCTTGATGTATAACGATTCATCGATTTCTCTAATCGCTAAACATTGCCATTGGGAAATTGATAGATTCGGTTACGAGTTTGAGGACAAGAGGCAATAACTTCTCAGCCTAATTTCTTAACTCGGGACAAAACCTTGCTAGATCCCCTCACAGCGAGGGGTATGGACTCTAAATGGTGGACGCTGGGGGATTTGAACCCCCGGCCACCTGGTTGCAAACCAGGTGCTCTTCCAAGCTGAGCTAAGCGCCCTACGAGTTATCGGAAACGCAAGGGGTTCTTGAGTTCAACCGTTGAAGATTCTACTTATCTCTTGATTTTATCAATTCAATTCCCACAAAGAAAATACCCAATGCTGAAACGAATACAATAAATTCTAAAGTTTGTTCTCTGCTACTTTTTTCTTCTATCAATTCGTTAGAATTTCCAGTTGGAAGATTTTCATCCATATTGTGAATGTCTGGAGCGAAATTGATGTAAAAACTAATGTTAGTAGTTTCATTATTTTCCTTTATCTGCTGAATCATAGAAATATTTCCTGGTAAAAGCCCGTTTGAAGGTGCTAGGAGTATTAGAGCTTGTTGCTCACAGTCTGAATTTACTTTTTCTCCAGTTGTTTCGTTAAGTTCACAAGAATTTGAAATCCAACTTGTCTCAAAGTCATCTATTCCTTGGAACAAACCATCTTGATCAGCATCAACCAAGATTTTATGTTGGATATGTTCTCTATCATCTAAATTCCTGAAAAATAAAGTATCTGTTTCAACCAAGATTCCAGGATTTACTGATGATGGTGTTAATCCATTTTCAGTAATCAGAATATTATACTCTTTCTGGTCATGTGCAGAAGTAATTGAGGGTAATAAAAGAACAAAAAATAATCCTATCACTAGTGCCCGCTGGTATCTCACGATTCATCCCATGCACTCCGATGACTTCAACATGACTGGTTGCTTCCGACCTACATGGATAACCGTAGGGTTGCTTTAGCAGGCGTTCTAATCTTCTTTTTATTCACAGCCACTATTGCTACAATTTTACTTTCAGACGAAAGTACACAATTAACTGACAGTAACACATTGGTGACAGATCCACTGATTCAATATGAGGGACATGATCATAGAAATGCAAGTCAACATATTTTTTACACAGATAATATACAACCTATCTCATTTAATCAACTAACAGCACCTGGGAACGCTGAAGTTCAGGTAGCAGATTCTCCTGATGGAGGAACCTATGCATACATTGCTGGATGGTCCGAACTACATATTGTGGATGTCACAAATCCTGAGAATACTACAGTTACCGGAGTCTACGTGGATCCAAATACTCAAGTTTTGGATGTAAAATATTTACAGTATAATGGAGATGAATATGTTATAGTTCAAAATCAGTTAGTTGACCCTGGAAATGCTGATCCAAATGTGGGTGAATGGGGAGACCCCGCCCAAGTCACAGTGACTTTGATTGATGTTTCTGATAAATATAATCCAACTTATGTTGATGCTTGGTATGATGCAGATCACCCTAGTGGTCCTCATAATTTGTATACTCATATGATTGATAATGAATGGTATATATTCGTAGCAAATCCAGATTACGAACAATGTGATATCGGCCAAGGTGACGCCTGTGGAGGTATTACAATTGCACATCTTAATTTCGATGGTCCTAGCGATAGTCCACGTATTTTGAAAGTAGGAGAGGCTGAAGTAAACTGGCAAAATACTCTTGGTGGTTGGATTTATATTCATGATATGACCGTACAAACTTGGCCTGGTGAAGACCAGCAAGACCCTAGATATGGTAGGACATATATTTACGGAGCATATTGGGAAGCAGGATTAAGGATATTCGATGTTAGTGATGTACCTCATCCACAGAATTCTCCAATCGAATACGCATTTATTGCTGGTGGTTGTGCTGCTACATTAGGTACCCAATTAACATGTAATTGGAGAGCTCCTGAAGTTGGACAATGGATGGAGTTTGCCGATCTTGATGAAGACGGACAAATAGATTGTGGCTGTACTGGAAATGAAAATGGAGGTAGAGCTTCTTACATTCATTATGCTGAACCAATGGATAAAATGGTCGATGCATCTCATTTAGGTTATCCTGCAGGTAAAATGCACCTGACATTTCTTGCTACTGAAGTTTTAGAAACTACAGTCGGGACTGGACTTGGTTATTTGATTGATACAACTGAATATGAGATGTTTAATGGTCAAGTTACATTCAAGCCTCAAGTTATCCATAGTTGGGAAATTCCTTTCGCTGAGCAACATCATATTCCTGGAGGAGAAGAATGGTTACTATTCAGTCCTCATAATTCGGATGCAGAAATTTTTGAAACTAACTCTGCATTAGGTTTGCCAGATCAGAGTCTAGGTGGAAATTGGGATGGTAGAATTTATCTTTCTAGTTATCATGCAGGGTTGTGGATTATTGATATTGAAACTTTAATGTTAGAAGGTAGAAACTCAGAATTAAACAGAACTGAAGTTCATTCAGTCTCAACTATTGGCTATCATCTTCCACATGGACAAGACGGAATCCCTCTGTCTAGTTCATACTATGATTTTGGTTGGACTCCATTCATTTGGGCAGCAGAATATCATAATGGTTACACATATCTTTCTTGCATAACAACTGGATTATACATCGTCCAACTAGATATAGACAAACCCTATCACGTCAGTTGATTTCACACATCTTGACCGTAGCATTCACAAGTAGAACTTTACGTGAATTGATTAATACGAGGTTTTGCGATGTCACGGTTTTCTAATTCTCCTATGTTTTTGATGGCTTTCTTAATGATAATAATGCCGCTATCTGGTTGTATGTCAATGATTAGTGACGATTCTTCGACAGATGATTCGGATATGGAATGGATAGATCCCGTAATTGAAATCGAAGACGAAAATCATTCTCATAATGATCTTTTAGCTCATCGTTTATCTACAACCAATGCTAAATTAATTGATTATCACAATTTGAATTGTGATGGGCAAGAAAAACCTCCAGCAGAGTTAGATAATGTTGCAGGGAGGCCTTGTTTAGACGAATTTAAGAATGTAGGTCCGACACCTGGAGATAATTCTGAAATTACTATTGAAGGAAATTTCATGGAAGATTGTGAAATTTATGCCGATGGTACTGGTGGATGCTATGCCTATGTTTCGAGTTACAATCAGTTTGAGATTTTAGACATCAGTAATCCTAACAATATTAGGATGCTTTCTACTTACTATGCTGAAGTTGCTAGAATGATTGATATCAAAGTAACCAAAGATAACAATTGGGTTTTAGTTAATCATGAGTTGACAAATAGTGAACTTGATCCAATTCCTAATGATGATGATGCGAATAGTGGAGCTAATAGGTTGGATGTGATTTATGTTGGAGACAAAACGAGTCCGGTCAAAGTAGCAGAATGGAATAATCCACCTGCTGGATTCCATAATCAAGATTTAGCAGTTTATTGCGATTGGGATCCTGCTTTAGATCCGACCAATGCATGGGATGAAGAAGATTGCCATTTGTTCTTATTCGGTGCTGATCCTTATCCAGAAATGGTTGAAGGCAGTAGTGGAACATTCTACAAAGGAACTCAAGTATTCTATGTCCCTCGAGGTTGGGAATCTTGGATGCCAACTAATAATGAGGAGCAAGATAACATGAGTAGGGAAATAATTAGATGGGGCGGTTATACTCCAGAACCTTACACCACATGTGGTGGTTCTATCTTCAACCATGACAATGTTTACTTTGTACACCCAATTACTCAACAGAGGTTACTTGCAGTCTCCTATTGGGGTGCAGGTTTGAGATTGGTAGATGTTAGTACCCCTCCTCAAGTTGCAGATCCCTTAGGAATTAACTGGCCGCCAGAAGTTGGCCGATGGATGGGCTGTCCGTCTGCAGATGAAGGATGGTATGGTCCTGATGGTGGAGGTCATGCAAACATGGATGCTGATGAATGGCTCGATGCTAATCAAGGGAACGATAACATTCATTATGCTGTCCCTAATGATTACTTAATTTGTTCAGGAATCAGTGAATTCGATCCTGTAGAAGACTGGCCTTCCAACTGCGGTACCGGATTTGAAGATCCAGTTTATGGTGTGAACTGGAGACATTACACTTACATTGCTCCTGAATATGGCTCCAATGATAATCACACTGGATATGTATGGACAATTGATACAACTGATCCTGCAAAACCATTCCTCGTTTCAAAATGGAAATTGCCTGGTGAAGGTATGAAGGGCAACGGTTCACATCCACAGCATTGGATTCCTGGAGGGTATATTTACAGTCCTCATAATGGTGATACAGGCCCCTCTGGACATGTGTATTACACACATTATCATGCTGGAGCTTGGGCAACCGACCATGGCCACATATGGGATGAAATTATTTGGGAAAATGGAGTTGCAGAACCTGAACGAGGTTTCCAGGCGATTTCTCAGTTAGCGGAAACAAAGACAATCGGTTATTACTTGCCTGCTGGTCCTCCATGGATTGATGATCCGGCAGCAGAAATGGGTTACGACATGGCTGATTGTTGGGCATCTTGTATGATTCCGTTTGATTGGGGATTACAATACGATCCACGAGGTTTCGTTTTCATTTCTGATATGGTTACGGGAGTCTATGTTGTTCAATTTGATGAAGACTATGATTCTAGATTTGACTACCCACCACTGTGGGGCTCAGAGTAAACAGATTTGGTGAATTTGATGAAAAGAGCATCATTGACTGTTTTTGTAATTATACTTTTTATCAATCCTGTAGTTGATGCGCATGGTGCTAATACTTTCCAATTTATCATGAGAAATGGTTCAATTCAGCCTGACGATGCTCAAGTCACTCAAAATGACAGTATCATCTTCAATAATGTAGTAATGGATTTAGAGAGAACAGTTGAATTAGAAAATCCAGACAATTCTACACATGATTGGTCTTGTATTGCCAAACCATACAATAGTACTGGGAATGATGATGAATGTCAATTATGGTTAGATCCACTTAACTGGTCCGCAGGAAGTTATCAAGTTCTGGTGTACTCTAATGGTTCACTTTGGCACACAGTGAACATTACATTAGTTCTAGATACTCATAATGAAACAACTCCCAATTATGTTCTACCTAGTGGCAATTCAGGAAATGAAGTAACAAAGAGTAATAACAATAACATGGATTTTCTAATGATTGGGTTAGTTCTATTTGCTTTGGCAGCAATTAGTCGAACGATAAAAAAGGAAAAGCCTTCTGGAAATGAAGAGGAGTAGGGAGACTATGTCAAAAAGTCTGTTTGCAATTTTCATGTCCATCTGTTTCCTTACTACTGGCTGTATAGGCGAAGAAGAAGTAGATATTTTCTATGGGGAAGACATCATTCCCTCTATGCCTGCTGAAGATTTTACATTGATAGATGAAAACGGCGAAAATTTCAGTTTATATGATTATGAAGGCGATGTAGTAGTGGTTGCTTTCCTTTTTACACGCTGCCCTGACGTGTGCCCTGTCGTAAGTGCAAATCTAGCTTATGTTGCTCAACTATTAGGTGATTTATACCGTACTGAAGTCCAAATTCTAACTGTTACTGTTGACCCTTGGACTGATAACTCATCCGTTTTGGATAATTATTCTAGTGCCAGAGGACTTGACTGGCCTCACCTTACAGGAGAATTGGAAATTATTGAGCCTGTTTGGAGAAACTTTGAGGTAGGTTTAGCAACTTATGATTCTGATTTAGATGGTGACGGAGTTGCTGATGGGTTTGATACATGTGCAGACACACCTCAAGGTGAGGAAGTGGATAATGAAGGTTGTAGCGAGTCACAAAAAGAACCTAGTGAGGTTCAGGCGATGCACCATCCACTTAGCTACTGGGTCGATCACACCACTGGTACGATTATTGTTGACAAGGAAATGAATCAGCGAGTTTGGTGGGCTGATAATGCCTGGAATGCCGAACTTTTTGTCGAAGATATCAAACTGCTTTTAGATGAATAGAGGTTTTTCAATGAAAAAGATGTTTTCCTTGATTGTAGTTTCCTGTATGCTCCTATCTGGATGTTTGCAGTCCAATAATGATTTAGAATTATATGGTACTGAATACAAAAATCCACCAGATGCTCCTGATTTTACCCTACTAAATCAACATGGAGAATCCGTGACACTTTCAGATTATTCTGACAAGGTAGTAGTCGTTGCCTTCATCTACACATCATGTCCTGACGTTTGTCTGGCTATTTCTGCTAATCTCGCATGGGTATATGAGAACCTTGGCGAGTATTCTGATGATGTAGTAATTTTGTCTATTACAATTGATCCTGCTAGAGATACCGTTGAAAGATTCGCTCAGTGGACTGAGGCAAATGGATATGAATGGGATCATCTTTCTGCAGAAAGACCATCTACACTGGTTAATGTATGGAATAGTTGGAATATAGTTGTCGATAATGACCATATAGAGGCTAGCCAGCCTCCTGAAGAATCAACAAATAGATTTTCTGTTCTTTATCCCGATAATTCTTCTATGGTAATTGATACTCCTTGTCGTAGCGAAATATCAGAAAATAGATGTTATAGTGATGGAAATGATTTCGCTAACTATGTTTTTAAAAATGCTAATATTACTTACAATATTAGTGGAAATCAGGGTACTGTTGGGGACTGGGAAACTGAATCTAATTGGTCCTGGAATCTTCATTATTGGGATAATCTAAATGAAACATGGACCATATCTGAATCTCAGAATATATCTGCCATTGATGTAAATATCGATACTCATCTAGCATGGGTTTCTAGTAACTCAAATATTTCTAATCTTTCACCAGGAGTCGATTGTAATGGTAAAGGATGGATAATGGGTTCAGGAACTAGTGCTCATTGCATGTGTGAAGAAGGATATGAAAGGCCTGACGGCAACTGGCTCGGATGTGTAGTATTAGGGACTGAAGAATCTAATTCTTCTGAAATAGAAGATCCTCATGAAGCTTCTTTAGGAGAATATGGGGTTGGTCACTCTACAGTAACTTTCATTCTTGACAAAGAGACAAGAAAGAGGGTCGCCTGGACGGGAATTAATTGGGATGTTCAAGAGTTTCTTCTCGATATAAAGGCACTTTCCACGGAGTGATTGTGAAATGTTTTTCCGAACATTTTCTTAATTATTGACAGTAATGATGGCCAATTTTCATATGCTTTAGCCTTACACATTCAATCGTGCGCAATTCAAAAGACGATAATGACGGCGCTGGGCGCTCTCTTTTCTTAGCCGGATTGATGATTGGTAGTGTAATGGTTGGTGGACTTTTTTATGACTTCGAATCTGAAGGTATTAATCTGGCTCCTATTATTGAATCGGATATCCCTGATAGCTTTTTGATTGGAAGTATTGATACTTTATATCTAACAATTAGTGACGAAGATATGTCTTCACTAAATATTGAAGCCACCATAGATGGTTCTCCTTTGAATGTGGCTCCAAATAACACAGGAATAATTACTGTAGACATTTCAGATTTGGAGGTAGGGACTCATTCGTTAAAGATGATAATTATTGATTCTTTAGGACAAGAATCAAGATTATCACATACATTTTCTATAAATTATCCCTCTGAACAATCTACAACAATTGTATTAGAAAGTGATGAAATTAGTATATTCCGTGGAGAAACAGTATCAATTAATGGAACTTTGAATCATCCTAATTTAGGAACTTGTGATTTAGGTTGGTCTGATGGAGATGTTAATCAATTTGGTCTTAATCTACCATTTTCAGAGAGTGGAGAATTTTCTTGGGGGCCCTCCGAGATAGAATCTAATATGACTATTTCAATTTTGGGCGAATGTGGAACTTGGGAAGATTCTTCAGATTTAGTTATAATTCAGATTATAGTTAGTGAGCCAGAGCCGATACTGGGTTGTACTGATTCAGAAGCAAATAATTACAATATTAATGCTACTGGTGATGATGGTAGTTGTCAATATGATCCAGAGCCAATACTTGGATGTATGGACTCTGAAGCAAATAATTACAATTCAGATGCTACTGAAGATGATGGTAGTTGTGAGTATAATGAAGATCCAGAAACCGGAAGTTCTGTTTGGTGGTCTAAGACCTTACTTTGTGATGAGGAACAAGTACCTGTTGTTGATGACTATACTACTGAGGAGCAAGATAACCATATGTGTGATTTGAGTTTTATAATTGAAGATGGCAATATCACAATTAGTACAAATGGACTGCCTAATCATGATTTTGAATCAACTCTTGGTTGTTGTGCGAGTGCACAATCCGATACCTACACTATACCATTAACTCCAACTGATGATCCTGAATGTAATCCCTCAGTTTCTTCTGATGGTTGTGTTATGGCACCAATTAGGGGAACAATTGCTTTTTCTGTAACTGGAGTAGCAATTTATGGCCCTGAAGATGGTCCTGGTGGAGATGCAGTTGCTCTAGAAGAAGGAGCTTATGAGCAAGAAGATGGCGAACAACCAGTTGATCTTGGTATTTGCCATGGCCACTCTGGACCTGGAGGAATTTACCATTATCATGCAGATTCTAATTGCATACATTGGCATGCTGAAGAAGGAGAAACGATGTATGACTATAATTTAGAATCTCGAAGAAATCTTAGTACACATTCTAAGATAGTAGGATTTGCATTAGATGGGTATTCAATATACGGGTATACTGGCTGGAATGATGATGGTGAGGTAGTTGAAATGACCTCCTCATATAGGCTCAAAGAAGGAGCTGATGGTTCTGGAGGAATTGATGACTATGAATATGTTCAAGGACTCGGAACATTAGATGCTTGTAATGGAATATTTAGCGCAACTCCTGATTGGCCTGAAGGTATGTATCATTACCATACCACTATGGTAAATGGGGAAGGAGGAATTGGCTTTCCCTACTTCATAAATTGTTACGCAGGAGAACTTCTTTCATCTAATGAAAGTAGTGATGGTGATGATGACGATCCTTGTGCCGGATATGGAGATACTTGGGGTCCCGGAATAGGGCCTCCTCCTGATGGCTGTGAAGGCGGTGGACCTCCTCCCGGCGGGC
>Ga0208150_1001044_pt1 | contig 10647 bp, 27 predicted proteins | sample DEB08_DNA_8_FD_184534 | JGI IMG/M metagenome (GOLD analysis project Ga0208150, IMG submission 184534) | Aqueous microbial communities from the Delaware River and Bay under freshwater to marine salinity gradient to study organic matter... | ecosystem: Environmental > Aquatic > Marine > Coastal ...
GGTAGATGAGAATCCCCGTACTTCAGCATGGTTAGGATGGATGAAAGGAATCATCTTTGGAATTGGTATATCCCTATTCTGCTTCACATGCTCATCAAATCAACCTACCTCTGAAACGCCTGTAAACATTGGGGTTGACACACTATTGTACACACCTCTTAATTTGGATGCGTTGGATTCAGTAGGTTGTATCTACCATTGGGAGGTTTATAAGGATACCCTTCGTATCTCTACTGTAGAAGATGAGATTCAAAATGAACTACTTCGTTTAAAGGAACTAAAGGATTTGTACTATGAATAAGATTAAGCGATTCTTTCGTTATCTACAATGGTTGGAGGAACAACGTATTGAAGCAATGGTTCATTCCGGTAGAGGTTGGTAAGTGATGAATAAATCTGAGTGGTTAGCAATCAAGCGTATGGATGGGTTTCGTTGGGGTGGGGTTCAGATTTCCTATCATCCCCATCTCCATCCTTCTATATGTGAGGTAAGGGATATGAAGTTAGATACATACGTTCAGTATACTGGAGGTTCTTCTATTGAGGATGATATGCGTTATAGGTTACGTGTCCTATATGATAAGTACTTACTATCCCTTCAGTAGTATCTTCACTATTATTATTTTGGCTTCACCCAGCGATTATCGTTCAATTAACCGATAATCACCAATATCGGTTCTACAGGCGATATCAAAGATTTAACATTATCTTAACATTGAGGATTTGGATGTTTGGAATATATTTGGTATATTGTACTGTTAATGATTGAGAGATATGAGAAAAACACTTGAAATCCTCCCGCTTGTTGAGTATGTGAACAACCAACTTGCCCGTACTGATGAGTACGCTACCCAAAAGTTCAAAGCTGGAATCTGTACGATGATTGAAAGAATCCTTATGGATGCAAATCGTTACAATGGTTTCGGATACCTCAACGGAGGTCAACCCCACAATGAATATGATAGGTACTACAATGTGTGATATTGTTTATATCGATGGTGAACCTTACAAAGTGATAACCATCAATCGAGTGAATGAATATGGTGTTAACGAACCATACGATGAATATGAACCCTTAAAGTAAGTATATGAGTTTTAGAGATAAGTTAAGAGAGTTGGTAACACCTGCTCCTAATCCATTGGTATCCAAACGTTTAGTTCTACAAAACCTAAAAGGTATTCACGAACTTCTAATGGATGATTGCCCGAATATGGCAAGAGAACGAATTAGTTGGTTGATAGAAGATATCAACAACGATAAGTTGAAACCAGGAAACCTTTAACACCAACGAGAGATGAACGAAGTAGAAATCTTTATCAATCGACTTAAAAGAATAGGTATTGAGCTTGAGTTAATGGGTAATATACCTTGGATTTACTTACATAAAGTAAATGGTAATAGAATACTGCCTGAGGATTACAATGCTAATCATGGTTATACTATTGCTTGGTATCCTGTTAGGTTAGGTGAAGAGATACGTCTTGATAGTGATTTGAAACGAACATTCCAAGTGATTAGAAAATACAAAACCTATAACAACGAAGAGAAATGAAGTACGACCCTAACAATGAGTTAACGGATGGGCAAATGGAAGCCTTATCCGAAGATGAGTTCTTTGAGTACTTAGATACCAAAGCAGAGTATCTAAAACAATTCACCAAACCATTGGGTGAGTATCACGCCAAACGATTCGCTGCTGCTACTGCCGAATCGCAGGGTAGGAAGTTAACCGATTCCGAATATCAATCTGCGAAGAAGATTGGTAAGGAAGGGGATAAAGAGAACCAACAAAAGATTGTCGATAAGATGATTGAGAAGGGTTGGGAAGAACCAGATAAGAGAGTTGATAATGTAAAGACTCATCGCTCACAATGGTTTGAATAAATTTTATCAAAATTTTTCTAAAGTTCACACCGTTGAAAACTTAACATTATCTTAACATACTTTGTTTGGAACTTCCAACGATGTTCCCTATATTAGTACTGTAAGATTAAGAGATAGAAGATATGATGTTTCAAAACGTAAAGCCCGTTCAAACGATTGAAGAGTTCGAAACTCAGTTGGTTAATCAACTTACTGAGTATTGGCAAACTAACTACCAAACCTTAAAGATTCCGAATGTGGAAATCACAAAGGGTCATAAGTTCTATAAGATTATTGTTGGAACTTCTGTTTGGGGATTCATCGCTCGGATTCCTTTCGTTCACAAAGGTGTTCAATTGAAGAAGGGTGATTTGATGAAGCCAGCCGGATGGGCTACCGCCGCTAAACATCCTCGTGGAAATGTGATTGATGGAACTGCTGTGTATGGAGCTTATGGACCTACTTACCTCTGTTAAGATATGAATATAGAAAAACCAAAAGTGACCAAACCCTGGTCAAAGGAAATGTATGAGTGGAATGATTTCGTTGCTTCGTTGATGAAGGGGGAAATCAAAGTTCAGATTGAAAACGCCTACAAACGTAAGGAGTGGGATACGCTAAACGAACTGATGACCTTATGTGGTGGTGTTCGTTATGGTAGTGGGTTCGATATCGATGACCTCTACGAAGGATGTGTTAACGAAGTACAGAACGTACCCAACTATTGGTTGAACGATGAGTGGGAGTATGCTGTTAAGAAAGGTATTGTTAACGATTGTGTTAAGATTGAATTTATTGGTTATTAAATAAACTAAATATGAACATTACAAATGAGGGGGAACTCCAAGCAGTTCTCAACTACAAAGTAGGTGATACTGTCCTACATACTGATTTTGGGTATGGTAAGATTTTCCATATCGAAGGTACAATGGCAGATATTATGTTTGAAGATATCTACGAAACAAAGCACCTACCACTATCTGAATTAGTTAACGAAATAGGAAATTAAATTTGGATATATGAAAAATGTTTTGTATATTTGTTACCAATTATGACAAATATAAAAGCATTCGTACCTGATTATGATGAACTACTGAAGTGGAGTGAGGAACAGATTGTGAAACGATATCGCAATGTGGAGATACTGATAGGTAGTAGTGATAGCATCAAACACATCAATGAAGTATTAAGTAAACATCATAAAAAATGAAGTTAGATTTTAGAACACGTACATCGTTTTGGCAAACGTTTGTATCTAGTCCAATCACATTGGATGCCGAAGTATTCCGTAATACCACTCCCGCTTTTGAAGGAGAAACGGAAGAAGATTTTTATTGGTTCATTCAGGAGAACCTAAGTAGTTGGGAAGCTGAAGAGTTCATCGATACGAACGATGAAGTGTTGGGTGATTTGGCAAATGAGCTTTACGATACCTTTGTAGAGTACCCAGGCGAACTGATGTTTGATTCCCGTGAGAAGAGTGAAGATATTGTTGTTGAGGGTGGTAAGATTAACCCTGAATGGCGTAAGTATAACGGATTCGAATCAATCTATAACGATGAGTAATTATGGCAAAGTTAAAATCTAAATACAAAAGGAAAGAATCAGAACTTATTGATTCTATGATTAAGAGTGGTACTAAAACATTCATCACTCAGATTACTATGGTAGAAACTTCAAAGATGAAGGGATATCAGATATATGAATGTAAGTACGTTGATAGCGGTGCATCCCGTAACGTAAACATTATCGCTATGGATATCACAGATGCTGTAACGAAGTTGGAAGGTATTGTTGGTATGGGAGTACCTGAACAAACTGCTAATTATATGTTGGGAAGTGAAACTTTAAATAAAAAATAATTTATGGCAAATCACGTAATGACATTTGTTGAGGTTCTATCTGATGAACCTAAAGTGTTTGAGAAACTGAAAGAGATGTTCGATGGACACGATTGGCAAACTCTACAGGATACTATGTTCCTATATAATGCGTTGTATGGTAGTAGTGAATATGATAGAGGAGATTACACCGATAAGATTGGCGCTAAGTGGGCCCACATTGAGAATGTAGAAGCATATGATGAAGCATTCCAAATGAGTACTTGCTCCGCATGGTATTACATTGAGAACGCAATTGAACGTTTGGGTGAAATCCTATTTGAGATTGATAACGATGTGGTACTTCAATACACATTCGAAGATGAATCACTTGACCCAATCGGTGGCGGTGGTTGGTATAAGAATGAGATGATTACCTATGATGATACCTATGAGTGGCCAGATGATAATGCTGATGACTACGATGAGCAGATGGATGATTTGTGGGAGAACGTTCACCACATCCAAAACGAACTGATGGAAGAGGCAGTACGTGACCTGATGGATGATTATGGAGATGAGTAATCTTTTAACAAATTCGTAACATTAAAATTTGGATAGTAAAGATTCCTTTCGTATATTTACACTGTAATGATTGAGAGAGATACACTACAAACCCCAGAAACGATGATGAACGTTGACCCTCAGATTAAGAAAATGGTGTTGGCATGGCCAACCGATGTGAAGCTGAAATCTCTTAGGGATTTGGTCGATGATGGTAAGATTGGTATGGCCATTCAACTTTCACAGATTATGTTGGATGCTCCAATGAAAGATGGTGGTGTTCCTTCTGAGCTGATTCAGGATGCAATGATGGGTTCTAACTAAAAAATGAGTGATATGAATTTTAATGATTTGAATTTTAAAGAAAAGGATACAGGTGGTATTCATGCGATTATGAAGTTCCCTAATGGTAATGTACTTAGTGTAGTTGCCGGTTCGGGTATGTACTCCACTCCTCGGGAGAATCATAATTCACCAGATGATTTTTCCGCCTTTGAGATTGCTATCTTTGGACCAGATGGTGGTTGGGCAACTCAAAACTTCTTCCCCAATTGTGGTGATGATGTTATGGGTTGGCAATCGCGGGAAGAGATTAATTCTATCATTGAACTAATTGGATAATGATTCGAATGGCCGGGTGGTGGAATTGGTAGACACGACAGACTTAAAATCTGTTGAACCGAAGGGTTCGTGCGGGTTCGATTCCCGCCCCGGCTACCAAACAAAATAACAATGGAAGAAATTGTACGTTACACATTAACTGCGTTTGTAGGATTTATGGTAGGTTCTCTTACCTATGAAGTTATTAAGTTTATCTACTCTTATATAAAACGAATACGAAACTAAATATATAATATGCGCCCGTAGCTCAGCTGGATAGAGCAACGCACTTCTAATGCGTAGGTCATAGGTTCGAATCCTATCGGGCGTACTACTTTCTTACGGTGTTTATAGCTCAATTGGTCAGAGCGCTGGTTTGTGGAGCCAGAGGTTATGAGTTCGATTCTCATTAGACACCCCATAGAGTTCTTTGACTTACGGATTTTTTTGCGAGTTCTGCACCCCTACATATTCAGCGGGTGTTTTCAACATGGGAATGTAGCTCAGTTGGTTAGAGCAGGACTCTTATACAGTCAAGGTCATGGGTTCAAGTCCCGTCATTCCTACAACCGACCTCTTAGCTCAGCTGGTTAGAGCATCACACTTTTAATGTGAGGGTCCAGGGTTCGAGCCCCTGAGGGGTCACTTACCGATGTGGTGGAATTGGTAGACACGCTAGTTTTAGGCACTAGTTCTTCGGAGTGAGAGTTCGAGTCTCTCCATCGGTACATTTTATAATGAATGAAATAAGTAAACAATGTATGACCCAAAAAAAGACCCAGCATTTACGGATAACCCCTACTTAATAGATTATCAATATTTACCAGACCCGTGTGATAACCCAAACCCACCACCTTGGTGTGAAGGAGTTGGTGGTCCCTGTAACAATCCAGACCACGGACCTTATTGTGATGGTAACCACTCAGTACCAATTGAGCCAGGTTTCGTTATGGTAATGTTATCGTTAGGATTTGGTGTAATCCTCCTTAAAGGAAGATGGGGTATCTAACAAATATGCATCCTTAGCTCAGTTGGTTCAGAGCATCTCGTTTACACCGAGAAGGTCGTTGGTTCGAATCCGACAGGATGTACTTTACTAAATTTATTTTAATATTTATAGTAACACTAATATATTCAATAGTTATGAATTACAAAATCGCAAGAAGATTATACCAAGCTTTAGAAGCAAGGTACACAGCAGAGATAATGGATGCAAGAGCACGATTATCAGTTTACTTCGAATCATCTGTAGGAATCGGAGAACACCCACAACATACTGTAGAGATGGACAACTTAGTTGAACAACTCGCAAACGCAACGGATAAATTGGAAACACTTTCTAAGAACTTCTCAAAGGAGTATGGTAGTGATATCCCAACAACATTCGTTGATGAAGAAAAGAAGGAGTTGATTAAAGGTTAACTCACTCGCTCCCTTAGCTCAGATGGCTTAGAGCAACTGATTTGTACTCAGTAGGTCGTGGGTTCGATTCCTACAGGGAGCTCATACAGAGGAATGCCAGAGCGGTCGAATGGACTGGTCTTGAAAACCAGCGTACTTCACGGTACCGGGGGTTCGAATCCCTCTTCCTCTGCAGGTTACTGTTCTTTGATTTAATAAGGAGAAAGATATGGAAATAACATCATTTATTTTAGGTGTATGTGCGGCTATCGTATTACTGATGGTTGTGGGTACGTTTGTGAATTATATGAGTGTTAAATCACTCAAAGAGCAAGTTGATGATATTAATCAAATGATGATTGATATTGAACGTGATATCTACAATAATGTAGATGATTTGAATAAAGAACTTCACAACGAAGTTGATGGGGTTTACAAAACAATTGATTCCAGATTTGATAAGTTTGAGAATCGTATTAACCAAAACAAATAATTAATTAACCCATTAAAGAATGGTAACCTTCGGGATGTGGCGCAGTTGGTAGCGCACCTGCTTTGGGAGCAGGGGGTCATAGGTTCGAGTCCTGTTATCCCGACGTTAGAAAAAAAATCCGAAATATATTTGGAAGTTTGAAAAAACTTTTGTATATTTGTAGAAGTTCTTTGAAATAATAATAAAGGCACCTGAAGCATTGGCCGTGTGGATGGTGAGTGTATGACCGAACAATCCCTATCGGAAGAAGGGGATAAGGTACACCTGACACTGAACACGATTCAGTTCGATTGCTCAAATGGGTGATTGAGTTCCGACAGGAAAGAAGGTGGTAGGTTAGGAAGAAAACTAAACCAATTCTTCTAAGAGCATTGTAAGTACCCGAAAGGAAATCTTACTTTATGACCGAACAATCCTATAATGGGGGATAAGGTACAATCAAAGTCGTTGTGGCGCACTGATGAGATTAACCATCTTAAAGTGAACTCTGAATAAAAGTAAGAGTTGATTGGTATGCGGTATAATTAACCATAAACTAACTTTTCAGAACTGGTATATTCTGATTCACGCTCCTTTATTATTTTTCAAAGATTTTATTTGGATATATGAAAAATGTTTTGTATATTTGTAATCAATGAAATGGGATAGTGTACATATAACCGATAAGATTCACTACTTAAAAGAAGTAGTAGAGAACTCCACCACCGATGGGGGTGAGCAATCACTACACATAGTGAACGCACTAATCACAGGTTCATTGAACACCTTTAGTGGTGATATGGGATTTGAAATACAGAAACATCATATGGATTATATGAGAGAGTTGTGGGATACTCACATCAAAACTCAAAAAGATAATTCTGTGATTGATAAATTGCGGGAGAAGAGTTAAGAGAAACTCGCCGTACTTCCAGTACGGAGATGGTGGGGCAGTTCCACCCTCCCGCTCTAATTAAATTAATATGAGAAAGCTTACTAATAATGATAGCGAACAACGACAAGGTAAAACTAAAAAGCAAGTAATGGATTCTGAAACGTTCGCCATTATTGCTGTTGTTGGTCTAATTCTATTCATTGTGGCAGTCGCTACTTCAAATCTTTTATACTAATGAGTGCTGAAACCGATATTGAAGAAATCCTCATTGAAGCATATGGATATGGTCTTAGAGAAGAAGTGATGGAAACTGCTTCTAAGATTATGAAAGAGAATCCAAAGATGCGTAGAGTTGATGCATATCAACAGGCATACTATGAATGGATTAAATGAAACCATCTATTAAAGAGGTAGAACAAGCTATCGACAGAACCAGCATTCTCTATGATTCAATCGTAGGGAATGTTGTACGTCATAGTGTATATAAGTTAGATAAGGAATTCGCTAAACACATAGATGATGTGTTGGATTCTCTAAGTAGAGCACAAAGTAGTTTAAACGATTATGAGTAAAATAGAACAAACTAAAATACCATTGAAATTAATAGATGGTGTACTTGAAAACGAATTCGATTGGAAGTTGGTTAGAGAACGGGATGGACTAACTAAGCAATCCAAAGAAGTAATGTGGCTTGAGTGGGATGCTGAAGGTAAGTTTAAAGATAAGCACGATACACCTACAATTGGTCGTTCACTCATTATGTCTCCCTTTAATCAGTTCTTTACTTGGCAAACGACTACCATTACTGAGATTGTAGAAGAGAGAGATGGTTATGTTAAGTTCAAAACAGAAAATAGTAATTACGAATTATGGAAGCTATCTTAAAGTTTAACCTACCCGATGATGCCTCCGAGTTTGAAATGGCAACCAAAGGTTCAGATATGCATTCTGCATTGTGGGAAATGGACCAATGGCTACGAGCACAATATAAGTATATGCCCGATGAAGAGTATAGTGAGGATAGGTATAGAACCTATGAAGAGTGTAGAGAGCAACTACGAACGATTATACAGGAACATAATATAAACTTTAATTTATGATTACTGAAGAAGATTTGGTTACATTAGGGTTTGAGCGGTTTGATGAAACTGCTGAATCATCTGGGTATCCTAATGATTGGTATTACTATACAATTGATATAGGTGATATTCCGTTCATTACAAATGATAACGAAGATGCGAAAAAGGATGGGTGGAAGATATATCTCTTCGATTATGAATCAATGGAAATCACAGATTCTAGTCAAGCACGAACCCTAATTGAAATCATAAAGAGTAACACCAAATGAAGTTAGCAGTAATAGCACATGATGGTAAGAAGGCAGATATGGTATCGTTCGTAATGAAACGATTACCATTCTTCAAACGTAAAGATGTACAATTAGTTGGTACAGGTACAACTGGTACTATGATTATCCACGCAGGCCTAAAAGTAGAAAGAGTGGCATCGGGTCCGATGGGTGGTGATGCTGAGATTGGTGCTATGGTAACCAGAGGTGAGATTGATGGCGTAATCTTCTTTAGAGACCCATTGGATAAACACCCACATGATGTAGATATCTCAATGCTGATGCGGTTGTGCGATGTACACGATGTACCACTCGCTACCAATTACAAATCAGCACACATTATGATTAAATACTTTGAGAACAAATGAATAACACATTAGATAAACAATACCAAACACTACTCCAAACCATTTTGGATTATGGTGTAGATAAATCGGATAGGACTGGTACAGGTACTAAATCCATCTTTGGTTACACTATCCGACATAATATGGAAGAAGGGTTTCCCCTACTCACCACTAAGAAGATGGCAGTCAAAACTATGATGACTGAACTGAAGTGGTTCTTAAAGGGAGATACCAATATTAAATATTTGGTAGATAACGGATGTAACATTTGGAATGGTGATGCTTATAAAGCATACGAAAAATATGCAATGGCTAATTCTTATGGTGTTGATATTCTGTCAATGGATGAGTTTATTGAACAAATTAAAACCGATGATGCGTTTGCTAAGAAGTGGGGTGATTTAGGTCGTATCTACGGAGCGCAGTGGAGAGATTGGGAAGGTTTTGACCAGATGGATAACCTAATCAATCAGATAAAGAAAAATCCCGATTCAAGACGTTTGATGGTTAGTGCATGGAATGTACCCGAGATTCAGTTTGTAGTACTGCCACCATGTCACTATGGATTCCAATGTTATGTATCAGAAGGTAAACTATCCCTAATGTGGAATCAGAGAAGTGTGGATACATTCTTAGGACTACCATTCAACATTGCATCATATGGTACACTACTCCTACTACTATGTGAGGAGACTGGATATCGACCTGGCGACCTGATTGGTAACTTGGGTGATGTACATCTATATAGTAATCATATAGAGCAAGCAAAGGAACAACTCAGTAGAGAACCTGCTGTACAGCTTCCTGATATTATGTTGAACAATGTTGATGTTCTAAATGGTGAGTTTGATTATAGTATTCTATCTTATGAATGCCACCCACCAATTAAGGCACCACTAAGTAATTAAGTTATGAGTTTGTTATTGTGGTTAACCATTGGTGCTTGTATTATGTTCTTTACTGAATGGATGGTGGTAGAAGTACAAGATAAAGATGATGATTTTAGATTTAATATGTGGCATCGAATCGGTGGGATTGTATTCTGGCCATTGATACTCTTTTGGATTGTATGGGGATTCATACAAGGATTCTTAGGAAGATAAACTTAACAATTTGTTAACATAGGGGGCTTGTATAAGTCCCCTTTTTTTATTACTTTAGTACTGTAATCATTGAGAGATATAGTATGAAAAATTACCAAGCGATTTTAATGGCAGTAGGTGGCATCGGATTGGCCGTGGCTACGATGATGGGTGAACTTCAAAAGGTGATTCCATTTGCCGGAGTTGCCAATGAAATGGGATTCGCATTCGCCGGAATGATGATGGGTATATTG
>Ga0208150_1001047_pt1 | contig 10637 bp, 10 predicted proteins | sample DEB08_DNA_8_FD_184534 | JGI IMG/M metagenome (GOLD analysis project Ga0208150, IMG submission 184534) | Aqueous microbial communities from the Delaware River and Bay under freshwater to marine salinity gradient to study organic matter... | ecosystem: Environmental > Aquatic > Marine > Coastal ...
AAGACCGCACGGTTTAGGAGGGGTATGTAATGTTAAACTTATTGATTGGACCAGTCACTGAACTGGCAGGAACGTGGTTAAATGGAAAAGTTGAAAAGACTAAAGCAGAAGCTGCAACCAAAGTGGCGAAAGCTAAAGCGGAAGCTGTCATCATGGAAAAAAAGGCGACAGGCGAGATTGATTGGGATTTGGAAATGGCTAAAGGGTCTAGCAATTCGTGGAAAGACGAGTGGCTTACGATACTGTTCAGCATTCCTCTCATTCTTGCGTTCATTCCGGGTATGGAAGAAGTAGTTGCAAACGGATTCGCACAACTCAATGCAATGCCTGAATGGTATCAATATTCCTTGGGAGTTATCGTTGCCGCTTCTTTTGGCGTACGTTCAGCTACAAAATTCTTCGGAAAGAAATAATGACTATGTGGGCAGCACATCAACAAACTACAGAAAAACAAGCGAGGAAGAATAATGACACTGGTAATGGAAAGAGTTCTGGCGTGGAAGCTACTACCCCGCTTGATGATGATTATGATGTCAATATCCGCTTGGCGGGTTGTGGAGTGGTTTATGACCCTACCCGACCCAACAACACAGCAGTCCGCTCTCGTTAGTGTTGTTACTGGCGCAATGACAGGTGCATTTGCGGTTTGGATGGGACATGAAAAATGAAATACAGTAGAGCCAACTTTATTGACAAATTAATAGCGCATGAAGGGTTGGTCTTGACTGTGTACCAAGATAGCCTTGGTATTGATACAATTGGAATTGGTCGGAACCTAGAAGACCGTGGTATCAGCAAAGAAGAGTTAGACTACATGGACATACCAAGTATGGCTGTAGTATATGAACATGGTATTACAGAAGCTGATGCACGGTATCTTGCAGAGAATGACGTGCAGATTGTCGAAGAGGAACTTGTGAGAGCGCACCCTTGCGTAGACAAGTTGGACTCTGTACGTCAGCTTGTACTTATGGACATGGCTTTTAACATGGGTGTGCCACGTCTTTGTAAGTTTAAAAATATGTGGAACGCTATTCACAATGAAGATTTTCCTAATGCAGCAAAAGAAATGCTTGACAGCAGGTGGGCAATTCAGGTAAAATCACGTGCAACAAAATTAGCGAATGCAATGCATAATGGAGAATTTTAATGTTTAAGACTTGTAAGAACTGCCCGACACCAAGTAACTGTAAAGCAGTAGGCAAGTGCCAAAACAAAGGCAAATGATATGTGGCCTTATACAGAGGATGAAAACAAATGGCTAGGCAATTAACGGAAAAGCAGCAGACGCTACTTAATGTATTGTTTGAAGAAGCAGGTGGTGACATTGTACAGGCAAAGAAACTAGCAGGATATGCTGACACTTCTAGCACTTCGGATATTGTTAAGGGTCTTAAAGAAGAAATTCTGGAAGCTACTCAAATGTATATGGCACGTAATGCGCCGAAAGCGGCAATAGCGATGACAGGTGCGTTGTACAATCCAACTGAACTTGGTATTCGTGACAAGATGTCTGCCGCAAAAGAATTGCTTGACCGCACAGGTCTAGTGAAGACAGAGAAGATGCAGGTAGAAGCAAGCGGCGGTGTTATGCTTATGCCACCTAAAGCTGCTGTTGAGGAAGATGATTAATTTTTATGCCTAAAATATTAGATAGATTGGTATCACAACTTAGAGCAAAGGGAATGTCTGAAAAATCAGCATATGCTATTGCTACTAAAAAGTTACAAGAAAGTGGTAATCTTAAAAAAGGCACAGCAAAGCCTACAAAAAAAGGTGTTCGTAGAGGAAATATGACACCTGCACAAAGAGCAAAACAACGAGCATCAAAGCTATCTGGAAAGCCAGTAAGTGCATACAAATATAATGCAAAAACAAATAGAGCAACATTAAAATCATGACACGCAGTGTAGGTAAGTGGAAGTTACCACAGCCAACAGACATTAAAGAAGAAGAGGAATGGATAGAAATACCTCGTATTGCTAGAACCATACCCTTTGGATATAAAAAAAGTAATGACGACCCCGACATTCTTGAACCAATACCAACAGAATTAGATCTACTAGAAAAAGCACGAGAGCATATAAAACAATACAGTTACCGTGAAGTTGCAAACTGGTTAAGTACTAACAGTGGTAGATATATCTCACATGTAGGATTAAGGAAACGGTTACAGAATGAGCGACAGCGTAAGAACCAAGCTGCAAGCCTCCGCAAATGGGCAAACTATGCGGAAAAGGCAATCGCCAAAGCGCAGAAAATCGAAGAAGAAAGAACAGGCGCAAAAGCCAACGGTTGAAATACAGGAAACTGTAGTACCTGAATATGAAACTAGCAGCATAGAAGAACACGCTAACGTATTATTCAAACCCAACCCCGGCCCACAGACTGAGTTTCTTGCGGCTAGTGAACGAGAGGTATTGTATGGTGGTTCAGCGGGTGGTGGCAAATCATATGCCATGCTTGCAGATCCATTGAGATATATGGGGCATCCAGCATTTAGTGGATTGCTATTAAGACATACGACAGAAGAACTGCGAGAACTTATTTTTAAATCGCAGGAATTGTACCCAAAAATCTGGCCGGGAATTAAGTGGTCAGAAAGAAAAATGCAGTGGACTGCACCATCTGGCGCAAGGTTGTGGATGTCATATCTCGACAGGGATGATGATGTCTTGCGTTATCAGGGTCTGGCATTTAGCTGGATAGGGTTTGACGAGTTAACTCAATGGTCCACACCCTACGCATGGAATTATATGCGTTCTCGTCTAAGGTCCACTGCTCCTGATTTGCCTATCTTTATGAGGGCTACGACTAACCCCGGTGGTAGAGGGCATCACTGGGTAAAGAAAATGTTCATTGATCCCTCGCCATATAATAAAGCGTTTGAGGCAACGGACAGTGAAACAGGAGAGGTGCTACGATATCCAGCAGGACATCAGAAGGCTGGAAGACCTCTTTTTAAGCGAAGGTTTATACCCGCACGACTTTCTGATAATCCATACCTTGCAGAAGCAGGTGACTACGAAGCAATGCTTCTATCACTCCCAGAGCAGCAACGAAGGCAGCTTCTTGAAGGGGATTGGGATATCAAAGAAGGTGCAGCATTTACTGAGTTTGATCGCCGTATTCATGTTATTGAACCTTACGATATCCCTAACAACTGGGTTAAGTTTCGTGCCTGTGACTATGGTTACGGTAGCCACTCTGGTGTTATTTGGTTTGCTGTTGCGCCTGATGAACAATTGGTTGTATATAGAGAATTATACTGCAGTAAAGTACTCGCCACAGACTTGGCAGATATGATATTAGAAGCTGAAGCAGGAGATGGCAATATTAAGTATGGTGTTCTTGACAGTTCTCTTTGGCATAAGCGTGGCGATACTGGTCCTAGCCTTGCTGAGCAAATGATTAAACGTGGATGTCGTTGGCGTCCATCAGACAGAAGTAAAGGCAGTCGTGTCGCAGGTAAGAATGAGATACATAGGCGTTTACAGGTAGATGAATTTACAGAGGAACCTAGACTTGTTTTCTTTAATACTTGCACAAACATCACGGCCCAACTTCCCGCCATACCGCTGGACAAGAAAAACCCAGAAGATATCGACACTAATTCGGAAGATCACTTGTATGATGCGTTAAGATATGGTATAATGTCTAGACCAAGATTTAGTATATTTGACTACGATCCAACAGCTAGGCACAGTACAACAAAGCATGTTGCAGATGCGACTTTTGGTTATTAAGGAAAAAACACATGGCTGAACAAGAAGACGAAATTACTATGGATGAAGATGCAATCGCATTGGAAGATACAGAAGATTCTGTAATTGAAGATGCTTCTGTTTCAGGTATTATTCCTTTTATTCTAGAAAAATATAATCGCGCTGAAGATTATAGATATCAGGATGAAGAACGATGGCTAAAGGCATATCGTAATTATCGTGGTCTGTATGGTCCTGACGTGCAGTTCACTGAAACAGAAAAGTCGCGTGTTTTTATTAAAGTTACAAAAACCAAAACGCTGGCAGCATATGGTCAAATTGTAGATGTATTATTTGCTAATAATAAATTTCCTTTGTCTGTTGATCCTACAGAATTGCCAGAAGGTGTTGTTGATAATGTACACTTTGATCCTAATTCACCTCCAGATCAACAAACAGGAGAAGAACTTACAAACCCCTATGGATTTGCTGGTGATGGGCAAGATTTACCACCGGGGGCAACTTACAAATCTCTCTTAGATAAAACAGGACCACTAAAAGAAGTACTGGAGCCTGTTGAAGATAAATTAAAGGAAGGTCCGGGAAAAACTCCAACATCCATTACTTTTAGTCCAGCTATGATTGCTGCTAAGAAAATGGAAAAGAAAATACACGACCAGTTGCAGGAATCTAGTGCAAATAAGTATCTTCGTAGCACTGCATTTGAAATGGCGTTATTTGGTACTGGCGTAATGAAAGGTCCGTTTGCCGTAGACAAGGAGTATCCTAATTGGGATGAAAGTGGTGAGTATGATCCTATATACAAAACTGTTCCACAAATATCTCACGTTTCTGTTTGGAATTTTTATCCAGACCCAGATGCTAATAATATGGATGAAGCGCAGTTTGTAATTGAGCGGCATAAAATGTCACGTACACAACTTCGTGCATTGAAGAAACGTCCGTACTTCCGTGGTAGCGTAATTGATGAAGTTATTCGTATGGGAGAAAATTACAATAAGAAGTATTGGGAAGATGATCTCGAAGACTATGCGCCAGAACATGGAATTGATCGTTTTGAAGTTCTTGAATATTGGGGTACTGTAGACATAAGTATTCTAGAAGAACAAGACATAGATGTTCCAAGTGAACTAAAAGATTTTGATGAACTACAGGCCAATGTTTGGATTTGTAACAATAAACTTATTCGTATGGTTTTAAATCCATTTAAACCTTCTCGTATTCCTTACATGGCAGCACCATACGAACTGAATCCATATTCATTCTTTGGTATTGGTATTGCAGAAAATATGGATGATACGCAGACACTAATGAATGGCTTTATGCGTATGGCTGTGGATAATGCTGTGTTGTCAGGAAATCTACTTGTAGAAGTGGATGAAACTAATCTTGTGCCGGGACAAGACTTGTCACTGTATCCGGGCAAGGTATTCCGTAGGCAAGGCGGCGCACCGGGTCAGGCTATCTTTGGTACAAAATATCCGAATGTATCACAAGAAAACATGATGATGTTTGACAAGGCTCGTGTGCTTGCAGATGAAAGCACAGGCTTTCCTTCATTTGCACACGGACAGACAGGTGTGTCTGGCGTAGGTCGTACAGCAAGTGGCATTTCTATGTTAATGAATGCGGCTGCTGGTGGAACTAAAAATGTAATTAAAAATGTAGATGATTATCTTCTTCGTCCTTTAGGCGAAGGATTTTTTCGTTTTAACATGCAGTTTGATTTTGACCCAGAGATACGTGGTGATCTCGAAGTTAAAGCACGTGGCACTGAAAGTCTTATGGCTAATGAAGTTCGCAGTCAAAGACTCATGCAATTCTTGCAAGTTGCAAGCAATCCAGCATTGGCACCATTTGCAAAGTTTCCTTATATTGTTAGGGAAATTGCAAAATCACTCGACTTGGACCCCGACAAAGTAACTAATAATATGGATGAAGCCGCAATACAGGCAGAGATTATGAAAGGCATGCAAGCACAGGCACAACCACCGGGTGCGCCAGCAGGTGCTGATGCCATGGATACATCTGGTGCAGGTGGCGGTACAATAGGTACAGGACAGGCTCCTGTGCCGGGTGAACAAGGATTTAGTGGAAATGGACAAGCAGCAGATACTCAGCCGCCTCAAGCCGCTGGTGGGCAACAACCGCCAATGGGAGGCGTTCAATAATTACTTAGATGATACGATTAATCAGCATCATAAAGTAATGGAACAATCATTAGATACAATAACTTTACACAGGCAACAGGGTGCTATTGCGGCACTTCGTAAATTAAAACAGCTAAGAGAAGAAATTAACAGTGGATGATAATACTTTAGTAGAAGGATATCTTAATATCCTAAAAACAGAAGAAGGCACTGGATATCATAGTGATATGGCTGGTAAAACTACTAGACCATATGGTGTGCTACATACTATGGGTTTAGATCCCAATAATTATTCTGACGATCCAACAGGTAGATCTTTAGCAAAAGATGTTGTAAAAAAACATCTCGAAGCCCTAAGAAAACAAAAAATTGATTTTGATAATATGCCTACTTCTATGAAGTTAGTTGCTTTAGATACGCACTACAATCTTGGAACATTTAATAGTACGCCTAGTTTTAAAAAGGCTTTACAAAATAAAGACTATAAAAAAGCATTATATGAAACTTTAGATGTTATTACAACATATGATCCAAGTACTAAGAAAAACGCAATATCTTCTGGACATGCTGGTAGACGTGCAAGATTTTATAATTATGCGGCTCAAGATTTAGATCTTCCTTTGATAACGGAAGTTAAAGCAGATAAAAAAAGACCTGTAGTCACGTATACTACTGAAGATGGTGATCTTGCTAGAAAAGTAGTATTTAAACAATCAAAGTATCACACAATGAGTAAACCCGGTATTAGGGATATGACTAAAGAAGCTGGCATTATTTTTAGACCAGATATTGAAGATACATCAGGATTTCAACCTTTTAAAAAAGAAGATCAGTTTATTGATCAAAAATCACCTATTGAAGATACTGGAATAATAAATAATGTTGATGATACTTTAAAAAGAGAATCAAACGAACAAGTAACCGAAGATAGCATTTTGGATAAAGCTAAAAAAAGTGTTTCCGATTTGTTTGAACCGAGAAAAAGAATTGTTCAATCTGGTGATACTTTAATAAATATTGCTAAAGACGAAGGTTTAACATTTTCTGAATTACTGAGTATGAATCCAGAGTTAGCATCTGATCCTGATGATATTAAAGTCGATCAGTCAATAAATGTTAGTAAAGCTGGTTTATTTGGTAAAGGTATGACATTAGGTGAAACTAATATAGGGTTTAATAAAGGCGGGAGTGTAACAATGGCTCAACAAATGGATATGTTTGAGGAAGGCGGTTTGCTACAGGAAGGTGGTACAGTTGATCCTGTATCTGGGAATGATGTTCCTGTAGGATCACTACAAGAAGAAGTACGTGACGATATTCCGGCACAACTTAGTGAAGGTGAGTTTGTTATGCCTGCTGATGTGGTACGATATCACGGTTTAGATAAAATGATGGCATTACGAGATGAAGCAAAAGCAGGTCTTTCTCGTATGGAAGCGATGGGTCAAATGGGTAATGCTGAAGAGGCTACTATTCCAGATGGTATTCCATTTGGCATGGAAGACCTAGAACTCGAAGAAGAAGAAGGTTCACTCGAAATGCAAGTAGGTGGTTACGTTCCGTATTCGCCATATTCGATGGAAGCTGCGCCCACAACTCCATACAAAGGTGTGCAGCCAACATTTGAGCAACTAATGCCAACTACTAGCGGACAGTATTCTGAAATTAAAACTTTTGTCAATGATGCTGGTATGATACTGAACATTCCATTTATTGGGGGAAAACCAATCTATCCTATACCTCCCGGTTATAGATTAAAACAGGCTGGACCTGCAGCACCTGAAATGCCTTCTGCACCAACAGTACAAACACGTGCGCCAGAAGTAAAGCCAGAAGGAAGAGAAGAGCGGGACGATACAGCAGACAGATATGATGCTATTAGACAAACTAAAGAACTATTGGGTGTTACAGGAACTGAAGGGTTTGACATAACTAATCTAATTCCCGGTGTAGGTTTTATTTCAGGGTTGCTGGGTAAAGAATCACCAAAAATCGGTGGCAGAACACAGCAGATGGGGCCACCAACAGAAAAGGTTTATCGTGCTAGACAAAGAGCCGCAACAAATCTAGGCATTGAAATTACAGGAAATGTAGGTTTTAATAAAGGTGATGTTGATCCAGCTTCTGGTGGTGTATTTAATCGTTATGGTATTTCTACTAATCCAGAAACTGGAGATGCTATTGGAACAGGTTCTGACGCAAGTTATGCTACCTTTACCGATTTTACAAATGTAATATCTGCTGGAAACAAAGCGGGTTGGAGAGGTGGTTTTATTGGAACTCAAGATAGTTCTGCGTATAAAGCACTAAATGAAACACAACGCCAAAAATACGATGACTTCCTTGGCTATCTTGAAGCTGAAACAAATGCAGATAAACCTCTTACAGAGTTACCTTTGCCTAAACCAGAAGTTCCAACAACAGAAACAGAAATGTTATTGGATCAGCCAGCAGCAGTAGAAACAAGGCGTCCAGATATGCTTGATACACAGCCTGCATATCCGCAACCTCTATATGACGCTGAAGTTCGTAGGGTTCCTCTTGAAGAATTGTATCCAGATATGAAACAACCTGAAGATAGGGATTTTATAGATTTTCCATCTGAGGCAAAGCCTGAACCAGATATTGGGTTTGCAGACACATGGATGGATGAAAGTTATAGTCCGACACCTACAGATAAATATGCTAGAGAAGCTGCACGTGAAACTGGAATAGATCCTCTAGGACTTATGCGACCAAAAGAAGATGAATCTTTTGCTAAAGCACAGGAAGCTGCTGGACGTAGGCGTGAAGAAATTATTGCTAGGGCAGATGCTAGAGAGCAAGAGATTGCCAGAAGAGAAGCAGAATTTGCGAAAAGACAGGCAGATGAGGCTGCAATTGCAAGACAAGAACAAATAGAAAAAGAAAGAGCAGCTGCTGAAGAGAGAGAACAAAGAGCCGCTGTACGTAAAGCAGCCGAAGAAAAAGCTGCGGCAGAAAGAAAGCAAAGAGAAAGAGAAAATCTAGCTGCAACTGCTGAAGCAGATAAAGATAGAACTAGCACAGCTAACAAACATGGATTTTCAGATGATAGAGTTCGTGATGACCAAGGAACAGCTACAGGCGTAGATAAAGATGGTCGTATTTCTTACGATAAAGATCACGATTGGTCAAAACCAACTCAAACTAAAGTTAAAGAAGAAAAAGGTGACGGCGGCGGCGGTGGAGGCGGCAAGATTGTCTGCACAGAAATGTATCGCCAAACACAACTTGATGATTGGGCAAAGGCTATAAAAATTTGGGATGTTTACCAGAAAAAACACTTGACACCATATCATGAAAAAGGTTATCATTGGTTATTCAAACCATATGTTCAAGGTATGAAAAACAGTAATCTTCTAACAAAATTTGGTGCATACTTAGCGAAACAAAGGACGCAACACTTACGTCATGTTTTGACTAAAGGACGTGCTAAAGACAGCATAGTTGGAAATATTTGGTGTAAAATTATTCATCCAATTGTGTATTTGGCAGGAAGAATTAAGTAGTTAAACGGAGAATTATTATAATGGCTAAACAACCAACACTTGCAGATTATCAAAAAACAGTACAACAGCGTTTCGATAATTTGAACGAAGAGGATAGAATGCTTCTTCAGGATCTTATTGGAACGCCTACTATTCGTGCTATAGGAAGGGTTCTTGGTAGTGAAATATTGTCATACATTGATATTGAATCACCTAGAACCTCTCGTAGACGTGGTTTAGCAGCACGTTAAATTGCTAAATTAACTGGCTTACCCATCCCCCGACATGGCTACGGTGGCCCCAGATTAGGAGAAAAGTAAATGGCAGAAGCCGCAGAAATTATGGCTGAAGAAATGCAGTCACCAAAGAAAGTTGCGTTTGCAAATCGTAAATACACTAATGAAGAAAAACGCAAAATGGAAGAAGAAGAACTTGAACAACTTCTAAAAGAACAACGTGGAGAAGTTGAAGAGGAACAAGAACCTAAAGAAGCTGAGCCTACTAACGCTGAAGAAAAAACATTTAAGAAGCGTTACGGTGACTTGCGTAGACATATGCAAGATAAAGAAAAAGAGTTTCAAGATCAAATTAACGAACTAAAATCACAGCTAGATAGTGCAACTCGTAAAGAGATTAAATTGCCTAAATCAGATGATGATCTAGAATCGTGGGCTTCTGCATATCCTGATGTAGCAGCTATTGTTGAAACTATTGCTATCAAGAAAGCTAAAGAACAAGCAGAAGCATTAGAAGAACGGATGAAAGCCGTTGATGAAATGCAGTATACTGCTAAAAAAGAAAAAGCTGAAGCAGAACTTTTGAGATTGCATCCTGACTTTGACGAAATTCGTGATAGTGATGAATTTCATGATTGGGCAGTAGACCAACCTAAATGGGTACAGGATGCATTGTATGAAAATGACAACGATGCACGTTCTGCTGCACGAGCAATTGATTTATATAAAGCTGACATGGGAATTACTACGAAGAAAAGTAGTAGTACTAAAGATGCAGCTAAATCTGTGTCTACAAAGAATAGTAGAAGTAAACCGCAGGATAATGAGTCTTCTACTTATCTGAAAGAGTCACAAGTTCAAAAGATGTCGCCGCAAGAATATGAAGCGAAATCTGACGAAATCATGGAAGCTATCCGTAGTGGAAAGTTTATCTATGATGTATCTGGTTCAGCCAGATAAAAAAAGTGTTGACAAATAGTTATTTTTTCGTATAACTATAGTCAATAATAGTGTAGG
>Ga0208150_1001051_pt1 | contig 10611 bp, 4 predicted proteins | sample DEB08_DNA_8_FD_184534 | JGI IMG/M metagenome (GOLD analysis project Ga0208150, IMG submission 184534) | Aqueous microbial communities from the Delaware River and Bay under freshwater to marine salinity gradient to study organic matter... | ecosystem: Environmental > Aquatic > Marine > Coastal ...
ACACGTTGCCATAGGAACAGACCTCGACGGGGGATATGGCGTGGAACAGACTCCTGCCGGTTTCGAACGATATCAGGATCTGCAACAACTTCCTGAACTACTGACTAAACGTGGCTACTCAGAAGCCGACGTCGCTGGAATTATGCACAACAACTGGATCCGGTTCTTTTCAGAAATCCTGCCAGAAGCATAAGGGGAAGTCCCCCGACAGCGTTGAACAGAGAATCACCAGCATCCATCGCACTGGGTCAAGGGACAAAAAAACGGGGGTATCGCGGCCGCGATACCCCCGTTTTCATAAACCGCCGTCTGAATCACTGACCAATTATGTCAGGCAGAATTCCTTCCTCGCAGGAATCAGCGTACCGAACTCAGCTGCAGCAGGGGACGCAAAAGCTCACGCCTGGCTTCAACTGTCGCAGTCGCCGCATCCACCGCAGCAATCGCAGCGGTAAACCGTGACTCCATCTCTTTCGCCTGCCCTTCCAGCGTCGCCATACCGGCACGAATTTCTTCAGACAATTTCATTGATTCCTGCATGGATGCAGCAAGCTCAGCCATTGATTTCTGCATCGCGACCATTTCAGCCTGCATCATAGTGATCTGCGTTGCCAGAGCCTTGACCTCTTCGCCAAGAACCGGAATCTGCTTTTGCTGACCGTCAAGAACAGCGGCAAGAGCATTCACAGAGTCCTGCAACGCCTTTTCATTCGGCAAGATCGCCAACGCTGCCTGGGCCTGATCAAGGGACGCCTTGAGAACCGGGACCGCCTTTTCCGACTGCACCACGGCAGCTTTCTGAGCGGTCATCCGAGCCTCGCTCGCCTTCATGCTCTGCTGGACTGAAGTAGCCTTCTGCCCCATCTCCGCGTGCTGAACCTTTGCGGCATCCATCGCAGCGACAGCCTGTGCCAGTTCCTGCTTCTTCTCGTCCAGAATCGCTGCTGCTTCCAGCGAGGCAAGCTCCGCCTCATCTCTTGCCGCGCGAGCCTGCTTCAGGGAATCCAGCTCGCCTGTCAGCTGAAGATAGTTCTGCCAGCGTTCCACCTGAGTTGTTGCCTGCTGATGCTCTCCGCGAGCGGCAACAAGAGCCGCATTGGACGCGGCTTGAGCTTCCATGAGCGGAGCGGCCGCAGCCTTATCAGCATCAAGCTTCTTCATCGCCGCAGCAACTGCCGCCTGATCGTCAACAATCTGTTTCGCCATCACGGCAATCGCTGCATTCATCTCTGTAACACGTTTTTCTATCGCAGCCGACTCTTCCGTCTTCGTCTTCGTCTCTGCTTCGCGAGCGGCTACCTGAGCCTTCAACAGGTCAACGATCCCTGCCAACTCCTTGTCCTCAGCAGTGAGTGCCAGAGCCTCAGACGACTTCGCAACCGCAACCTGCAACTGTGGAACTGCCTTCTGAAGCGCCTCCATCCGCGCCACAACAGCTTTCTGACTTTCCTGCTCCGCAGCCAGCTTTGCATCGCCGGCTGTCTTCTGAGCCTGACGGTCGGCCAGTTGCTTCTCTGCAAGTTGCATTGCCTGAACTGACGCTGCAATCACCTGCTGCTGCGCGGTTACAGCAGCGGATGCCGCCTTGTACGCAGCATCTGCTGTCTGAACTTTCTCTGCCGCCGGACCAACCACGGCCTGGGCCTGCTCAAGACGAGTCTGAAGAGTCGGCGGATTCGGGTTGAGATGCCCAACCAGCTTGCCGTCGGCTGCAGACCAAACACGCACTTCACCAGTCCAGTCACCACCAATCACCCGATCGGTTTCATCACAGTGGCTTGCCTGCAGGGCCAGATCGCCAAAAGCATCGAAGGCCCTCTGTTGAGCACCATTGCCGTCCCACATCTTCACAAGCTTGTCGCGTCCGGAAGTCACCAGACGACCATCCCGTGTGTATTCCACGGAGAAAGTTCCGCCCCCGTGTGCTCCCCACGACTTCACCTGGCCACCGTTCTCCATTTCCCACAGACGAACCGTGCCATCTTCGCTGGCAGACGCGAGCATGTTACTGTCTATTCTCCATGACACCGCATGAACCGGCCCCGTGTGACCATTCAACACTGCGTACTCACGCCCGGTATATGCCTCCCAGACAATCAATCCACCGCTGCGGTCAGAGCTGGCTAATAACACCCCGTCAGGACTGAATTGAACTGAGTAGATCCAGTCGGTGTGCTTTTTGCTCTCATACAGCAATTCGCCCGTCGAGGTACTGTAAACGCGTAACATTTTCAGCGGGCCGCCAAGAGCGATCATTGACTGATCAGCGCTAATGTCTGCCGCCAGGACTTCGTCCAGCTCATCCCCAACAGTCATGACACGTTCGCCAGATTTCACGTCCCAGACCACACACAGGCCCTGAGATCCACCCCGACCTCCGCCAGCCAGCAACAGTCCGCCACTGCGACTGAATCGGAGAATGCGTGGACGCCCCTCCGGAAACGCGAGCACTCCCAGAGCCTCCATCGTTTCCGAGTGGTACAGCACCACCTGCTTCTCGCCCGCGACTGCAACCAGTTTGGACCACGGGTTTGTTGCTATCGCCGAGATCGCTGTCGTTGCAGTGGTATGGACAACCGGTTCGAGGTTGAGTACATCCGGGAGCGGTGCGGGACCCTCTGGGCGAGCTCCAGCGGCAACCTCCACATTCATTGACACGTTGTTCTTTTTCTTGATCTTCACCCGGCTGTTCGCAGACTCGGGAGCCCCAAGATCGATCCACTGCTTAAGCAGATCGACCTCGCCGTCAGGGATTCGATCCTTATTCGGCGGCATGTAGGGTTCGCTGGTGTGAGCCACAAGCATGTACAGGTAGCTGTTATCAGCATCACCGGGCTCAATGGACGCGCCGGATGCTCCTCCCTGCATGACGTTGGTGTACGTCGAGAGATCGAGGTCCGAACTCTTCTTGTTTGTATTATGGCAGGTCAGGCAGTGAGCCCGAAAAATCGGCTTGATGTGATCGTCGTAGGTCACTTTCTGCTGTGCCGAGACAGGCGCACCTGCTGCTGCAAAAGCAAACACAAGTGCCAGAACATTCCAGTGTCGCATCATCATTGCACTCACCTTCAATTCACACCATTACGATTGCCAGCGGCCAACAAAATACTCCGCAAGCAACAATCACAAAAAACCAGCAGGTCTGCCCCACAAAACCCTCTGGAATGCAGAGAACGCATTCCATGGATGCGGTGGACAATTTCCCACAACCGCAACGGGAAGAAATCAAGTTTGCAAGGCGTCGCAGAACAACTACGACAAAACCCAGCACACCAGAATGCGCGATTTTCCTGAGCTTGACGGAAGTGTTTGCCTGAATCCGAAAATTCAGCGGACTTCACCAGCATGCCCAGCACTCATAGCCGCCACAATCAACAATTCTTAACAAAAGCGACGCCCACTCTCAGCCCACAACAGGTGTCAGTCCTGAGAGGTTCGCGGTCATTCCCAATCAGTGATTGAACAGGAACTCACGGGAGTTGAGGAGCGACCAGAAGATATCTTCGAGAGCTTCCTGCTTACTCTCCGAACCGTCCAGCAGAGCGACCAAAGACGCCAGTTCTTCTTCCCGCGGCGGCCTCGTGAAACACCGTATGTAGAGCTCGGTGATGATCTCGGCAGGTGTTTTCTCCTCTTTCAGCAGTGCCGGAATTAATCCTCCCTGCTTAATTTTGTTGTTTGAGGTGTCCCCGTTGATCAGGTGCAGTGCCTGAGACAGATTCGGCTCCATCTTGACTTCGCACGAACAAACTGTCTCGCGAGAAGCTCGACCGAATGTCGTCAGGAAGTAGGTTGCAGTATTTCCATCGGCGATCTGTACCGCACGTGCCCCCACAGGCAACCCGGGAAATTTGTCCTGAGTTGATGTCACTTGACTGACACAGTCGAGCAAAATCTCAGCACGAATTCGGCGAAGTTCTGCATGAGCAAAATTGGAGTGGTCAGTTGCATTCGATTCGTTAGTCCTGGTGGACAACTGATACGTACGCGAATTGCAAATGTCACGAACGATTTTTCGCTGGTCGTACTTGTACTCTGAAAACCGCCGCGCCAATTCCGCAAGCAACTCTGCATTCACGGCGGGATTACTCACTCGCACATCGTCAACTTCATTGATGATTCCCTGCCCAAAAAAGTGAGCCCAGACGATGTTGGCAAGGTTCGTCGCAAAAAATGGATTTTCGTCTGACGCCAGCCAGCCAGCCAGAACTTCACGCCGATCTCGCCCTGCCAGATCCGGCTCTTCTCCCCCCAGGAACTTGGGCTTCATTACTCGGTTATCCACCAGGTGGCGTACCTCCCCTGATCCGGAGTTGAAGATAATTGTTTCGCGAGGATCTTCACCGCGTTTGCGACCAATCTGTGAGAAGAACGACGCAAAGCCGTAGTAGTCATCCATTGTCCAGCGGTCGAACGGATGATTGTGACATTGAGCACATTGAATTCGCATCCCCATAAACACTTGAGCGATGTTTTCGGAGACTTTCAGTGTTGCCGTCTCGGTCTGATAATAATTGGTGGCTGGGTTCGTAAATGAACCGCCACTGGCTCCCAGCAGTTCTTTCACCATCTGATCCATCGGCGTATTGGAAGCAACCTTCTCTTTTAGCCAGTTGTAGTAGGCCAGCATCGGTTTTTTCTCAACACGGTTGGCGATGGTGCGCACCTGCAGCAGTTCGGCCCACTTCATGACCCAGATGTCTACGAACTCTTTACGCTGCAGCAGCTCGTCAATCAACTTCTCCCGCTTCTGCGGATCTGTATCAGCAACAAACAGCTCATACTCGCCTCGAGTCGGCATCGTCCCGGCAATGTCCAGGCTCACTCGACGAATGAACTCCTGATCTGAACAAACTTCTGAAGGCTCCATTCGCAGCTTTCTCAACTTGTTGTGAACCAGAGTGTCGATGTAATTGAACTCAGGCGTTTTGGGATCCTGATAATCCAGCCCCTTCGGCAGAACAATGAAATGTGTACCAACAGTATGGGTGTCGAAACGAGCCATGATGAATGCTTCACCACGCGCATGAGCGGTAACGATCCCTTCCTGACTCATTTCTGCACTGTTCTCATTGTTCGAGCTGAAGTAGGCCAGGCTTGTCACATCCCGGTCGGTGCCATCCGAATACTTGGCCCGAACCGTGAGCCGTTGCTGACTTCCTTCACCATCAAGGACGGCGCCCTGAGGATAGATCTCCACGGAGACGACCGTGGGAACTGGTCCTGGATCATTCGGCGCCCCAGACTGTAGCCAGCGAACGACCGTGTCGTAGTACTCACTGTCGGGGCTGAATCGTTTGCCACCGGTGTGCGGTACAATTCCCGCACCCTTTTCAACCAACAGACTTTCTTCCGGGAGTGCCAGGTTAATCCGTCGGCCCGGGATTTCGCGTGTCAGACGGTAGTGATCACCTTCAGGATCAAATCCGAACAACGAAAGTCGAAACCCGTCTTTACCGCGTGCAGCACCATGACAGCTGCCGTTGTTACAGCTGGTCTTCATGAAAACCGGCATCACGTCCTGTCGGAAACTGATCGGCGGATCAACAGTTGCATTGACTACGACCACTGGCACGGTCACGTTGTGTCCACCGTAGGACACCTGCACCGTTGTCTCACCATCGGCTACCGGATGGAATGTCATTCCATCTCGCCGCACCATAGCCTCGTCACCAATACTGATCTCAGCCTGATCTGTGACGTCGTAAGTCAGTCCATTGGCCATAACAGCCTGCACGATCACACTTTGGCGATCGCGAACAGCAGACAGGTGAATATTGGAGGGGTTAACGATCAGAGAAGCGGGGGCCTGTGATGCAGCAGCCCCACCTTCGTCTGCCGAAAGATTCGCAGCACTGATTGCGATGGCACACAGCAACGTACCTACTACGCTGAATCTCATTTCGAAGTCCCTAATCTGATACTCGTCTGAAACCTGAGAGAAATACGAGGCGGATCAATTCGTTCGGTGGACGGACACAGTGGTGCCACGTCTCAGTTCCTTATTCGTCACCGCCGCCCTGAGCCGCTTTCTTTGCCTCCAAACGAAGCTTTTCAAGCCGAGTCAGGCGTTTCTCCGCTGGCGGGGCCGGAGCAGCCGGCTTGGGCTCCTCCTTCTTCGCAACCTCTGCCGGCTTTTCAACCGGCTTTGGAAGCGGCTTATCGATACGCAGTTCAGTCACACCAAGCTGATTGTGCATGACCGGTTCGTTATTCGTTGATGCTGTAACCCGGCAAAAAATATTCTTGTGATTCCCTGCCGGGCTGTCTTCTTTCGTGGTGATGTTGAAAACTAGTTGTTTGGTCTCATTCGTGATCTTCAGCGGCTCGGCTGTCACATTATGAGGCAGACCAACCAGAATGGCCTCAGCAGGCCCCTCCAACTGTTGCAGAACCTCCACTTCCATCGGGATTTCTGTCACCTGTCCCTGCTCAACAGAAGATCGTTGTGCGGTAATACCGAGATACGGCTCCGCCACTTTCAGTGTCGCCATCTGTGATGACGCCCACGAATTACCACCAATATTCGCATAGCCGATGGCATAGACCGGCCAGTCACCAATTGCCGCATTGCCGTTGGCATTGAGCTGATACAGCCCTTCGTTAGTTCCCTTCTTGATCACGATCTCACTATTCGCGCCAATCCCGGGTGACCGGAACGGAAACTGTACCTTGATGTCCTCGTCCCAACCTTCCTTCTTCTTCGCGATGATTTTCAACTGCATCTGGCCATTGCGAACGATTGGGGCAGTCGGCTGAACAATTTCGATGTGAAACGGTAATTCCTCGATGACTGCAACAGGCAGACGATCAACATCTTTCCAGACATAGAGAGACTGACCGGGGCCGGAAATCACAAAGTCTGCACGATTCCGGAAATGTCCAACAACATTCAAATTCTCGTCCGTTGGTCTCAGTTTGAAATCCACCAGAGCACCGGACAGATCAGCATCGGCCGCAGCCTCAAACACCACGGGCATCAGGTTCATGTTCGCCGGCATTGGTGGCGCCACCATCGTGATGCCCGGCGGAAGCTCAAGGTCATCAATCTTCAAGTCGCCCCCGAAATTGACCCGTGCCGCCGAAATCAGCGTGGCGAATCGATTTCCCCTGGGAACATAAATCCGCTGGCGAGACTGCGAATAGCGAGCGACCCGAGGAATTCCCGCACTCAATGACGCCTTCACCTCCTGGAACTCAATTCGATAAACGAAGTCCGGGCCGCCACGCTTCAGGTGATCGGCCACACGAACTGCGTAATCTCCATCTTCCGGAACCTGCCAGCGAACATAACTGTCAGGGCCACGGGAATCATCATTGCCGGCAAGGCCACCACCGTCCGCTTTATACAGATTCAGTACAGAGTCGATCGGGGAACCAATTCGACGCCCGTACAACTCGACGTCGAACGTCTGCCCCTTCTTCGCGGTAAAGCGGTAGATATCAACATCACCCGGTTCCTGCAGCACGCCATTCATGGATGCAGGAAACTCAGCAACCACGGTTGCAGTGTCAAAGCCCTGATTGGGCTCAGCTTCGAATGCGTTGGGGTGTGCAGAAACGCGGAACGGAAACGCAGACGGCGTGACACCATCTGCGTCCTCAACAAAGACCTGCTGATCGCCGGGTTCGGCTGACAGTGCGATGCTGCGAGCGATTTCTCCTGAAGCATCACCAAGGAACTTGACATCCACCGTTTGTCCCATGGGCCCGCCAGCCGGAAAGGGAATTCGCGGACGCGGAAAGCTTCCGATATGCAGGCGATAACGACAATTCCCATTTCCGCCGTAACTGCTGTCACGCATCTCCACAATGTAACGACCGTCTTCCGGAATCAAGACTGACGCTGCCGCATCCTGCTTCAGCAGCGGCGAATCATCCACAGCGGCCAGTTCGAATCGCCGGGCGTCAAGGATCGCGATGTAAGGATCAAACAGAGTCTGACCGAAACGCATCGCTTCGACTTCGACCGACAACCGCTGGCCCTTCTTCATGTCCACCGCGTAATAGTCCACATCCTCGTTGGCAACCACGCCGTCAACGGTCACATTCAGTGTCACTTCCTGCGGCACAGCGAAGTCAGTGTTAGGCTCGGCTTCAGCGACAGTCGGCAGTGCACCAACAAAAAACGTTCGGAAGTCCGAAATCCCGGTTTTTGTCCGCACCTGCGCAGTATGCTCACCCAGTTGACAGTCCGCAGCGATCTGGACCTTCACGTCGACGGCGTTGGCATTCACCTCTTTGATTTCGAGAACCTCGAGACCGGGCTCGTAAAACAAAATCTCCTCGGCATCTGCCAGACGAGCTCCGGTAAATCGAAAAACCTGTTCCGTGCCACGCTGGCCACCGCGCGGCGTAATTACGGTCAGAGCGGGGTCTGACGCTACCGCTTGAGGACCAAAGCTCATCGACAGGAACAGCAGCAGAGCGACAATTCTTCGACTCATCAAAACACTCTCCGTCAGCATCATCCGCACAGTCCAGACTGGCCACAGAACGATTCATTGAGGTAATTGAGACAGAAATCCAGGCAGCCCTGAGCGAGGAATTCACCACGCCGCATCGATCCCACCGGGCAGCAGAAACGCTGCCGCAGAGCGGCAGCGTTTCGCAGTATTTCAGGCAGCACAACTCAGACGAGAAGTTCCTTGCGAACTTTCCCGCCATCCACGATCTCAATCGGTCGATCGCCAGGAGCCATCAACTCCTTGTCACCAACAATCCCCAGACAGTGGTAGATCGTGTTGGCCCAGTCCTGAACATTCAAAGCGTTCTCTTCAGGCTCACTGCCCGTGGAATTTGAGCTTCCGTAGACCTGACCACCTTTGATTCCGCCACCAGCAAGCACAACGCTGAAGACCTTCGGCCAGTGGTCGCGACCAGACGTCCCATTGATCTTTGGTGTACGTCCAAACTCACTCGCGATGCAGACCAGCGTATCTTTCAGACGACCACGCTCTTCCAGGTCACGGATCAGTCGTGCGTAGGCCTGATCCAGCGAAGGAACCTGCCCATTAATGCCGTTTGCAATGTTGTCGTGCATGTCCCAACCGCCGTAAGTCAGCGTGACGAACCTTGCACCGGCTTCAATCAGGCGACGGGCCATCAGCATGCGAGCACCAGCCGTATTGCGACCGTACTCGTCACGCATTTTGTCCGTTTCTTTGCTCAGATCAAACGCCTCACGGGCAGACTGCGAACTGATCAGCCCGTAGGCACGCTCGTAAAACGTGTCAACCGCATCCAAAGAATCCGCCTTCTCTTTGCTTACGAAGTAATCATTCACCGCATCCAAAGCCCGACGTCGGCGAGTGAACCGCTCGTCCGTGACACCTCCCGGGAGAGCCAGGTCACGTACGCTGAACCCATTCGCTGCAGGGTCTGACCCAAGACTAAACGGAGCAAACGAAGAACTCAAATACCCAGTACCGGCAAACTCGTTGGGCTGATTTGGAATGCAAATGTACTGAGGAATGTTGTTCCGAGGACCAAATTCATGACTGACAACGCTACCCATACTGGGGTAGGACAATGCCGGACTTGGTCGATAGCCAGTGAACATGTTGTGAGTACCGCGTTCATGCGCAGCTTCCCCGTGGGTCATGCTGCGGCAGACCGCAATCCGGTCCATAATCTTGGCGGTGTTCACCCACTTCTCGTTAATCACCTCGCCCGGCAGAGACGTCTGAATTGAATTCATTGGCCCGCGGTACTCAATCGGTGCGTACGGCTTTGGGTCAAAACTTTCCTGATGAGCCATCCCTCCCGGCAGGAAGATAAAGATCACCGATTTTGCAGTGCCCTCTTTGCTCTCGTAGTCCTTCAAGTCTGCCTGGGCTGACTGCATTTGCAGATACTGTGCCAGTGTCAGTCCAATCCCACCACAAAAACCGACGTGCAGAAAACTTCTGCGTGACTGTCCGGGAATCATCCAAGTGTCTCCAAGTAAATCCAACGGAGGGGGGAAGAACTGCAACTCTTGCCAGCGAGGCCCCAACAACTGGAAAGCCGCTGCGGCAACAAACCTTGTCTGAACAAACGCAAATCCCGGGCAACGACCGGAATTCAACCGTCTCAATCTCTTTGACAATCCGCTGCAACCAGCCAATTGCCACATGAGAACCCTTCAGAGCTGCCTGCGGAACACGCAAACACAGATCCGAAATCTACGTCACAAGCACAATAATTCTTATCCAGAACCCACGAAACACACACAAAATACCTCGCCCATACTGATCGCATGTGCACAGACCCAAGGTGAATGTTGTCGAATTCCGGCCTTTTTTCCATCCAGCACCACTTGCTGTTGAAGCAAGAAGCAACGAATTCTGGCAGAATCGCAGCAAGGAATTCGTGCAGATCGGCACTTCGGTTGGCCGTTGTTGCCAACGAGACCAAAGGAAGTTACGACCAACCACGCCTGTTCGGGCAGAGCCGACAACGGATCTTTTACCCGTTGAACAAGCTGGAGTTCAATTTGCGAAGCGATTCGCTAAAGGTAGGTTTTTTGGTGGGAGGCAATCCGTAGGGACCGCGACTGAAGTCTGGATTCTACCGTTACGTTTGTCAAGCACCAGTTTCGCCACGATTGCTCAACATGGCGGAATTTGC
>Ga0208150_1001052_pt1 | contig 10610 bp, 13 predicted proteins | sample DEB08_DNA_8_FD_184534 | JGI IMG/M metagenome (GOLD analysis project Ga0208150, IMG submission 184534) | Aqueous microbial communities from the Delaware River and Bay under freshwater to marine salinity gradient to study organic matter... | ecosystem: Environmental > Aquatic > Marine > Coastal ...
ACATCAACACCCAGACCTGCCTTACCGGAGAACTGAGTATCGGTGTCCAGACCATCAATAGCAACGATGGCGGGACCTGCCTGAGCATACCAACCAGCGTTCTCACCCAGAGCGCCTTCGTAACCAACAGCGATGTCGGTTACAGTGCCTGCATAGTCGCTACCGACGAAACCACTGTTGGCTTCAACGTTGACGTAGGGACCTGCAAACGCAGCGGTGGCCATGAAAGGAGCAGCAGCAGCGGCTGCGAAAACAGATTTGTTGAACATTTTAGTTACCTCGTAGTTTTCTTGTGGAATGGTTACCCACAGATGTCAGGGACTTCGACTCGTCCCGTTTGTATCACGTTCTTGCAGCGAGTAGTTGAGGCATTCAGTAGTGATGACTTATTTATAATAGCATGGGGTTTCTTGGGTGTCAAGCCTCCGTTTTGGATGGTCCAGAAATTCTTCCCATATATGGATCGTATGATGTAATTTGTTCCAAAGTTAGTTCAGGTCCTTGAGTTTTCCAAAAATTTAAAATGCCATTGTAACTATTCCTATGGAATATATCAACATGATCAGGATGAATAGAAGATCCCAAAGCAATTTTATAAAGAAGAATTGGAGAAGAATAAGTTACACCAGAATTATAAATCAAGTCATCAGCAACTGCTCTTGGTCTAACTCCATTATCAAGTTTATATTTTTCTCCTCTTACATGATTGCGAATTAATTTTTCCGCATGATGACGAGTAATGACATAGCAAGCAGTAGAAAAATCATTCACAAAACGATTATGAATCGGAACAATAATATCCCCAGTACAGATAATAGCAAGTTGCAGAACATCCCATGCATAAGGAGCCCTTGCAACAAAATCTTTCCAAGTAAAGTTCCAACATTTAACAATGTCTAAATCACAATCATCCTCCATAATTACTGCATAAGGACTATCCGAAGTCTCATACCAATGTTTAATTGCTTTCAAGTGTGAGGTGACACATCCAATCTCACCAGTGGTCATATTTTCAGGATAAGTTCCTTTAATAATTTCACTTAGATCATCATCCCTACCATCATAAGCAGAAATACGAGTATAATTTTCAATTTTCCAATAGTCAAACTGATTTTCCATATACTCTTTTCTTTCAGGTTGCCCATCAAGATTTAGATAGTATATGGGACCAAAGTTTTCAAGTTTATATGCTGCTTTGTTTTTATCCATTAGATTACTTTCCACCCTTCACAATACAAATCTTTAGTATCTTTATCTGCATAATCCGATCCAAACCACATAGATGGTGATATGACTTTTTTGTTTGGATTTTTAATTAACCATGCACCCCACCAAGACATAGAACTGTTAGCAATAATTGCATGATCACATAAAGACATTAAACACATATCAAGATAGGGAACTAATGCTCCATCAGAATGTTTATCTTCTGGTTCAGAGAACATAAACCTGTCGGATTTAAATATATCTTGCTCCTTACACCAATCTATAGAATCGGAAAATACTACAACTGGCAAATCATCATTAAACTCTGCAAGTGCTTTTTCATAATACTCAAGAGTTTGTACAGGATGTTGCGATTGTATATTTACATATGCCCATTTAAATCCTCTCTTGTCTGCAAGGTTAGGGTCTCCCCGACGAACATGAAGAAAAATGACCTCTTCGCCTAGTTGTTCTCTAAACTCTTTGCAAGGATTTAACCAGGTATCTTTAAAAGTAAAATCTTTACGAATATCTTCCTCAATGTGCTTAAAGTATTTTTCAGATTGAAAGAATCCATAGATAGTCGAATCATCTGGACATTCATTAAAAAGTTTCTCATCAAAATGAAAATGACTTTCTTGTACAACTTCGGTGGCAATAATCCAGTCAATATTTTTATTTGTATCTAGATTAAAAGCATCCAATAAACCATAATTATCAATCTGTATTTTAGAATCCTTAGGAGGAATCGTATACTCAAATCCTCTATTTGCAGCAACTCCTTTCAGTGCAGCATACTGAAACATTTGATTACCAAATCTTCCAATGGTCCCAATATGATTAAACCCAATCACCTTTCATTTCCTCAAATACTTTTGCAATCCCATTATCTATAGATGTTTTAGGTAACCACCATCCAGTAATATATGCGTCTGCTTCATTTCTCTTATCCAACTGAACACTATCTTTTGCCAATCCAGGTTTGATTCTTACATCATACTTGCCAATTCTGTTAAAACAACCTTGAATGATTGATGCAATCTCTTTGATTGATGTAGATCTAAAAGAAGTAATATGAAGAGGATCTTCAGGTTTAAAGTCAGTATAATTATCCATGACAGTTTCAAGTGCTTCGCAACAATCTTCAGCATAAAGAAACTGTCTTTCTTCCGTACCATCAGTCAACATCTCAAACTCACCTTCTTCAAATCCTCTACGGATAAAGTCAGTGATGACATGTGCCTTTTCATGGTCTTTCTCAATACCATAGACATTCCAAAACTTAACAGTCAATCCATTAAGAGTTTTGGTATACATTTCACCAACTCTCTTCATAACACCATATGGTGAATAACTCATGTTACTCATTTGAGATGATGCAAATACAAATCTCTTATTATATCTTTTTAAATACTCGAATACATTTGCCATCATCCTCGTATTGTTATCAATAAAATCAAAAGTATGTTGATATTTTTTCAAGTATCTTGATCCACCAACATCAAAAGCAAGGAAAAATACAAAGTCACACATGCGAATAGAATGCATAAGCTTTGGATTTGGAATCTTAGTTAAATCTTCATCGTCTCCATTTACAATGTCAAACTCCTTAACTTCATGACCCCTTTTTCGAAGGTACTCTGTGAGGTATGCTCCAATCTGACCACTAGATCCAAGGATTGTGATTTTCATTTTTGTTTCTCCCATTCAAATCTCACAAAGTCAGTTGACCAATCTCCACTAACTTTTTTATGTTCATATAGTTTCTTATTATGAGAATTATCTCTATCAATATCTGCTTCACCCTCAGGAATGTAATCAAGAAATAAATCCATATAAGTATATGCATGAATTTTTCCTATAGATCTATACCAAAAACTTGGATCTGTCCATCCATAATGACCTACAAGATCTTCTTCACATCCACCAATATTCCAATAATCTTCCACTCTAATAAGACAAACTGCTGGATGAGGTTGTCCATTCTTTTCATGTTGAGGATCAAAAGGAACAGTCCTATTAAATTTAAAACAAACTCCTTTTCGATCTGTTGAAGACAGTCTAAGCATATTTCTTGCTAGATTTTCAGATATGAATGTATCCATGTCAAGAATAACCATCCAATCAGTATTACACTCTTGAGCAGAGAGATTGCGAACTCCTGCGATATTGCAATATAAGTCTTCTTTAACTCTAAGAATTGAAAGATCAATATCAGAAATATCCAATTCATTAAGGACTTTAAGGGCAGGAGTTTTACTGCAGTCATCAACGATACAAAAAGAAAACTGATCTCTAATTTCCTTTTCCCAAGATTTCCAAGACTTTACTTGTTTTATAAGAATTTCATTCTGATTATAGAATGAAAGATTAACTGTAATTTTTTTCATGTCTACTTAAAATTTTTTTTGATCCAGTCTACAACCTTTACTTTATATCTCCAACCAAATTGTTCTGCAATTTTATCACTATTGGATCTAGAATGCATAACCTCTCCAGGTCTTGCTGGTATGCAAGTCTGATAATCGGAAATTAAATCTGCAATTGTTTGTACTTCTGTTCCCTCACCTGTTCCAACATTAAACACTTCACCATAAGAATTAAGACTTTTTTGTGATGCTAAAATATTAGCATAAACAACATCACTTACATGAACAAAATCACGAGTTTGATATCCGGGATCAACAACCGTAATTGGTTCGTTGTTTTCTTTTTGCCTTTTAAAAATTGACATTACTGGAGCATATTGACCGGTTTTATGTTGACCCTCCCCATAAACATTAAAATACCTAAAAATAATTGTTTCTAATCCATATATATCATAATACATTTTACATAATTGCTCTCCACTATATTTTGAGATTGAATATGTATTTAAACAATCAACTTGATTTGTTTCATAACTAGGAATTATCATAGTATTTCCATAAACTGCAGAAGTTGATGAGAAAATAAATCTTTTTATCTTGTGTATTCTAGAGCATTCCAAAACATTCATCGTAGACAAAATATTATTTGCCATACTTTCATTTGGTTTTTCAACACAATAAGGAATAGAAACTTCAGATGCTAAATGAAAAACGTTAGTGACACTTTCAAAAAGATGAATATATTTTGAGTATTTTTCAGAAAGGTCCTGAAGATAATAAGTAGCATTTTTATTTGGATTGATAGGATGAACTCTATCTAAAACTAAAACTTCATGTCCTAACTCTATCAAACGATTAACTAAATGCGAACCAATAAATCCGCATCCACCAGTTACTATACTTTTAATCATAATTTTTAAAATAATCTGTAGACAAAGAAAGGCACTCTGAAGGTGAAACTTTTTTATTAAACTTTTTATTGCAATTTTCCCACATTTCTTTATATGAAATGTTGTGCCAACAAGATTCCCACACCAAAGGTAAACTAACTTTATGGTTAAAATATCCAGAATGGATCGCTATAATATTAGTATTATTACAATCGTATAATGGAAGAGGAAAGGTTTTAATATTATTTAATTTGTACAAAAGGGACAAGATAGATTGGTCATTTTTGTGAGTAATAAAATGTGGATTTTCTCTCGATTTAGATTTTGAGTTATCCATCAAAGGAATTATACTACATATCTCAAACCAACGTCTAAAAAATTTTAATGTAAATTCATTCCTCTTCACAACAAAAATTCCACCGTATGCCTGGTTAGTGTCCCAATATTTATTGTCTGTTATGTTAAGGTAATTAAAAAGATCGCTCTTTGTGAATAGTCTTTCTAACCAATAATCATTATGAAATCCAACTATACCTTTTTCAGAATTATTACATAAATTAAAGATGTTTACAATTCCATCTTCTCTGATGTCTACAACATCACTGTCAATCCAAAAAATTACATCACCATCATCAGATTCATCCAACCATTTATTCATCAAATATGCCTTTGATATCCAAGGAAAAATATTACTGGAAAAAAGTGATTGATGTTTATCTATAAAATTTTTATCTACATCACCAAGATTAAAAACCTTTACCTCATCAACTATTGAGTATCTTTCTAGTTTATATTTTAAATTTTTCATTCCAAGTATTCTTTTTTCATTTCTATCAGCAAATGTAAAAATTTTATATTTTCCTTCTTTTACAGAAGGTCTCATTTCATTTCCCCCATTAAAGATAGAATCAAAATTTTTTGGATTACTATAATAATAATTGGTAGTAATAGAACAAAATTTTTCAAGAATATCTTTCATTTCTTAACCATAAAGCATAGTTGAGAATAAAAAACAATACTTTCTAGTTCTGGGTAAGAAGCACCATAAAAATCTCTCCATCTATCTTTGGATCCAATGTCCATATTAAAAATTCTTTCTGCAAAAAAATCATTAAGAAGTTTTCTATCATTATTATAAGAAACAGTTTCTGGAACCAGATGCATTCCCCACCAATGAGTATTTTCTCTAGCTTTTTTTCTGACTTGAAATTGATCTAGATTCTGATAACTACAAACCATATCTTCTATCACATAAATTCCACCAGATTTTAAATATGGAAATAGATAATTCCAAGAAGCAATAGTAAATTCATTTACATGACTTCCATCATCAATAATAATATCAAATTTTCCAACCTTATTCGCAACTTGTTCTATAAAATTTTTATCTGCTTGATTTCCAATAAAAATTTCAATTCTATCTTGCTCATACTCTTTATTTTTAGGATCAATATCTATACCGTAGATATTCGATTTTGAAAAATAATCCTTCCAAGTCTTTAGAGAACATGCACCAGAAGTAGTATCAGTTTCTCTTTTTACACCTATTTCCAAAACATTAAGTTTTTTATTTCTAAAAGGAGAAAAGTGTTTTTCATAATAATCAATATATCCATTCTCAACTTTATCTGTTTTATGGAAAGACGCAATTTCAGTTAATGTTTTCATAAATATACTCCAATAAATTCTTTAATTTTGTATGCTCTATGTATCCACTTTTGAGATGAAAGAAAATGAGAGTACGCATTATTAACTATTTTCATTCTTTCTTCTTCATTATTTAAGTAATACTCTGCCTTTTCATAAAAATCATCTAAAGTAGAAAACATAGAACAATTATACCCATCAATAAGCATATTTTCATAAACCCTTTCACTCATTCTATTGCAAAGAATAAGACTTCTATTACCAGACATTACTTCAAAATACCTAGTTCCGACAAGATCTGCTGGTCCAGTAGTTATAAAACAAATTTTAGAATCGGACAAATGTTTGGAGTATTCATTATCAGTAAACACGGTGCCAGCGTAGTTGTTTTTATGAGATCTAGCATTAATAAACAAATTATATGCTTTAAGTCTATCTAAATTAGATAATATAATCTCTCTAAGATTTTCTGTTTGTTCTGGTCTTGTTACTCCAGAAAAAAATAAATCATTCTTATAATTTCCCCCATAGTCTTTAAACTGATTTTCGTTAGCAGACCACATAATTCTATGGAAGGGAACACCAGTATATTCAGAAAAGTAATCAATATCATGATGAACGGTAAAAGAAGCCGTTGCTTCCATTTCTTTAATCCAATCTAACTTGTTAGAAAGACCAGTATACTCTTTGTTTAATATAGGAAAAATTTTAACGTCACTGTCTCTGATGAGAGGTGTTGGTTTTCCTTCACTACAATCAGTATGACCAAATCCCAAAAAAACAAAATCATACCCATCAAACTCACTTGTTTTTTGGGGTATAAAATTTTTATAATCAATATCAAATATTTCTCTTAATGAATAAAATATTTCACTATAGTAAGAACAATAACCTCCTCTTAAAGTCTTGTTTGGGTGTTCGCAAAACAAGACTTTCATTTCTTTCTCCATGATAGATCAATTTTATTATCCATATTTCCATTATTTCTAATAAAAGTTAATCCATATCCATAAGGAAGAGTTGCATACTCAACATCTTTATCATTTACAAAATCTTGAACTGCTTTATACATTCCCTCGCCCAAAGTGTGGTGTCTAGTATCATGGGTAATAAGAATTCCATCATTTTTGAGATATGGATATATGTTATTGAGATCCACCAAAACTTCTTCGCCCACATGAGATCCATCATGAAGGATTAAATCATATTGTTCCATCTCAATGTCTTCAAAAATTTCAGTACTATTTCCATGATAAAAATTCCATCGATTGCTGTTTTTAGTATATTCAGTAACATTTGGATTTTCCATATGATCAGTAATGTCGCAACTAGTCAATACACCACCAGTTTTTTCGAGTGCATGAAGAATTACATGAGTAGAAAATCCACTACCAAACTCAAATACGTTTTTAGATTCCAATCCAACTACACAAGAATATAAAAATCCATAGTGTAGTGACATACCAGTATCACCCCTTTCTGCTTTTGCTGCAATTTGCTCTAAAATATTCATTGAAATCTCCTATTATGATTTGAGTGTAATACTTGAGGCATTATGTAATTTGCCCCAGTTCCATTTGCCCTTCCAGGAAGTATTGTTGGTTTAATTCCCAACTGATGACAAACAAAAGGAAAACTAATTTGATCTCTAGATGAAAACATACATATTTGCTCCCACCACATCCAACCCATTTTTTGAGTGAGTTTTGTATTTTTTTGAACTCTTACTGGGAGCTCATATAAACCATTATTTTCAGGATAGCACATATCCTTATAAAAGGCAAGTTGATCATCTAATAAGTTTGGATGATCAAACTGTATTTTTTTTACAAAATTTCCTTCAGTGTAAATGCAATTTCTATCTGGATGACGAAATACTGCAATATCACTATGACTCAGATATTTCTCAATAACTTCTATAGGATTAGCACTAAGAGTATGAGTTGAGTCTACCCAAAAATAGTAATCATAATCGGGAAGAAAAGCAAAAGGTAAAATTTTGTATACCTTCGCATTTCTTCTATTTTTATATCTAGGATCAGAAGAAAAATTAATACATGAATGATTAGTCCAACCAGAAACTTTTTCTAAGTCTGTAAATGAATGGTAGTCAACGCCATCAAATTTATTGGGTTTTAAAATACTATTACATCCAATTGAAGATGTAATTACTGCTATTTTCATTTTAAATGTTTTTTATTACAATAAACAATTTCTTCTTTTAATTTTTTTTCTCTATTTAAGGATTTATTATAATGCGAAGATATTTGACCAGAGTGAACTCTATTTGTAACTAATACATCATTAAAATAGATAGGATCGCCAAAGTTTTTTCTCATATTATAATAAAATTCGCAATCCATCATCATAATTAAGTTTTCGTCAAATTTAACCTTTTCAAAAACATCTTTTTTTGCAGATAATACTGAAGGCGAACTAATAGTGTTAACCCCATTCAGAATATCTGAGTTCCACTTTGGATACAGGTCCCAATAAAAAGAGTGTCCATCAGTCTGTGTGTGATTAGAACCATTAACTAACCATACTTTATCATTCCTTTCAAATTCATTATAAATCTTTTCAAGAGATTCATCATCGTAAAAAAAGTCATCCTGAAACATTACTTTAATAATTTCTCCAGAACACATATCTATAGCAGAATTTGTGTTTGCTGGACCATTTCCTATCATATCAAAGTTTTTTTTATAAACAATAGGAAATTTTTCTTCAAAATATTTTAATTCATTTAAAACTTTATCATCCAAACTATGATCAGAAATACAAACCTCAAAATTTTTAAAGGTTTGTATTTGAATAGTTCTTAAAAGATCATTAATAAATTCAGATCCTCTTCCATGAGATTCCCAAGTTGGAATTGCAATAGAAATTTTCACTCAGATATCTGCTCCAAAATCCAATCATAAGTTTTTGCAATTCCAATCTCCAAAGATTGGGTATAGTCCCAATTAAGTTTTTCCCTAATCAAATCATTATTAGAATTGCGACCACGGACCCCAAGAGGACCGTCAATGTGATTTTTACTTACTTCCTTACCAGCAACCTTTGCTGCAGTATCTACAAGTTGATTAATAGTAACCATTTCTTCAGATCCAATATTAATTGGTCCGATAAAATCAGAATCCATCAGTCTACGTGTTGCTTCAACACATTCATCAATGTACAAGAAAGAACGTGTTTGCAGTCCATCACCCCATACATCAATAGTTCCACCTTCTTCTGGGAGATATGCTACCTTACGGCAGATTGCTGCTGGTGCCTTTTCTCTTCCACCATCCCATGTACCTTCGGGACCAAAGATATTATGATATCTGGCAACACGAACAGGAATATTATAATTGCGATGATAGGCAAAATAAAGACGTTCCGAAAAAAGTTTTTCCCACCCATATTCCGAATCTGGGTTTGCAGGATATGCAGAATCTTCACGACAATCTGGATTATATGGATCTAGTTGATTATGTTCTGGATACATGCAAGCAGATCCAGAATAGAAGATTTTAGTTTTGCTTGTTCCTTTAAAATCATTAAGTTGTCTCTGTGCTTCAAGAACATTTAGATTAATTGTAGCAGAATTGTGCATAATGTCTGCATCATTTTCACCAGTGAAAACAAATCCTGCTCCACCCATGTCAGCAGCAAACTGATAGATTTCATCAAAAGTATCAATATACTTTGATGCTACAAAGTGATAAAAGTTTCCAAGATAACCTTTGAAACTAATAACTCTTTCTACAAAGTTAAGATCTCTCAGATCTCCTTGAATAAATTCATTTGCTTCAGTAGGTGAAAATTCAGGGCGTTTGAGATCAACTCCACGTACCCAATATCCTTCTGATCGAAGTCTTTTTACCATGTGACTTCCAATAAATCCACCAGCACCAAGAACAAGTGCAGTCTTCTTATATTCACTCATATGAAAAAATCAATTTCTGTTGTATTTATTATACAAAAAAAGAGGAGTATTACAACTCCTCTTATTAATATTCAGGCTCGCCAAGTTATTTGATTGACTGGGTAATAACTAAATCCCAGGCGGGAGTAAGATCCCATCCGCACCACTTGCTCTTGCGAGAAGCAAGAAACTCATATAGGGTCATATTTGACTCCACCAGTACTTTTAAAGTCTTTCCGTGACTAAAGGGGGGGTTCCCGACCAGTACTTTTAAAGTCTCTCCGTGACTCAAGCAACCTCAACAGTTTCAAGATCTTGATAGAGATACTCCATCAACATTTCATAGTCATCCATAGGATCTCCAGAAAAAACAACACCTTCGTTTTCATAGTAACGGCGAACCTTTTTATAAAGTTTCGGATTCTTTACATCAAGATAAAAATCACCGTTTGCTGCGCCACGAAGAGTTTGAATGTCTTTTTTGAACTTGGAAGTAAGTGCCATTGTTTTGATTGATTACCTTAGTATTATAAGGGATTGACAGCGAACTGTCAATGCTCGTTGAGAGGATCGAACTCTCCTAAG
>Ga0208150_1001065_pt1 | contig 10562 bp, 7 predicted proteins | sample DEB08_DNA_8_FD_184534 | JGI IMG/M metagenome (GOLD analysis project Ga0208150, IMG submission 184534) | Aqueous microbial communities from the Delaware River and Bay under freshwater to marine salinity gradient to study organic matter... | ecosystem: Environmental > Aquatic > Marine > Coastal ...
TTGTACGTTTCTGCACCATCCATAATCGAACTCCAGATCGAAAATGCTTCTTCGGTTCGTTCTCCCGCATGCAATGTTTCAGCTAGTAACAGTCGCGTTTCAATCCGAGGGACCAAATTTCCATCCATTCTACCATCCGTTCCATCATCCGCTGAACCCTTCATTTCAGAACGGAACCGTGCTTCGGCTACTTGAATCGCTTCTTCGGTATCATTCATCGTGAGTAAACACTCTACCCGTTTTTCAAAAAACAGAAATCTGGTTGGATAGGTTTTTTGCAAGGTCTCAAATAGCGGACATGCCTGCTCATATTTTTTTTGCTGCATGAGGCGAGTTGCTAATTGATATTCCCGATCTTGTGCAGACACATCGGGTGAGTTCATCAGCCCGAAAAAGAATACCAAAAACAGCAACACAGAAAACTTCTTTATCATGGTTTGTCTGATCATCATATGGAAAAACATTGGTTATACTCCTCAATAAATGAATGTTTCAAAACCTGATAAAATGCCTGTAAGGGAAATCCAACAACATTGTAATAATCACCCTCGATTCGACGCACGAAAAAAGCGCCACGGTCGTCCTGTATTCCGTAGGCTCCCGCTTTGTCCATCGGGCTTCCTGAAGCTACGTAGGCCTGAATCTCTTCCTTCGACAAGTCGTGAAAATAAACGTTTGTTTGTTCGAAAAACGACTCCTTTTTCAAAATCGTGCCTTTGGAATTTAATTTCGACAGAACAACTGCAGTAACAACTACATGCATTCTTCCCGACAGTGTTTGAAGCATCTTTTCAGCGTCCGATTCATCTGCAGGTTTGTTTAAAATCTCATTTTCAGCAAAGACCATGGTGTCGGCTGTAATGAGAAATGTGCTTGCCGGATCTGCTGGAGAAGAATCCCGTTGCATGTTCCTACATTGCGGTAGAAGCGCCTGATGTTTGTTTTCTGCTAATGCAAGGGATGATGCAACCGGATCACCTGGATGAAATACAGGTTCTTCGATGTCGGCTGTCATCACTGTAAAGGCTTGCCCGGTAAGCCGAAGTAATTCTATGCGTCTAGGGCTTGCAGATCCAAGAATCCATTTCGTCATATTTGCCTGTACCTGTTCGTGTCCTTTATCAATATTTTTCATTGAATGGAAGATAGGGAAAAGCATGTCGCCTGAAAAGTTGCACACAAGCGGGATAATGCTCATCTTTGAGACCAATATTTTCATCCTCTCATGGATCTGTACATCGACATAATTTCATAGAATACATGGCAAAACGAAACAAAACCAGAACAGCTAAACGTACCGGAAGAGAGTCCGGTTCATCCTCAAAGCCTATGCTGTTTGATCGCTCGAACTATCTGATATTGATACTTGGAATTTTTCTCATACTTGTTGGATTTTCAATAATGAGACTGGAGAATGAGGTATACGGATTTATCTCTTTGTATGTTGCCCCTATTGTGATTATAAGTGGATATGGTACAGTAATTGCGGCAATTCTAACGCGCAGGAAGAAAGTGACAGATCTCACGGAATAACAGGCTACAATCTATGCGATGGTATAAGAAACTACATTGGCAAATCATTATCGGGCTCGTTCTGGGTCTGCTCTGGGGGTTGGTTTCCGCTTCGTCCGGTTGGAATGAATTTACCTCAGGAACCATACGGCCGTTTGGTACCATCTTTATCAACTTACTAAAATTGGTTGCTGTCCCCCTTGTTTTAGTATCCCTTGTGGTTGGGGTATCGAGTTTGAACAATATGTCCAGGCTGACGCGAATGGGCGGGAAAACAATCCTGATCTACCTCGCGACTACCTTGCTGGCGATAACTATTGGGCTAACCGTGGTAAATGTGGTAGATCCGGGGAGTTCATTGCCGGAATCCACCCGAGTTTCCTTAATGGAGAATTATTCTGGGACAGGCACAAATACAAAAAATACCTCGGAAAACTCAATTCTGGATTTTCTGGTTCGGATTGTACCCCAAAACTTTTTTGCTTCTGCATCCGAAAACGGAAACATGCTTCAAATTGTATTTGTCGCCATATTACTGGGGCTTGGAATCATTAGCATCCCAGCTCAGAAAAGTCAGACGCTCATCGAAGTTTTTGACTCATTAAATGAGGTGATCATTAAAATTGTAGATCTGATCATGAAGTTGGCCCCGATTGGAGTCTTTGCATTGATGGCCTCCGTCATTGTTGACCTTGCCGGAGATGATCTTCGGGATGCAGTTACTTTACTAAAGGCTCTTGCCTGGTACTCTCTCACTGTCGTCGCTGGCCTCCTCATTCATGTATTCGTGGTGTACTCGGTTCTGTTTAAGATCTTTAGTAAGATGAAGTTGTCAGACTTTTTCAGGGCCATACGTCCCGCTATTCTTCTTGGATTCAGCACCAGTTCCAGCCTTGCAACGCTACCCGTCACGATGGAAAGGGTAGAGAAACACCTTGGTGTTGCTGAAGAGGTATCCAGTTTTGTATTGCCGGTTGGAGCTACCATAAACATGGACGGAACCAGTCTTTATCAGGCAGTAGCCGCTGTATTTATTGCCCAGGCGATAGGGATGGATTTGTCGCTTGCACAACAACTAACCATAGTGTTTACAGCAACTGCTGCGTCTATTGGGGCGGCCGGTGTTCCGGGTGCAGGAATCATTATGTTAGTGATTGTGTTACAGGCCGTGCAGGTTCCGGTGGAGGGAATCGCGTTGATACTGGGCGTAGATCGCATCTTGGATATGGCTCGAACAGCGGTCAACGTAACCGGTGATGCAGCCGTTTCTGTGGCTGTAGCTCATACAGAGGGAAAGCTTGGAACCCTGCATTTTGATGATTGAGGGTTATGAGCAGTGCTTCAATGCCAAATAAGATATGTGTTAACTGGACCATGAATATCACAACTCATTGCTATCGTTTGTGTTATACAATTATTCTCATGTGTGTTATAGGTGGTTCGGCTATCGTTGAACTGCATGCAGAGGATGTTTCACATCTGGATCCTTCAAGTTCACAATGGAGTTCACAAATTCCAGATAACCCGGATGCAATGCTCAAAAGTCCAGATGCGATACTCGAAATCCCGGATGCAATGCTTGATAGATCAGATACGGTACTCGAAAGCCCAGAAAAAAGCCCGGGCGAAAAGGCATCCGCATCAACCCGAATTAATTTACCCGCATTTGAGGAGATTCTGGTAGAAAGTTTGAATGCGTTCTATGAAACCGAGTGGGAGCAGGCCGAATCATTGTTGCAAATAGCCATGGAAACGAACAAACAGGATCCAAGGCCGTTATTTTTTCGATCGATGATTCCGTTCTGGGAGTATTTTTTTGTGGAACAGACACCGGACTTGGCTCAACAGTTTCTCGAACGTTCACAGCTTGCGGTTGAAAAAAGTGAAGAGAGACTAGAGCAGAATCCGGCAGATACAACATCGGTACTTCTTCTAAGTGCTTTGCACGGGTATCGAAGCTTGGTGGCAGCTGGCGAGAGTGAATATCGGATTGCAATAAAAAGTGGAATGACGGGGTTTCAATTTACGCGTAAATTGATGTCTATGGATTCGGAGAGGCCGGAGGTGATGATTGGCAAAGGCATGTTCTATTATATGATCGGCAGCGTAAAGAAGGAAGCTCAGTGGCTTGTGAACACACTTGGAGTGTCTGCCGATGTGGAAATGGGATTTGAGCAACTGCGAAGAGCATCGGAATCGGAGGAGCAGGTGAGCACGGAAGCGATGATGATGCTGATGTATCTGTACGATAAGGAGGAGCGGTATGATGATGCGGCTGAGGTGGCTGAGGATCTAGTGAACCGGCATCCGGGAAATAAAATTTTTCACTTCAAGAGAGGGGAGATTTTGGAGTCGATGGGCAGGGTGGATGCCTCTGCAGATTCGTATCGCAGGGTATTGACCGCACCGTCTGGTTCGTTGCAGGAACTGAACCGAAAGGCAGACCAAAAATTGGCTACGTTGGAGCCTTCGGTACGGTAGAGGTTTGAAGTGTTGTGGATAATCTGTGGGAAAATAATTGCCTACTATTGCGTTTGTCGCGCCATTTGGCTTGTATCTGAGTGGTGATATGTCTATTCTTAAATAGTGATCGGTTTTCATGGAGCACAAAAATAAGTGCCACTGAAATGAAAAGGGAATCCGGTGAAAATCCGGAGCTATCCCCGTAGCTGTAACCTCGTTGAGTGTATCATCTCACCTTTGCCACTGTTCCTTGAACGGGAAGGCTGTAGATACACAGAGGAAGTCAGAAGACCTGCCTTTCACCTTGGAATGGTAAACTTTCGGAGGAAAAGTTTTCTGTTCAATCCATCTTGAATTGGATCTCATATTCTGCATGGAAATTACCTTTCCATTGGACCTATCCATAAGTAGATCTATTGTTGGAGTAATATGATGCGTCAAAAATACATTGTTATCATCTTCTACATTGTACTGTTTGGAGGATCAGCGTTTGGTTTGATTCCGGAAACGTTGAGTGCTCGTCAAGTATTTCAGGCAGATACAGACACCACTCTTTCTCTGGAGGAAATTATTATTACAGCATCCGGAATGCCAACCACCCGAAGAGAAACTATCAAACCGACCCTTGTTATCCACAAACCAGAAATTCAGCGATATGAAGGGATTGGGCTTGGGCAATTGCTACATGCTCAAGCAGGTTTATATATATCGAATGCGTACGGAGCCCCGGCCGAGAACCGTCGCCTCAAAGTGCAGGGGGCAGGGGACGCCTACACGCTATTGCTATTGGATGGTGTGGTACTCGGAGATCCGTCATCTATAAACTCCTTTTTTGATCTTCGTTTGCTTTCCCTTAGCGATGTCCGGCGGATCGAAATCGTAAAGGGAAGTCAGTCGACGTTGTATGGCACGGATGCAATTGGAGGGGTGATCAACATCATTACCGAAAAACCTGACTCACGAGGGGAAACATCAAGTATTTTTGAATCGGGAAACCTTGTGATTTCTGCCGATCAGTATGCGGCGCGAAAAGTGTCAGCCGGATTGACTGGCAGGGTAACGCCCAAGTTTACGTACCGATTGAATCTGGCTGGAGACTATACGGAAGGATTCTCCTCTGCCGCAACCCCTGAAGAGGAGGAAGATCTGCCAGATCGTACACCCTATGACAAAGACGGACATCAGTTTACCCAGCTCAATGGTACATTGAAAGCCAATCTTTCAGATGCAAATTCATTGGATCTGATGGTAAGGCAGGGATGGTATCGGGGTGATTTTGACGGTGGTGCGTTTCTGGATGCTCCCAATCGATATCGATCCGATTTTATTTTTACCGGAATCCAACATCAGTATGAGGGCGATTTTCTTAGCTGGCAAACGGGCTATCATGGAACCTTTACAAAGAGGCAATTTGATATCTTGAACACATTCAGCAATGAAACTGATGTATATCCGTATCAGGGAGCACAGCATCAGATAAAATCAACAGCGGCGATGCGCATCAACCCGAAAATAAAGATGCTGGTCGGAGCTGAGGGTATCCATTATGTGAGCCCGTCAACCCCTCAAGCAAACCGGGCCGATGCTTCGATTTTCAGTGCTTATGCAAATAGCATCCATACGTTATCGGATTTGTTACTTGTTGAAGGAGGCGTTCGATGGAATGTACATAACGAGTTTGGTTCGAAATGGACTTATTCATTGGCAACCAGGGTACGGCCTGAGGTTCCGTTTCAAATCTCTGCTGGTCTTAGTTCCGGGTATAAGGCGCCCACATTGGATCAGCTCTATGGGCAATTTGGTGCCAATCCGAATTTGAGACCACAAGACAGTATGTATTTATTTGCTTCGGTCGATGGTTCCTTGGATCGTTTTGGGCTTCACGTTCATGGACAAGTGTTTCAAAGGAAGATCCGCCAATTGATTCAATATGATTTTCAGCAAGGGTATGTGAATCGAAACAGGGAGGAGGTTCTCGGTGTAGAAACAAGTTTGGAGCTGAGAGCTGTTCGAAATTGGATTTTTACGTTGTCTGGAAGTTACCTGCAGGGAGATCTCTATCTGGAGAGTAGCAATGATATCGATGTTGAAAACCGGGAAGATCTATTTGTGTTGATACCGGAGCATCAATGGAAGATGGTAGCCCATTGGGATGCTTCGGATGCACTTTTCTTTCGGTTCGAGATGGAACTCTCCTCTAGCAGAACAGATCTGTTTTTTAACAGTACAACATTCACAACAGAGTCTGTTACACTTGATGCTTACCAGCTGGTTCATCTGTATGGAGAGTATCGAATGCAGAGGTTCTCACTGTTTGGGTCCGTTTCCAATGTCCTGGATCAAAGAATTACGGAGGTATATGGATACAATAGTTATGGTAGAAATATTACCATGGGTCTTCGAGTGAAGTATTGAGAGTGAAGTATTAAATACAATATGATTAGTGTATGTTCATAATAAATAAATTAATTCGATCATTATTTTATTTGCGTATGGAAAACATGTTAATAAGTCAGAATTCGAATGAATATTATGTACAAACCATTGCATATCAATAATTTACAATTCATCCAACGGAGGACCAAAATTCCTGAAGTGAACGTTGTCTATAAAAAAATGATATGTAATAATTTTAAAAATGTACTTCTATTCAAACACAGATACATTCTGTTGATAACTGAGTAAGTTTGTGGAAAAGTTTTGTTTGTCACACACCCTTGATGAAATTATATTCGACCTTGACTACCTCACCTAAACAGTAAAAAAACACTTGTACGTACGATGAAAGTTGCCAGATTGTTTACCAAGAAAAGTGCTTCCAATCCATTTGAATCGATCCGTTTTGTAGAAAGAAAGTCGGAAATAAAAAATCCGGATGGTTCACTCATTTTCAGACTTGAGAATGTAATCGTTCCTGAGTCTTGGTCCCAGGTTGCAACGGATATCATTGCACAGAAATATTTCCGGAAAGCAGGCGTTCCTGTACACTTAAAAAAGATCGCGGAAAAAGGCGTACCCGAGTGGCTGCAGAAAAGCAGAGAGGATACCGCTAAACTCTCAAAGCTGGAGGAGCAGGATCGATATACCCACGAGATCGACAGCCGTCAGGTATTTCACCGTTTGGCGGGTTGCTGGACGTACTGGGGATGGAAACATAACTACTTTCATACAGAAGCGGATGCCAAGACATTCTATGATGAGCTATGCTTTATGCTCGCCAATCAGATGGCTGCTCCTAACAGTCCTCAGTGGTTTAACACCGGGTTGAATTGGGCCTATGGAATTAACGGGCCATCGCAGGGGCACTACTATGTTGATGCCAACACTGGAAAACTAACAAAATCTAAGGATTCTTACTCACATCCCCAGCCACACGCATGTTTCATCCAAAGTATCGACGATGACCTTGTGAATGAAGGTGGTATCATGGATCTCTGGGTGCGAGAAGCACGATTGTTTAAGTATGGCTCCGGGACAGGAACCAACTTTTCTGCACTTCGGGGTGAAGGGGAATCTCTTAGCGGAGGAGGAAAATCTTCCGGCTTGATGAGTTTCCTGAAGATTGGGGACAGAGCTGCCGGAGCAATCAAGTCGGGAGGAACCACGCGACGGGCAGCCAAGATGGTAACGCTGGATCTGGATCACCCTGATATCGAGGAGTACATTCAGTGGAAAGTTAGAGAGGAGCAGAAAGTTGCTGCCATTGTTGCGGGTTCCAAAACAACGGAAAGTCATCTGAAAAAAATCATAAAACTTTGTCATACACCCGTTGAAGTTGAAGGTGTAATGATGAACGGGGAGGTCAGCAGAAATCCACTCAAACACAAAGAACTTGCACAGGAGATCAAGAAAGCAAAACGTAACCATGTTCCGCTTAATTATATCGAGCGAGTCATGCAACTTGCATCCCAGGGGTTCACGGATATCGAATTTGACACCTACGATACAGACTGGAACTCAGAGGCCTACCTCACAGTAAGCGGACAAAATTCCAATAATTCCGTACGGATCCCAAACAGTTTTATGAAGGCTGTCATGGAGGATAGGGAATGGAATCTCTATGGCCGTATCGAGAAGAAAAAAGCTGCTCAGGAGGGCAGAGTTCCCGAGCCTATGAAGAATCTCCGTGCACGAGACTTGTGGGATGACATTGCGTATGCAGCTTGGTCGTGCGCAGATCCGGGCACTCAGTATCATGACACAATTAATGAATGGCATACCTGCCCTGAAGATGGCCCCATAAAAGCAAGCAATCCCTGTTCGGAATATATGTTCCTGGACAATACTGCCTGCAATCTGGCCTCATTAAACCTAATGAAATTTTTCAAAGATGACGATTGCGGGGAGTTTGATACAGAGGCTATCCGCTATGCTTCTACTCTCTGGACCGTAGTACTTGAAATATCTGTACTAATGGCACAATTCCCATCCAAAGAGATTGCTGAACTCTCCTACAAATTCCGAACTCTGGGACTCGGGTATGCAAATCTCGGTGCAGCATTAATGGTACAAGGGGTACCCTATGATAGTGAAAAGGGAGCATCGATTGCCGGAGCGCTGACAGCGATTATGCACATGAGATCCTATGCCACCAGTGCATTAATGGCAGAAGAGCTGGGTTCGTTTGAGGGATATGAGAGAAACCGCGAACACATGCAACGGGTGATCCGGAATCATCGGCGGGCTGTTTACAACCAGGCAGAGGAATATGAGGGACTAACCATCAAACCCGTTGGAATTGATCAGGAGACATGTCCATCATATCTGCTTGAAGCCGCAAAAGAAGATGCAGATCTGGCTCTTACACTCGGTGAGAAACATGGATTCCGCAACGCACAGGTAACAGTGATTGCTCCAACCGGAACCATTGGCCTTGTCATGGATTGTGACACAACCGGAATTGAACCTGATTTTGCATTAGTGAAATTCAAAAAATTAGCTGGAGGTGGCTATTTTAAAATTATCAATCAGAGTGTGCCTCTCGCATTGAAAAACCTTGGATACAGCAAGCATGAAACGGATGAAATCATTCGATATGCAAAGGGGAGTGGTACGCTTGATGGATGTCCTCACATCAACCCCGAAACCCTGAAAAATCATGGTTTTACGGATGAGAAGGTACGCCTCATCAATGAGGCTCTGCCCTCCAGTTTCGATATAAAGTTCGCTTTCAATCACTGGACATTGGGAGAGGAGTTCTGCAAGCAGGTACTGAATATCAGCGAAGAGCAGCTTAATGACTTTTCATTCGATATGCTTCGATATCTTGGATTTACCAAGAAGGAGATCGAAGAAGCAAATGATTATGTTTGCGGAACCATGACGGTTGAGGGAGCTCCACACCTAAAGAAAGAGCATTTACCCGTCTTCGATTGCGCCAATAAATGCGGAAGAACCGGAACACGCTACATCTCTGCCAGCGGACATATCAACATGATGGCAGCAGCACAACCTTTTATCTCTGGTGCTATATCCAAAACCATCAACTTGCCAAATGAAGCAACGGTGGAGGATATCAAAGAGGCCTACCTGGAGTCATGGGAGAAGATGCTGAAGGCGAATGCACTTTACCGAGATGGGTCGAAACTGAGCCAACCTCTCAACGCCATGAGTGATCTTTTTGATGAGATCGAAGAGGAAGATGAGGATGATGTTCAGATTCGTGCCACCAGACAGGAACAGATTGTAGAAGTAGCGGAAAAAATCATTCATAAATATGTAGCCAGAAGGCAGCGATTGCCGTTCCGCAGAACAGGATATACTCAAAAAGTGAAAATTGGTGGGCAAAGTGTCTATCTCAGGACCGGAGAGTATGATAATGGTCAGTTGGGTGAAATCTTTGTCGATATGCATCGGGAAGGTGCTGCATTCCGCAGCCTGATGAACTGTTTTGCTATTGCAATTTCACTGGGGCTTCAACACGGAGTTCCACTCGAGGAGTTTGTGGATGCCTTCGTATTTACGAAATTTGAACCCAGCGGGATGGTCAACGGAAGTCCGCACATCAAGATGTCCACATCGGTGATCGATTATATCTTCAGAGAGCTTGCGGTAACGTATCTCGGAAGGGAAGATCTTGCCCATGTTCCGCCGGAAGATATTTTAATGAGAAAGCTTCGGCCGTCAGAAGAACAGGAACTTGCACGTGAGGTATCGGCCCGATCCAACGCAAATGCAGTACAGCCCGACCATCAGACACAGGTGGCACATGCGGTTTCAGCCGTATCCGCACAATCTCAGGAATATTCCAGCGAGGCAGATAGCGATTACGATCGAGCCAAACAGATGGGTTATACCGGGGACTCCTGTCCAGAGTGTGGGAGTATGACAATGATCCGAAACGGGACCTGTCTTAAGTGCATCACCTGTGGATCTACCACGGGTTGCTCCTGAGAACGGTATTCTGGATCCTAAGAACCGAATACTGGAATAGTCCTTGCATGAGAATACTCTATATTTTCCCTCACCCCGATGATGAGAGTTTTGGGCCTGCGCCAGCCATGCATGCTCAGATTCGTCAAGGGCATGAAGTACACTTGCTCACATTAACGAAAGGGGAAGCTACGAAACAGCGATTCCGTTTACAG
>Ga0208150_1001067_pt1 | contig 10561 bp, 12 predicted proteins | sample DEB08_DNA_8_FD_184534 | JGI IMG/M metagenome (GOLD analysis project Ga0208150, IMG submission 184534) | Aqueous microbial communities from the Delaware River and Bay under freshwater to marine salinity gradient to study organic matter... | ecosystem: Environmental > Aquatic > Marine > Coastal ...
GCTAGTTCACCACCTTCGTGGCCACCCATACCATCGGCAACTACGAGTAGTGAAATTTTGTCTCCCGGAAGAGAAAGGTAGAGATAGTCATCTTCATTATGAGTCCTAACCAATCCAACATGCGTTCCTCCAGCAATAAGCGTGGGATCTAACTGATTGTTACTTGTTGGGTTGTTTAAGAATCTTTTTATCATCATTTATGACCTTAATAGAATTTTAACCCGCCGTTAAACAAATTCCTAGTCGTGAAATGAAATTTTGCGACATTAAATGAAGTCATCATCCTCATCTCCTAGATTTACTACCACCTTTCCGCCTGACTGGTGAATATTCTTTAGCTTTTTTGATGATTTTTTCTCAGAATTTACCTTTACCACCAACTCTCTTAGAGTAGTAATCGCAGAATCAGTACCTTCTTTCAATTCGGCAATGGATTCAATAATAGGCAGATCAACTCTTTTTCGCAGCTCTTCAAGGTTGCCTTTCGATACATCTTCATCCATCTTATTCGCCAAAATAAGACTTGGCTTATCAGTCAAACCGTCCTGATATAATTCAAGCTCTTTTTGTAAATTCTCAAAATCATCCCAAGGATCTCTATCATCTGTGCCAGCCATATCAAGGACGTAGAGCAACACTTTGGTACGTTCTATATGTCTTAGGAAGTGATGACCAAGCCCGATATTTTCATGTGCACCATCAATGAGTCCAGGAATATCAGCAATTGTCATTCTAGTAAAATCATCATCAAAATCTATAACACCAACCATAGGGTGTAGAGTTGTGAAAGGGTAAGGAGCTGTTTTGGGTTCTGCATCAGAAACAGCCCTGAGGAAAGTTGACTTACCGGCATTTGGATAACCAACCAGTCCAACATCAGCAATAGTTTTGAGTTCTAGAAGAAGAGTTCTCTCTTCACCAGGAAAACCCGGAGTGGCTTTACGAGGAGCCTTGTTAATGGATGTAGCAAAACTTTTGTTGCCTCGGCCTCCTTGGCCTCCAGCAGCGACAAGGACTTCTTGACCGACTTCGTCTAAATCTTCGATTTCATAACAGTCATTCTCAAGGTCCATGACCAGCGTTCCTGGGGGAACTAGAATAAGGAGATCATCTGCATTAGCGCCCTGCTTATCTGAACCTTGCCCAGGCTCACCACTTCGTGCAGTAGCGTGCTGTTGATATTTTAAGTCAACAAGACTATCACGAGATTTACAAGCACGGATGATAACACTGCCACCATTACCTCCATTTCCACCGTTAGGTCCACCTTTTGGTAGAAACTTTTCACGCAGGAAACTTATGCAGCCATTACCACCGTTACCGGCTTTTACGTATAGTTTAATTCTATCTACAAACATGCTTATACAAAAAAAGCCTCAAATCCCTTCAAGAATCTGAGGCTTAGTAAAATCTTTCGTAAGACTTAAGCTTCGGCTTTTTCTACGATATTAACGCGACGTCCGCCTTTATCGAATTCTACAACACCGTCAATTAGTGCGAAGATAGTAAAGTCTTTACCTAGACCAGTGTTTTTTCCAGGGTGAAACTTAGTTCCACGCTGACGAACAATGATACTTCCAGCAGAAACAGCCTGACCACCAAAACGCTTAACACCAAGCATCTTAGAGTTAGAGTCACGACCATTCTTGATACTACCCTGACCTTTCTTATGTGCCATCTTTAAATACCTCTAAAAATTTTATATCTCTAAATCAAAAATATACAGAAAATTCTTGTCTGCTCTCAAAAAAGTCAGATATAATAGCGGAAAAGATCAATAAAACAAGACAGATTTTCATAAAATACAATTTATTGATTTTCGCTCAAAAATTATTTGATTTGCCCTGAACTAAGATTACCTTCTGTGCCATCGCTGCTCGGGTGGCGGAATTGGCAGACGCGCACGGTTGAGGGCCGTGTTGGGAAACCAGTGCGGGTTCGACTCCCGCCCCGAGTATACACCTAACCCGTTGATTATCAACGGTTTTTTTATTGCCTACACACCCCATTATGCATATATTATGCTGGAAATATGCTCAATACTTTTCCTTAGATTGTCCTGATCTGTCCGTCCGTATACATTCAGAGTCATATCCACAGTTGAATGACGTGCAAGTGTTTGCGCTGTTTTAGCCGTTGCTCCAGAGCCAACAATCATATTTATGTAGGTCACTCGGAAGGCATGAAAGTCAATAACTCCTCGTGATGTCTTTTTGGGAATTCCGGCATCCTTTAAATATTTGTTAAGAGCGTAAACCGTATCGTGAGGAACGAATAGCAAAGGATATTCGGGATGAGATTCCTCCTCGGCATGATACTTCTCATAAAGCTCTGTGGCTGTGTTTTCACTGGCAAAGTTTTTGAGATCCTCTAAGAGGAATTCCGGAACTGGCTGGAACCCTGCCTTACGGTTTTTAGTCCAGTCAGCATGAAGGATAAGCCCCTGCTCTTCTAAATCCAGATCGTGGATAGTCAGTTGCCTCAGCTCGTTAGCTCTAAGGCCTGTCGACAAAGCCATTAGATAAAGAAGTCGATAGTGATCTTTATCGATAACTTCAAAGAGCTTATTGATTTCGTCTTTGGAGAGGCAACGCCTGATCTTTCTTGGAGTGCTGTCAATATTCTTCATTTTATTAAGAGGATTCATTTCGAGGTATTCCCTCTCCACACAGTAATTACAGAAACTTTTCAATGAATCCACATAGTTGGCGATGGTTTTTCCTGACCTTCCATTTCGCATTAATTTGCGGATAGCTTTTTCCACTTCGACCAGACAGCCATTTAGGTCTGATATTTTTCGAAGCTTTAATTCAGTCTGCCACCAAGGTAAATGCCTCTCTCGATTTCTAAGGTGACCTTTACCCCAGGGTTTTCCTCCTCGACCTCCCTGAATTTTCCCCCAGTCGATGTACTCTTCAGCGATATCCGAGTAATTCAGCTTGAGGTTTTTAGTGACCGCTTTGGGTGCTTCTTTATATCCATTGCGGATCAAAGCATGTTCGGCTTCTACTTTTTCAGCGATCTCTTTGGTTTCTTTTTTTGATGTGGTTCCGGTTCCAGTTCTTCTCCTGCCTGTATAATCGATGTATTGGAATCTATACTTGGGGTGAACTTTTCCTTTGCTATTTTTTGATTGATAAACGTGAGCCATTTTCTAGTCCTTTAAGGTAAATATTTTTCTAATGACTCATTGGCTTGGGAATCTTTATCCTGAGCCTCACTGGCACGCTTGTAGAAATGATTAATTAATTCCCCTGCTATCCAGCAATTTTCGACCCCTAACTTAAAATGGCGCGGTATGTGGCCATTTATCTCCATTCTCTTAACCGTTCTTTGATGTACCCCTAAAATCTCGGCCAGAGCGGCCTCATTCAGAACTGCATTTTTATCCAGTTGAGCGAGATTGTCGTAGATCTTCTTTTGTGCTGCCATTCTTTTCCCTCCGTTTGGCTTTTTTGTCTAAATCAAGTTAGAGCGGAGAAAGCCTGAGTTCCCGAAAGGTGTTTGTAGCTTACAAGTTAATTAATTTTTCATTTAGCAGTGAGGGTCAGGAAGAGCCTCAGCCAATGAGATGATTCAGCTTGAACTTGATATTTGAATTAGTTCTTAAAGGAATGGCGAGCAGTTGAACTGCCCATAGCATGATGTAGCTTTTCATTGGTCAATACCTTGTATGTGTTGATCCGCGCCTCGGGATGCTCGAACATCGCCGGGGCACTTTATTTTATGTGCTTTTAAAGGCTGGATTGTAAAGATCTGCCCACTGTGTCCACAGATAATGCGTCGGTGCGGGTGTGGCCAGTTAAGTGTCTGTCTTTTATGAGTTTAATTTAGATATTTTTTTACATACCTAGCTATTCTGGAACAAAAGCACATTTGAACAATTGAGACTTCTGAAACTCCTGATATTTTGTTTTTACTAAAAAATCAGGGAGTTGGGGTCTAAAAGTTTGTGCTTTGCCAGGGTGTAGCCTGTTCAAATACAATTTTAACACTCTCAAAAGGAAAGAATATAGTGAGTTCATACAAAGATAACAAAGACCTTGTAGTAGTTTAATGAGATACCTTACAGCAATTTTATTTACTCTAATTCTAGCATGTAATAAAGAAAAAACTTCTACTGAAAGAATTGAGTCAAGTAAAGAGGTAATTACAGAAAAAGTTATAGCTAATAAAGAAGATGAACCTGCCATAGACCAAAAAAAGCTGATGTCTAATATTATAGAAGCAATAGGCCCTGAACTAAAGACTGATGAAGAAACGTTGATGGATTACTTAGGTTCTATGCTTTTGGAACTTAAAAACGACAATTTAACAGCAGAAGAATATTTTAAAAAGCACCCTATGATGCACGAGGAAATAAATAAGCTCTTAATATTTCTTGGGCATGGTAGCATAACTCAAACACAAGCTGAGCTATCGAAACTTATTAAAAAGCATTTTTTAGAAGAAGATGCGAAACTGTTGGACAAGAAGCTTGCGCCGAGCTTTGAAATTGCGAAATCAAATGAAATTCCTTCATATCACCTAATAAATAAATCCAAAGAAAATGTAAAAAGACTATTATCCGCAATAGCAGAATATACCGTTTTCAATGATTCTAAGCTCCCTAAAACACTGGAGAATCTCCGAAAAACAATTGGAAAAGACTTTGATAAATATACTATTTGTCCTATCACAAATAAAACGTATACCCTACTCAGAACTGCAGAAAAAATAACTGATATTCCTGAAACAAAACATGAGAATGAAGTAATCATCGAGACACAATTTTTGAATGGGAAAATAGTTGGCTGTCTTGATTATGAAGTCAAAGTTTATTTAAGAGGAAAGCTTTATTCTACCAGTGCAAATGAGTTTAATTTAGCCTACCCAACCAATTAAGCCGCTCTCTCCTCTGGAATGATCTCAGCCAACCTCTGAGCTGCGACTTCGGCATAGAATTCACCACGCTCAATTCCAACTGCCCTCTTCCCTAATCTCTTAGCCGCAGCTAAAGTTGATCCAGATCCGGCAAATGGATCAAGGATAATGGCATCTTCCTTCCACACCACTTTACAGATCTCTTCCATAACCTCAACAGGCTTCTGAGTCTGATGCAGACGCTTCTTACCCATCACAATTGAATTATCAAAACAACCGGAGAGGCATGGTCCTTCAGCTGGAAGATGTCCTTTACTTCCCCAGACCAGATATTCACATTGATTGCGAAACCCACCTTTTCTTGGACGACTATTCTTCTTATTCCAGGCTGTAATTCCTCTCCAAGTCCAGTCTGCTGATTGAACTACATCAGTCGTTATTGGTAATTGCCTCCAGTCGGTAAACTGACCAAGTATTCCGGCATCTTTTGTAGCTCTGTAGCATTCAGAAAGCCATAGAATGCACCAGAATGCAAATGAGCGTTGATCCTTGGCATCTCCTCCAAAGTCTGGAAATTTACAGTCTATCCCTGAAGTAAGGTATTTTTGTTGAGTTCCTTTAGTTCTATCACCTGCATGAGCGCCACCACTGCAATATGGTGGATCGGTAATAACTGCATCGAAATGTTTATCTGGTAGCTCTCTTAGTATTTCCAGACAATCTCCCTGATATAATGTAATTTGGTCATCCTGATAATATGGTTTCATTTCCCCTCTCCTTACTTATGATACTCGATAAAATTTCCAGCCTCCGGAACGGACTGCTGTATAAATGATATTGGCGTAGGCCTTAGCGTTTTGGTATTGTTGGAAAGTCAATTTCTCTTTAACCTCTTCCACTCCCAGCAGAAGTTCTTCATAAAACTGAACATCTATTTTCCTACGAGTTAAGAAATTTTTGAGCCAAGCCAAGAAGCTCTGCTCTTTCTTCCCTTCGTAGCCACAGTCATGATTATAAGCTGCTTTATTCCACAATGGCTGAACTACTTCACAACCAATAGGAAACTCAGGAATGAGCTTATTTAACCAATGTCCTTGTGGCCCTAGGTATCTTTTGAATTGATTATAAGGCTCCATGATATCACCCCCTCCATTTAAACCATGCTGATATTTTTCCACCATGTGCGGCATCTGTAGCTGAAACTGTTCTAAAACCAATGGTATCTCCAGCAGAGTAAGGAATGGGAGCTGAAGCTAATGAAACTGAGTGGCGGTTATTATCATCTGAAGAAATCTGCAAACCTGAAGGCTGGCTATTCCTACGAGCTTCTACCAAAGCAGTACCTTGACGTGTAGAAATTGTTAAAGCCAATAGTTCACAATCAAATGGCAGGACAACTCCAAATCCACTTTGAGAATCATCGCCATTTCCAAAGCTCCACTCAAAAGAAGTATTATCCAGAGATCCGGCTTCTTCAGCAAAAATGCAGAATTCAGGTCTAGAGCTCAACTTTGACACGAGCTCTTTCATGTCGCTATGATTGTTAAATAGAAGGCTCATTTTAACCTCCTGAGTACTTCGGTATTCTCTTTGATGACCTCAATATTCTCTTTGATCATCTTCTGAAGTGTTTCTCGGCAGTATTTATCCAGCTCGTCATGACGCTGGTTGATTCTTTCTTCACGGATATTTCCCTGCCAGATAAAAAAGACTACAAGAACCGCAAGCAAGCCATTCTTTTTAAAGACTTCATAGATCCACTCTTTACTCATGAAAGCCTCCTTGGGTCAGCAATCAGAATACGATTTGAACCAGATTCTGAAACAGCGTAAAGTTCTGTGGATGATAAACGTCCATTGATGATCAGCGTATCTCCGGAATTTAATATAAATCCGGAATCGTTATTGAAGTTGATTTGATCGTTAAAATCGAACTTAACTGAAGCTGGACCTGTATTCTGGATGATATATTCAGGTCGATCTGAGCTACGATTTTTAAGTTTTATTGGGTTTGTTCCCACCTGTGGCATTTCTTCCTCCTCATTTTCTTCTTAAGTGAAGATATAGAAGGAAATAAAAGGTGGGTTGTAGAGGGTTTGTAAGTTACAAAGGAATTTTTAATTTCTTAATTCTCACTGTTACTAAGTCTTGTAGACTGAAATTAGTATTTCATGCGATTGCACACAACCTCACTTTTCTTTTAAGAACTAAAATGACCCACCAACACCCTTAAACCTCTCTACAAAAGAAGCAATCTTCTGAAAGACACTCTGCTTCTTAGTTAAATATTGCGGGTTTAAAGGGCTCATCTTAGGTAAAATTGCATTCAGCTCCGTACCATTTTGACTGGCATATTCACGCTTTAAAGAAGTTCGGATATATCTTCGGGCTTCTTCATCATTTAGAGCTTCATCTTTAATCAATTCCTCCGCCTCTCTTTTTTGCTCTGCTTGAGCAAAAGAGAAGAAAGCATCTATAACACTGGCTTTATCTCCCAGGTTATCTAAATCAGTCTGATTTATAAAATCAACCAGTAGCCCTTCTTTAGCACGATTACCAATACTGGCACGAATTACCCGTCGTACTTCATCAATGAGCTCAACTTTACTTGTTGTCTTTTTCTTATGCTCAAAAATCAACTCAAGTATGTAGTCCATATTGATCTCTTGAGACTTTAAAAGATCAACTTCAAAAACCACATCATTCCAATCAATAGTGGACTGTTCTTTAGTCTCTGCGGACTTTTCTCTGCGAATCCAATCCCGTATATCATTATAGGCTGAGCGGTAGTCCTGGACAGCTCGATCAGAGAGGACTTTTATCTCCTGTAAATGTGAAAAATCATCATCCGTCAGATAATGTTCCTTTTTAAAATCTTCAATGGCCTCCGGATCATTTAAATCGACTGACTGTAAAGCTTTTAGATTTGTGAATTCATCATAATTCTGCAGCACGTTTTCAATCTTTAAGTATTCTCCAAAGACTTTCACAAAGGATTTTTTTTCCGACTCTTTTTCAATCTTTGATGGGTCTGGAAAGTTTTTCTCCAAATCAACTATTACATCAGCATAACCTCGACGAGCTTCGCCAGTAACTATATCTGTGAAACCATCCATATAGTCTTTGTAGCTCTTTTCTAAAACAACATTTTTGGTATTAGCATTACCAAAGAGTGTGATTGCATCTACAGTCGCCTTTTCAAGGTTCCGGAATGTCACTACATTCCCGAAGGTTTTAGTAGCATCGTAAATGCGGTTAGTGCGGGAATAGGCTTGTATAAGGCCATGATAACGTAAGTTCTTATCCACATACAACGTATTGAGAGTCTGAGCATCAAAGCCGGTTAAGAACATGCCTACCACAATAAGCAGATCAACTTCTCTTTTTTTGACTCGCTTGGCAAGATCTCGATAATAATTCTGGAAGTTATTGGCATCGACGCCATAATTGGTTTTAAAGTGGCGGTTATAATCTCCAATAGCTGACGTCAGAAATTCTTTAGCAGTGCTATTCAAAGCAGAAACATCAAAACTTTCATCTTGTATATCGCCTATAGCATCTTGCTCTTCATTGGCTGCGAAAGAAAAAATTGTAGCAATCTTTAGAGGCTTTTGTTCTATACTCTGTAAGTTATTAAGAGTTTCGTAATATAGCTTAGCTGCATCAACGCTGCTTACAGCAAACATTGCATTAAAGCCTTTGTTGCCTTCGTGAAGACGATGCGTCTTTTGACGAAAGCTTTTTAAAATGTACTCGGATATTTCTTGAATCCTTCTAGGATGCAAGAGTGCCATTTTATTTTCTGCAGCACTTAGCTTTTTTTCGTCTTGCTCACATTCAATTTCTTTAAATTGTGGACGAACATCATTGTAGTCTACCTTAAACTTTAGGACTTTTTCATCTCTAATAGCATCAGTGATAACATACGAATGAAGTTCACGGCCAAAAACTCCAGAAGTAGTATCTGCTCCCAGGGCATTTTCTGGAAAGATTGGAGTTCCGGTAAACCCGAACTGATAATACTTTTTAAATTTCTTTGTGATGTTTTTTTGTGCTTCTCCAAATTGGGACCGGTGACATTCGTCAAAGATAAAAACGACTTGTTTATTGTAGATCTCTAAACTCGCTTCGCTCTTAATTAAGTTGTTAAGTTTTTGAATCGTTGTAACGATAATTTTATTATCATCTTTATCTAAATTCCGCTTCAATCCAGCTGTGCTGTCTGAACCGTTCACACTATCAGGAGAAAAACGTTGATACTCTTTCATCGTCTGATAATCTAGATCTTTCCGGTCAACGACAAAAAATACTTTATCGATAAAAGGGAGCTCGGTCGTTAAACGGGCAGCTTTGAAACTGGTAAGAGTTTTACCAGAACCGGTCGTGTGCCAAATAAAACCGCCACTCTCAACTTTGCTCCAGCCTTTTGTTTCATAGGAACTCTTAATTTTCCAAAGCATTCTTTCGGTTGCAGCAATCTGGTATGGACGCATAATTAACAGTGTGTTACTACTGTCAAAAACAGAAAAGTTTATGAGGACGTTAAGTAAAGTTTTTTGTTGAAAAAATGTAGCTGTAAAGTCTTTCAAATCTCTTATTAATGTATTATCAGACTTTGCCCAGTTCATAGTGAAGTCATAGCTGTTTTTATTACGCTCGGTGGTATTGGCAAAATAACGGCTGTCAGTGCCATTGCTGATAACAAACATCTGTAAATATTTATAGAGAGAGTTCTCGCTATTAAAGCTTTCTTTGCTATAGCGGTGTATCTGATTAAAAGCCTCTCGAATAGCGACACCACGTTTTTTTAACTCCACCTGAACCAGTGGCAGGCCATTCACCAGGATGGTAACATCGTAACGATTGGCATGTGAACCTGTCTGCTCGAACTGTTTTATAACCTGAAGTTTATTTCGCAGAATATTCTTCTTATCTAAAAGATAAATATTTTGAATATGACCATCATCAAAAACAAAGTCATGTATGTAGTTATCATGAATTTTACGGGTTTTATCGATGATTGTATCACTTGGTTTATCAAGAAATGTTTCGACAAACCTTGTCCATTCCCCTTCGGAGAATTGAACTTTATTAAGAGCTTGTAGTTGTTCTCGGACATTGGCCAGCATTTTGATAGAGTTATTCAGTCCTGGTACAAACTCATAGCCTTGATTAATAAGATCCTGAATAAATTCACGTTCAAGATCGTCTTCACTTTGGTAGTTTTCCGGAGCGTCAAAATCTCTGACGTATTTATCAAGAACGATAAAGTTTTTCGATTCGGCTATGGGTTTATATTCGTTCATTAGGGACGACTCTCAAATGATGCATTGTTAAATTTATAATTAGCTGACTCTATTTCTTTTACTAAAAACTTTAGCATGTTTTTGTCATCATTGGAGACAAAAGAAACTTCCTCGCCAGATTGTTTTGAATGGTTAGAATAGTGAAGTATTCGTTTTACGTATGGTGCTCTGGCTTCATCGCTGATAGCTGGAATCAGCTCCTCCCAACGGTTAAAGCCAAGAAAGGTTGAGGTTTTTTCTAAAATATTACGTAAAAAGCTAAAATGGTATTTTTGAATATCTCCCTTTGATATTGATTTCTTAAGTACAGAAAAAAGATAAAGGTGATATGAAAATGGAGACCCATTAGGCTGATCTACTAATTTATTCGTACCGTCCTCTAATTTTTCTAAA
>Ga0208150_1001071_pt1 | contig 10547 bp, 16 predicted proteins | sample DEB08_DNA_8_FD_184534 | JGI IMG/M metagenome (GOLD analysis project Ga0208150, IMG submission 184534) | Aqueous microbial communities from the Delaware River and Bay under freshwater to marine salinity gradient to study organic matter... | ecosystem: Environmental > Aquatic > Marine > Coastal ...
CCACATTGAAATCAATGCCAATTCTCAGCGGCTCTTCACCTAACGGATCATCGTTGACGCCTGAAACGTGTTTGGCACGGTCAAACCTGTCATAGACGGTGCCGGTCGCCAGGTTCTGATAGATCCCTTCGAGGTAGGCACGGCATTGCTCTTGCGTGTAACGGCTCAGCAGGTCATCGACGAAGCCCGGCCGGAGGTTATGGGCATTATCTGCCGTCTTCATCCTGAGCAAAGCCCTGCGCTTGCCCTCCCGGGCTGCATCAGTGCCAAACGTTTGGTAATGAAAACCAAAGCCTTCTGGCGTCGAATAACAGTGCAGCTGGTTGAAGTTGCCGACCCTGATACGGCCCAGGATTTTGTCATAGGCACGCTGAGCAATTGATGCCTTCGCGGTGTCAACCTCATCGATGATTGCGAACGCCCAATCGTCACCAACGATGCGCTGATAATTTTCAAACGAGAGCCCAAGGATCGTTGAATCACCGCCGGGGAAGTGCAGCGTGTGACTAACGTACGGCGCCACCCTTGGGGTGTATGGAATGCCAAAGCTATCCAAGAAATCCTCGAATTTCGGTGCCCAGATTCGGCGGACCATATCGCTGGTTGGTTCCATGACGCAACCCACAAAGCCTTGATTCAAGGCGGCCATCTTTACGGCAACGGCGTGAGCGCAATAGGTCTTACCGCTGCCATAGCCAGCGCTGATGCCAATCTCAGGGATGCTGTTAGGTGATCCGCCTTGTGATGCGGCGATAGCACCAAGCCGCTCTACCTCGAAGGCGCTGAGCTGGCCAGGGTTGAGCGTTGCGGCGATGCGTTCCAAGAGGTCATCAACATCAGCCAAGGTTGAACGGCTGCCAACGGCCTCAGCTTGCAGTTCTGCGAGCCTGGCCAGTATTGGGTTATTCCTCTTCACTTGGCACTAACTCTTGGCCGGTCTTGGCTTGGATGCGAAGCAAGACGGTGCGCTCTTGTTCTGGCGTGAGGTTTGCTTCAGCAATGGCTGATACAGCGGCTTCAATGCCTTCATTTCTTGCGCGTGTTACGGCTGCGTTGTCGCTGTAATGCTTGCGATAAGAGGGGCTGTGAGTAAGCATCCATTGCGCTGATTTACTATCACCATCTTGAGCACAACTGGTGATGATATTTATAAATTTATGAGCACCGGCTGCACGACCTTCATTAAGGGCTTGCAAAAGTTGTATTTCCTCTTCTGTAGGATCGGTGCCTTTTGCATTACGAAGCCATAGCGTAATGGCCTCATAACTAACACCAACGGCTGCGGCGATATGTTCTAAGGCTGCGCCATATTCTGCAAGATGACGAACAGCTTCAATTACTTTTGAGTTTAGCTTGTAATGTCGCCTTCTTAAGTTTGCCATTTTAACTAACTATTGCGAAACATTATAGCGCAGGCTCAATGGTAGCCCAGGTTTTGCCTGAGCGAATTTGGCGGATTGCATCGACTGAAACGTCGTATTGAATCGCGAGTTCATATGGAGTGAAGACATTATTTCGCAAAAACTTTTTGATGTCAGCGACTTCAAAGGGCTGAAGCTTTGCGCTTTTTGGCGCACCGTAGAGACGCTTCCTGTTGATGGGGATTTCAGGTGTGATCACCTGCTCAGTCCTGAACGGATGATTGCAGGCTGGGCATCGACGGTAACGAATGCGGATGTCAACTTTGCGCCTGGTGCATGTGGTGCGAATGACGGGCTCACCGCAGTTTGGGCAATCGATTGGCATTTGTGTTTTAGGGGTGTGAATGGCCGGGGGATGGATCAGCCCCAGCAGCTGCCCTTTATTTCCGCGTCACGCGGTTTTGTATTTGCAGGCTCCCCGGCCTGTTGTTGTTCAGTCGTCAGCTATTCTCCTGCTGTTGTGAGCGCATCGCTTTCTTGATGTCTGCGATCATCCTTCGACATTCGGAATGAAAATCAAGGTCATAGTTTGGACATTCCTTAATCCACTCAATCACCTGCTCCAACTGCCAGTCGGCAGCGGCACGCATGTCCTCGATATGTTCACAGTGGTCAATATCAGCACCATTGTAAGGATAAGAAGCAGCAATACTTTTGCAGATCTCGTCAGTCAGTGGGTGTTGTTGTTCAGCCATTGGTCTCCTGTTGGGTGATTGGCGCTTCCTTAAAGACGGCCTGGCTGATGAATGCTCTTACGGCTTGGGCGTCCATTTTGTGGCCAATCCGAACGCCGGAGCTTGTGATCAGCTCATATTTGCCAGGAAAGAACTGGTTGATGCGTGCGCCAGCGCTGCGGGCGTCTAGGTGCTGATTTGCGGAGCAGACCAGATCCCAGGTCGTGGCGGTTTTGGTTGCGGTCATAAATTTTAAGCGAGGGGTGCAGGAAAAGGGGCCGAAGCCCCAGGTGATCAAGCTCTAAGGGTGTTGAAGCGGTCCATATTGGCAAGACAAAAATCTGAGCATTCTTGGCCTGTCCCTGTTTTCTGGAGCTCCATGGTCTCTAGGTCGCGGACAACCTGACGGCTTTCAACGTGCTCTGCCCAGGTATTGGCTGGGTCAGTGGCGACCCTGCGCACAGATACTGTCTCAAGGTGAAACGGCCCCCAGTTTGCGGTGTGCTCTACACGCTCTTGAAGAACAGTCGCAAACCCTAAAGCTCGGTTGAAGACGGGAGCAGAGATTGAATTAAAAGAAGCCATTTGTTTTAAGCGAAGGGTGCCATCTCTGGCGTGATCACAGTGTAGACCATCCAAGGCATTCTGTCACCAGTCAACTTGTGGTTCAGCAAAACTGAACGGTGATTTACACGGACGAACATCAATGTCTAGGCGCTGATTCGACAACGTGATCATGGGGTTACCCAGCTTTTCGAGCGTGATGCTGTCGGGGTTGGACGCATCGCGAACGACATAGCCGCCGGACCAAATGCCGTCGCGATTTACCTCGACAGGGCTCCCAGGAGCAATTGGATCTTTAGGTAGAGGGTCTCCTTCTCCTTCCCCCCCCTGAAAGTGTATTTTTATGGATCTTTTGGATCTTATGGCATTAGATCCAAAAGATCCCTTAGATCCATCCTGGGGCTCTCTCAGGAGATCAGCTGAATCATCCTCTGCAGCTAAGGCAAACTCGCTGACTTTCCAATACCGTTTCGGGCGCCTGCCGGTCGGCTCAGAACGGCTGACAAAGGCCAACCCCATCCCCACAAGATTGCCAAGCTCGCGGCCAATGTGCCCTGTGGATTTGGCAGGAGTCATGTTGTGAGCGATCTCATCAGCGGTGACATCAGCGCCAAGCTCAGAACGCATTTTGAGGTAATCAAAAACGTCACCACGAACGCCACCAAGAGACGCAATCTTCTTGCGAACCAGCTCCACTTGCTGAGAATGCTCAAGGCTGCCCTTTAACGTCCAATTCCCCTCTGAGAGGTATTGAGCCTCAACGCCTCCTAGCTCGCTGTAGCCGCGTCCAGAACCGACAAACCCAACGCGCTTATCAATACGGGCCAAGCCTTCGCTTTCATCCCTGACCCAACGCATCAGCACACCCCAAGAGGGAATAGATGTGATGCTGCTGCTGCCACGGCATTCAGCTACCCAATCCCAAGTCGTTGGATATTTCTTGGTGTGATGGAGCACCAGGATGGTGGCTCCTGTTTGGCTGAAATCTGCCATCGCTGTTCTGATCGGTTCAGCGAAGCGTGAGAGGTTCTCCTCTATGCCGCAGGGCTCCATCATTGAGCTGAGGCTGTCGATGATGACTAGCGGGAACTGGTAACGCTCGATCTCCTCCCGCATATGGCGAATGCCGTCCTTAGTGAAGTTAAATTCATCTTTGGTGTCAACGCTGCAAAACAGATCTATGGCGTTGGAGTCCAACTCCTTGGCATCGTTGATGAGCCCCTCACGGCGCAAGTAATACTGCCAATTGCCTTCTGACTGGTCTGTGCCAAAGATCAAGACAGGCATCCGAGTGTCAGAAAGTTTCAGGTCACGGCCAAGAAACTGCTCACGTCGATCACGGATAGCAGCAACCAAACCACAAGCGAAAGACGATTTGCCAATTTTTGGTTGGCCAATAAGAAAATTTGCTTCACCTAAGTGAATCAGGCCATCAAGCATGAATGACGGCTCTTCTTCCAGGAGGGTCTCACCGCCTTTGTAGACGCGCCCTTTGCGTTGACTGCGTTCTGCTCTTTCAAGATATGCTTTCAGCTCAACGTCTTTTACGTCCTCGTGAATGCCGAGGTCGTATGCCTGGTTTCTCATCAGCGGGAGCCAATCTCGCTCTCGCTCTGTCTTGATCAGGTGCTCCGCATGAACTGCTAGGTCGTACAGGGCTTGCTGCAGCTTTGGTTTGATTTCGTCGGGCTTGTTGCTCATGCTCTTTGTCAAATGTGTTTAGGGCTTTGTCTGAGGCTTGTTTCCAGATTCCGAAATAATCAATCGATTCGTCGTAATCCGCCAATGGGGCTAGGGCTTGCCAGCGCAACAGTTCATAGGCGCGTTGGTTAGAAGTCACGGCGCCTTTTGATTGCTTCCATGCCTTCAAGCACGAGGTAGTTGATCCAAGCAGTGCGAGACATGCCGGCAGGCTTGGATTCATCAACAGGTTTCAGCACCTGCCCATCGATAATGACCCGGGCTGATCCGCCTTGGCTTGGCATAATTGTGGCTTGTTTTGCCCCCGTATCATGCCATGATAAAGCCAGCGCGCAAACATCATGCTGCAACCAGACCCCAAGATTGAGTTCTTCGATCACACTCACAAGTTCCGATACAACGGAAAATGGATGGTCCATTCCGTCACCAGGGCAATCAACGATCTGACGCCTCAGGCCCTCGAGCGGATTATGGCCACAAAAGACGGTCCCGACGGGTGGGCTGTCAGGGGCAACACCGTCCACAACGCACTTGAGAAGCATCTCTTGGGGCTGGCAGGTGAGGCTGAATACGGGTTCGTCTACGATGAGAAGTGGGCTCCATGGATTGAACCCTTGCTTGATCACTGGCTGTGGGAAGACTGCAAAGTCCTTGGCGTGGAATTTAAGCTATGCGATCCCAAAAAAAGCTTGGCAGGCATTCTTGACTTTTTGATCGTTGACAAAAACGGGAACACAATTCTAGGAGACCTAAAAACTGTCAAAACGTCGAAAAACATTGACCAACGGAAGTCGGCCGACAAGCAGCTAGGCGGATATTTGATGATGCTTCTTGATTCTCATCAGCTTTATGTAGACAAGTGCGTAACGCTGATTTCAGGCCCCGGTACCACGGCAATAAAAATCAGCAAGCCTGATGACTGCTTGACCTCTTGGCTAGACGCTTGGATGAAATTTGAAGCACAGCAGCCAGACTTTTAATGAGCAACGCATGGGTCAAGGCGCAGCAGCGCAATCTTGACGAAAAGATCACGGCTGAATACGTCGCCGCGACTTCCCCGCAACCGCCTGACGACGAATGGATCTATGAACTGGACACAAATTCTAGGCAGGCTTGGTCTCGAGGCCCCTGGCTATCAAGAGACGCTGGCTGACTGCAGAGCACGCCCGTGGGCAAAGCCCAAGGGGAAAGCGACGCCATCTAGGTCTAAACCTGCAAAGAAGCCGAAATACCCAAGCGCAAAGCACGGCGCCGACTGAGTTGCTATTTTTACTGCGTACACCCCTACCGGCGGTGGACAAATCTCCGCTGATCGATCTGCCAACGGCAAGCCCCAGCCCCCGAGAAGGCTGAGGCAGCAGATCAACCCCTTATGCCAAAGCCCAGCGCCTCGCTGTTGTAGGGCTCGTTTTTAGCTGTTGTGCGATCTGTTTGTATGTCCGTCCTTGGCGTCTGAGGCGTTTGGCGTGTTGCTGAGGTGATGCGGTGATATAAAGCAGGATGATCACGGGAAGGATCAGCAAGGCAGCGATCCAAGCGAAAGCGCAAGTCATTGATTCAGTTGTGATTGGTTTTTGTCGACCGGCGAGCGACGCTCAGCCCTGAAGACTCAACCAATATGGCATATCAGCGCAGGCAGTTGCTTGTTCGCTCGACACCCGCTATATTTTTATTCAAGCGGGGCAACGGAGCCACCAGCCCCGCCGCTCCTGGCGCTGCCAACGACCTCTTCACCTAAAACTATGCTTGCCCCAATCTCATGACCAGCTACACGCCAGCGCTGCCAGATGCGCAATGAGGACCTACCTAGACACCAACGTTCACGACGCTTCTATTGAACGCTTGGGTTTTATCTTCAAGCACTTTAAGCGTGTCTACGTCTCTTTCTCTGGCGGCAAAGACAGCGGAGTACTCCTAAACCTCGTTATTGACTACGTTCGTTCTCATAATCTTGACGTCAAAATTGGCGTTCAGATTATGGACAACGAAGCCAACTACACACATAGCGAGGAGTTTATGCACAAGATCCTACGCGCTAACCGCGACATTCTTGACATCTACTGGTGTTGTCTACCTATCACCCTGCCTTGCACTGTCAGCTCTTACGAGATTGATTGGCAGTGTTGGGGTGAAGCTGATCGGCACCGTTGGATTCGTCCTATGCCTACCGACGATTACATCGTCAACCTTGGGAACCACCCTTTTGGCGATCTGTTTATCGAAAACATGGATTACGCCACGTTCTGGGACATGTTCGCAGAATGGTACAGCCAAGGACAACCGTGCGCCAACTTGATTGGTATTCGTACCGTTGAATCACTAAATCGGTTTCGCGCCATCGTTAACCAAGCCAAGGAAACAATGCATGGTCAGATGTGGACCAAGAAAAACACAGATCACACTTACAACTGCTACCCAATTTACGATTGGCGTACAGAAGACATCTGGACAGCAAATGCAAAGTTTGGATGGGACTACAACACTCTGTACGACTTGTTTTACATGGCAGGCATCCCCATCAAAACGATGCGGGTTGCATCGCCATTTATGTCAGAATCCAAATCCAGTCTGGCCATGTACCGCGTCATTGATCCGCAGATCTGGGCGCGACTATGCGCCAGAGTTGGCGGTGCCAATTTCATGGCTACCTACGGCAAACAGCTTGACTACAAATCATTCCGTTTGCCTAAAGGGCATACGTGGAAATCATTCGTCAAGTTTTTGCTAGCAACGCTGCCAGAGCAGTCCAGTACAAATTTTAAGCAGCGCTTCATTCAATCCATCCGTTACTGGGGGCGAGTGGGGCGCGGACTGCCAGATCAAATCATCGAAGCGCTAGACCGTATCGGCATCCGGTTTTATATCAACGGCACAACACGTCATGGCGGTAACAACCTTCGCCGCGTCGTAATCAAAGTGCCGCCCGATCATCTTGACGAGCTGCCTTGTCATAACAGCATGGTGACTTCATGGAAGCGGTTTGCAATTACCGTTCTCAAGAATGACCACACCTGCAAATACTTAGGGCTAGCGCCTACTCAGGAGCAGCAGCGCCGCCAAAAAAACATTCAGCGCAAGTACAGCCAAGTCCTTAATCAATCCAAAAAATGAAAATTCTCAGTTCTTCCGCGCTTCCATCCGAACGTGTTGTTCAATGTCCCAAAGGTGGGTTTACTAGTCATCGCTTAGTCACTGAAAGCGATGGCATGGGTTACAGCCTGACCAAAACTATTGTTCATCCTGGCAAGCCTCATCGCTGGCACTATCAGCATCACCTTGAAACCTGCTACTGCGTTAACGGTGCGGGTGAAATAACCAATGAGACTACTGGCGTTACCAATGCCATTGGCCCTGACGTGACATACGTGCTGGACAACCACGATGCTCACGTTTTTGAAGCTTTTCAGCCAACTACGTTGATCTGCGTTTTTAACCCACCACTAAAAGGAGATGAATTGCATGACGAGAACGATTCATACCCTTGGCGATCCCCGGTTTACTCCGTACGCAGTGTTCCTATCGAGAAAGTTACCGCCAATGATTACAACCCCAACTCTGTTGCGCCACCTGAGATGGCATTACTCGAAACATCGATTTGGGAAGACGGCTACACGCAGCCTGTCGTTGTGGTGTATGACGCAGAACGCGACGTTTATGTAGTCATTGACGGTTTTCACCGCTATCTGACTCTGAAGAACAGCGATCGCATTCGCGAGCGAGAAGGTGGCAGGCTGCCAGTCGTTGTTTTGCGTAAAGAGCTTCATGACCGAATGGCATCAACCATTCGTCACAACCGCGCTCGAGGCTCACACAACATCGAACTTATGAGCGTAATCGTAGCTGAATTAATTGAAATGGGCAAAGGCGACGCTTGGATTTGCAAGCACATTGGGATGAGTCCTGATGAGTTGTTACGGTTAAAGCAGGTCACAGGTTTGGCTTCTCTGTTCTTGGGTAAAGACTTCAGTAAAGCTTGGGATGTAGAGCAGATCGACGAAGTTGCTGAGGATTTAGACGATGAAGCTGACAAGAGTTTGGTTGCCGTTTGAATCATGGGAAGAAACCAGATTCAATATGTGGGGGGAGGTGTCAAATCGGCGCCTCTACTTACAGCGTGCAATTTGCTTTACAGGCAATCATCGCCTGTATGGGCGATACATGAGACGTGTTACCGAGGAGTGGCGCAACAGCTGCGTCAATGCTCTGACGGACTACAACCTGAACCGTCGCGCATGGATTGGTCACGCAGCTTGCGCTTTAGCACTGCGCTGCCCAGAAGACATCACGCGACACGCATGGAGCTTTTTAAGCAATGAGCAACAAATTTTGGCGAACAAGCAAGCTAATCGAGCCATTCAGTCCTGGGAAATGCGCTACCGACAGAGTGCGCGAATATCGCCAGCAATGGAGGCGCCGTTGCTATTTGGACGAAATACCTGAAGAGGTGCCCAAAAAGGTAGCAGCGTCTGGTCGAGCCCCATCTTGGAAAGCAGTAGCTGTTGCGTTATTACAGAACGACCTGCATTTGTATCAGCTTGGCTTTGCCCGGCCAGCTTATGAAAAACAGCGTCGTGTTGTGCGTTTAGGCCAAATTGCAATGCATGGCCAAGCTGCGGAAGGAACGCAGCTCGAACTGTTTGATTCGCTGAGGTCTTGATTAAATGGCAGCAACTAAACGCAAATTCATGGCGGTGACCATGAAACCTGAGCTTTACGCTAAGGCTCAGGAGGTCGCCGCTAAAAGAGACCTAAGGGTGACAGCTTGGGTCCGTGAGGTAGTTGAAGCTGAACTGAAAAAACTTGGTTATGACTGACACCCCATTGCTCGAATGGCGCGAGCACTTACCGCCACATGCCGACAAGCTCCAGGCTGGCTGGCTCCTGTGCAAGGAGAAGAACCCGTTTCTGCTCCGCCAGTGCTATCAGCTGTGCCTCACTGCCCAGCGACGTGGCATCACGCGGTGGTCAGCTGATGCGATGTTTCATGTCCTGCGCTGGGAAACAGCAGCATCCATGAACGACAACGGGTTAAAGATCAACAACAATTACAGCAGCTTGGCCGCCCGTGACTTGATGGCAGAACGCCCGGAGCTGCAGGGGTTCTTTGAGCTCCGGGCCAGGAAGGCTCGGGGGAATCATGGTCAGATTCATTGATCTGGGCTTGACGTCCCCTAGATGGTCTGCCATCCTGTCTTTAGCGGGAGACCGCACCCACTCTGCTTGTTTTATGACTCATCCTCACTTCCTGCTTGGCCTGTGCTTCGGCGCCGCGCTCTCCGTTTCTGCATTCCTTTATGGGACTTCTCAGGTTGCTCCGGCTTTTACCGATCAAGCTCCAATTGCTCAAGCCCACGCAACTGGAGAATTTACAGGCCCCTGAGCAGCATCTTGGGGCTTCGGCCCCTCTCCCCCCTCCCAGCCCAGCAACCCTCGATCGATTAAACGATGACATCCTCACCCATCTCGACGGCTACAAAGACCACCTCTTGCGCTGCTACGCGGCTCATCTTGATTGCTGATCTCAAGCGTGAAATCAAAGAGCTAGAAGCCGAAATGAAGAGAGAAGTTGAGCTTTTAGAAAAGGAGATTCTATTAGGTCTGCTTGATGAGTATGCCGACGGCGATTCCTTTGTTTGTGACGGCATTAAATGCACCACTGTCGAAACTAAACGATGGAAGTATGGGAATGAAACAAAAAGCGTAATCAAAGAAATCCAGGAGCGTGCACAGCTTGACGGCAGTGCGACTCAAGAAAAAACAACCTCACTCCGATTTACTTTCTGATGACTAACCAACACCCACTGACTGACGAGATCTGCGAAGAGATTGCTGAAGATGTGTTCTACTACGACTATTCTATTCCAATCCTTAGATGTGATATGCGTTTCGCTGCTGATTGGCAGTTGGAGCAGGTGAACGATTTCTTTGATAATTATCGAAAGACTGTCATGGAAGTGAACCCAGGACACATCCCTTCACTGACAGAACTGCTGTCGTTAATGAATCAAGCAATGCGCCCAACAACAACAACAACACAGGAGGACTCATGAATGAGCGCAGAGTCTCTTTTGTTGTTTATTCTCGCGCTGCTCCCCAAGGCTCAAAGCGCCACATCGGTAACGGTGTCATGATCGAATCATCTAAACGAGTAAAACCGTTTAGGGCCGACGTTCGCAAAGCCGCTGAG
>Ga0208150_1001073_pt1 | contig 10541 bp, 7 predicted proteins | sample DEB08_DNA_8_FD_184534 | JGI IMG/M metagenome (GOLD analysis project Ga0208150, IMG submission 184534) | Aqueous microbial communities from the Delaware River and Bay under freshwater to marine salinity gradient to study organic matter... | ecosystem: Environmental > Aquatic > Marine > Coastal ...
TATTCTCCTACGATTTTAAGATTTTAATTACTCTGCTACTGGTGGTGTATAACCAGTTAATGCAGTTGCTTCAGCTTGTGTTAATCCCAAGTCTAATAGCTTTTGATTGCCATTAGCTTTGTCTGTAGCTTTTTGATTTTCTTCATTAGTTTTAGCAGTTTCTAATTCTGCTATTTTAGCTTGAATATCTGCAACTGATATTGGTGTTGTTCCATTCAACCATTCAATAGAATTGACATCATAATTTTCTGCAATAAACTCTGCTGAAGGATTTATTTCTTTGATTGCTTGACCTATTAATTTTGACATTTTATATATCTCCTTTTAAATTATTAACTATAAATTCCATTTGCAATTTCCCAAACTTCAATAGTAGAAACACCACCATTAGCTACACTATTAGCGTTAACTTGTGTTTCGTTAATATTTAGTGAACCATTTGAACTGTTCCAACAAATAAGTCTAAATGTTCTTGCATTTCCATTATTTGATGATGGTGTGTACATTCCACCAACATTTGTTTGAAACAAGTAATAGTCATCTACAGCTGCATCTCCAGCAAAAGAAGGAACTCCAAAGTGAGAAGTACCACCTAAATGAGTATGACTTCTACTTGCGTCAGTAAATATTGCTGTTGTATTTCCTACTTGGCTATCTGAAATATTAAATTTAAAAGGTGTGTCGTGGTTTGATGGTGAAGTATAAGCAACAGCATTTATCCAAAAACTACTGTCATTAGCAGTTGGTGTTATCGTAACATTTACAGTACCAAATTGTGCATAACCAGATGAACTATTAAATGAACCAGTACCAGTATATTCTGCTCTTTTAATTTGTAAAAGACCACCACCAACATCACCCCACGAAGGATTTGCACCTGTACCACCTGTAATTAATGCTTGACCATTTGTTCCTGCACCAAGTCTAGCAAGACCAGACGCATTTCTATAAACAATATCGCCTTGTGTAGTTAATGTTGTTCCTAAATCTGTTCCATCAGTACCATTAGTACCTGCTGAACTCATTTGTTCAAAGTAAGTCGCATTGGTTGGAAGGTTACCTGTACTTGCTAATATACAAATGTATGACGAACCATTGTACGATACGACATCATCTATAGTATAAGCTGTTCCACCTGCATAAGTTCCCTTCCATTTGAACTTAATTGAGCCGAGATTTACTGTAGCCATTATATTATTTCCTTATATTGTTGCTATTAGTTCGCCATTGTTAAGTGAGAAGGTAAAACCACTCGCACTAAATAAAACATCATCAAATGTGGCGTATGTTGCACTTGAAATGTCGTCATCACCTTGATTAGTAGTAGTGACTATTAAGTCTCCATTACTATCTTTGTGAAATCCATAAACTTCTGCTGAAGAAGCATTAGAAAATTCTAAAGCTGTTCCACCAGAATTAACTACTAATGCTTGACCTGCTGAACCTAATGCAGGTACATCATTTGCATCAGTAATACTGAAGTTAGATAAAGTGAATGTACCATAGGCAATCACCTCTAAAATATCGTTAGCTGAAGCACCACTAGAAAGTACGATTGAAGTACCTGTAGTAGCTGTGAAGTCTGAACCATTTACAAGTTTAACTCCATTCAAATAAATATCTGCAAACCCACTATCGTAGGCTAAAGTATTTCCATTATCATCAGCACCAGTAAATGTTGTCTGACTTGCTGTTGCTGTGTACTTAAATCTGTTTGCTGTTCCATTAACTGCTGAACCTGCGTTTATCCAACCACCACTTGAGTAGACCTTCATGGTGTCTGAAGCTGTATCGAAATATAAATCCCCTAAATCTAAAGCTGAACCATCTGGGTCTTGTGTTGGTGCAGTTGCACTAGCACCTAAATATGTATTTGCGAAACTGTTTACTGAAGCAAGGTTTGAAGCAACAGTATTAACTGAAGCTATAGAACCACCAACATTATTTACGTTAGCTATTGAACCTGCAACTGTCGTTACGTTAGCATTGTTATTTGCAACTGAAGTTACATCAGAAGAAATACCTGCAACAGTCGTAACGTCTGCGTTTACTCCTGCTACTGTTGTAATGTTAGCATTGTTTCCTGCTACTGTGTTTACATTAGCAACATTAGTTGCAACTGTATTTACATTAGAAATATCTGTAGCAACAGTTCCTATATCTGTAGCATCATTAGCAACACTTGTGACATCTGCTGATATACCTGCAACTGAAGTTACATTAGCTGATATTCCTGCTACTGTAGTTATGTTGGTGTTGTTACCTGCAACTGTAGTTACATCTGCATTTATTCCTGCAACAGTATTTACATTAGCAATATTTGTACCAACTGTATTTACGTTAGCTATATTGTTTGATACTGTGTCTATTTCTGAAGTAGCTTCATTTAAGTCGTTAGCCGCAGTTTCTATTTCAGAAATTGCTTCATTTAAATCATTTGCTACTGTAACTACATCACTTATATTTGTAGCAACAGTTGATACATCAGCTATGTTACTAGCTACTGTACCAATATCTGTAGCATCATTTGCAACTGCTGTGACATCAGAAGCTATGTTAGCAACATCTGTTACATCTGAACTTATACCTGCAACTGTTGTAATATTAGGTATGTTAGTTGATATAAATTGTTTGTTAACAGCATCAGTATTATCTACTGGGTCTGCAACGTTTGTAAGTCTTTTATTTTGTACATCCCATTGAAAATTTGCTGCGTCTAGTTTGATTACATCGCCTGCATCGTCAATAGCTTCTTGTGACATAAAGAATGCTTGGTTTGAGTCTTCATCTAAATCATTTTCAGTTAAGACTGAACCTGCCGCATAATCAACTAATCTTGAAGTTTGACTAGTTCTACGTCTAATTTCAATTGCGCTTGAAGAAGCCGGTGGTGAGGTAAAAGTAATTTGAGTTCCTGCTGAGTTCCACGTAAAAGCTGTTGTAACTACACCATTAATTGTTACGGTTACGTCAGCCTGGTCACGATATGAGAAACTTACAGCATATTGTGTAGTGCTGCCATCACCTGTATATCTTACAAATGAATTAGCCATTTTACTCCTTTTCTTCTTCTAATATGGGTACTTATTGTTATGGTTTTTCAGGAAGGTTCATACTTCCTATTTTTCTTATTACGTTTTGAATACCTAAAGCATTCTGCAATATAAACATTTGTGTTAAATCATTATATTGTGATTGTGAGAAATCATAATCTTTGTCCCACATTGCTTTAGCAGTTCTAGCAATACCTCCAGTAGGTGAAAATCCTTTTGTCCAAAGTAAATCATATGTTGGATTGCCAGTAATAATGTTTGAGTCTAGTCCAGTTGAACGATAATGAAATAAAGGATTAACTCCAAATATGCCTAATCCAGTGTCTACTGTTGCAGGTATTAATGAAGCAAAAGCTGAACGTTGAAATCCTGCTTTAGCAATATTTTTAATTATTTCTTCATCTGTTTTACCTAAACGTTTTTCTAAAAATTTCTTTCTTTCTCTTCCAGTCATTAAAGCTGCTTGAGCTTGTATTTGGGCTACGTATGCCATTCCTGCAAACATAGTTGACATCATAAAACCTTTGTAAGCTTGTACATCATTCATTTTTAATCCATGTAACAAATGCTTACCGTAGGCTGTCATCATAAATCCTCTAAACTGAAATAAAATTTTACCAGTAGTAGAGTCTGTTAAACCTCCAAGAAACATTTGTTCACCAATATCGTTTTCTTGAATTGTTCTTCTACCCCATCTGTTTAATGCATGAGCATAAGTAGATGCAGCTTCCTGGTCCACCCAGTTATCAATATTAATTCTTCTAATTTTTCTTTTTGTTAATGCGCCTTCTTCAGTAACTGCGTGTGCTTTAATCTGGTCAATAATTCTTTTATACATTGCATCAGAAATTCCTAAATCTCTAGCACGTTTTTTAGTCATAGCTGCGCTACCACCAAAAGCTTCATCAACCCATTTTTGCACCATACCTTTTAATGCAATTCTTTTCATAGCCATGTTGACTATGTTCATTCCAGATATATCTGCTGTAATTCTATTTAAATGGTCTAATGCTCTTTCTACTTTAACCACTTTTGATGTAGATAATCTTGCACCAAATTCATCAGATTGATTAGCTACTTGATTAATAAGTCTTTCACTTCCAAATCCACCAAAAACTTCTTCGGCTTCTCGCATAAACTCATCATCAATTTCACCATTTTTTAAACGTTTAACAAGTTTTCTCATTTCTGGTAAATGTCTAATTGTTTGACGTAAACCTACGTTTGCAATCAACACACCTATCTCAGCTAATTGAGCAAAACCAACTTGGTTCATAATTCTAGCAAAATTATATTTTCTCATTATTCTGCCAAATGTAGAATATGTAGTAGATATATCTTCTAAAGGTTTTCCTACTAAATGGTCATAACCACTTTGCAAAGCTTTCATTTCATTTATTCTAACTTTATCTTCTCTAGGTATACCCATGTTTTCATATTCTTTTTCTATCTGTCTCATCATAGCTGTCCAATCAGAACCAGATTTAAAACCTCTTTCTGCTAGTGCTATTTGTCCAGATAAATTATTTGCATAGTTTAAAAATAATATTTCTGAGTCATTTTCTAAAAAATCTGATATTGACATTTCGCCATCAGAATATGTTTCATCAAGTTTTGCTCTTCTGCTTTTAAATATGTTTGATGTTCCACCTTTACTAGGAAACACTGCGTTAGTTATTTCTAGTATTTCATCAGCACTTAAATCAGTTTGTTCTCTTAGTAGTCTATTTAAATCTTCTGCTTTAGCATTAAGTATTCCACCAATATTCATTTGGTATTCACTTTTTTGTTTTTGAATAACTCTCATTAAATATTTAGCTAATCGTTTATTTGCTTTTTCGTTAAGACCACCACGCATTGCTTTAGCTAAAAAGTTTTCTACTTTTTCAGAACCAAACCTATCAATAAGTTTAGAAAGTTTAGCGTTAGAATAAATTCTAGTTAAATAATTAAAGTTTTCTTCTACTTTGTCTGCACCTCTAACACCTGCGTCTTTTGCTTTTTGTAGTAACTCAGAGTATCTTTCTCTTTGTGCATTAGCCATTTTGTTTACAGCAGGGCTTTCTATAGACTCTCCTCTAATTGCTCTTGCAACTAATTCATTAAATTCTTCTCTTTTAGTTATTCCATGTAAATGCATTCTTTTAAAACCATTTTCTTTAAGCCATGCATCATAACTAGATACCCAATTTTTATAATATAAAGTACGTTGTCTATTTAATTCAAACTGTTTAACTTGTGACATAGTTCTAGACCTAACCCAGTTCTTGCCAGTCTTACCAATTGACTCGTATAAAATATTAGAAATACCTCTAACTAATTTATTCTTAGACATATCTGTAACGCCTGCTCTATCAAATCTAAACCATTTCCAAAAACCATTGCCCATAAAAACATCACCGTTTTCAGCAACGTCTTTTAATTGTTTTGCCATGTAGTTTGTGTACAGTTCAGCCATAGCGTCATTTTCATCTTTGCCTGTGTACTCTAGATTTTCTTCTTTTATTTTACATTCTGCCATTTAATATCCTTAATCACATTTATAAATTTTACCGTCTTTAGTAATAATGTATTCATCGTTACCATCAGGCATTCTGATTTCTGTGTTACCGTCTGTTCTTATTGTTGTTCTGTCAGCTAAATCTTTATTATATTCATCAGCTATTTTGTCGTAATCGTCTTGTTCAGTTTTGTTTGCAACGTCATATTTTTTGTTACCTTTTGTAGTAGGTTTTAATCCAGACTCTTCAACAATTTCTTTTTCTTTAACAGCTACGTAATCATCCATAGCTTTATTTAAAGCAATGTCATCTTCAGACATATTTCTACTTTTAAATCCTCTAACACTACCACCTAAAACAAATCCTGCCGCAGCAGCGATAAGTAATTCTTTTGTACCTAGTGTAGGATTTTGTGAAACCAATGCACCTTCTATAGCTGCGTTTGTAGTTCCTGCCGCTAAACCCCCTCGTATAATTCTTTGTATACGATTTGCTTTATTCATAACTATTGCAGGCGCTAATAAACCATCTGTTGCTATTGCGGCAGCAATTGCTGTTGGGTCCAGGACTGCTGCGAGAAATCTTGCTGTCATTCCAGTAGCAATTCCTTTAGACATTATAATCTTTTCTTTTTCTTGAACGTCTAAAATTTTTTCTTTTATTCTTTTTAATTCTGCAAAAGATTTTGCTTCATCAAATGCATCCCAATAATCTGGGTTAACATCTTTCTTTAATTCATCTTGTTGTTCTTTACTTAATACAAAATCATTAATACCAAATTCATAATTAGGGTCTAAATCTTCTCTACCATTGTGTTTTAAAATCCAAGATGTAATCCATTCCTGGTCAATAGATGCTTTTGCAATATCTAAATAAGAATATTTTTCAGATAATTTTCTTTTTGCTTCTTTATTTACTTCATCTATTTGAAACTGTTCTTGTTCACTAATAGTAGGTATGTCTATCATAGGGTCTAAAAACGATGGATTTTTATGCCCTTCTAAATAATCTGTTTCTTCTATTTCTTTATTTTGTTTTTCTAATCCTTTAATAATTGCATCTTTATTAGCATAGACAAATTCATTTTTACCTTTTTCAAATGCAGCTTCGTTTATTTGTGTTTGTTCAATTTTTTGATTGTACTCATCTTGTATTTTTTCTAATTCAGTTTTACCATCTTTTTTGTATTGCTCATTAATTTGTTGCATATCATTAACAAAATTAGATACAAAATTTTCAGCAGATTTAACTACTCCAGAACCTAAAGTATTCTCTGTCTCTGTTTTAACAATGTCAGCTTTAGTTTGATTATCAATGTTAGGGTTCATAAGTATTTCTGGTAAAGACCCATCCATACGTATAGCGTCTGCTTTTAACTGATTATCAATTAAAGATGTGTCAGTTTTTTTTAGCGATGCGCTGTGCATACCAGAAGCACTATTAATAACAAAAGAACTTCCATCAGAATAATTATAATTTATTGCTGTCTTTTTACCTTCAGCACTAGAATCATTTACAGTAAAATTATTTATTGTATTAATGCCTAATTCTTGAGCTGCAATATTATACCAATCTATTCTTCTATTAATTAAACCATTTAAAATACCTTTTTGTCCAGTTTTAGGGTCATTAGCTAAAACTATATCTAAAGTATTTTTTAATGCTGATTCATAATCTCCACTAATTAAATCTCTTTTAAAACCTGGAAATAATTTTCCTGCATTGTAATATTGGTCAGAAGCTATCATTTTCATAGAGTTAGGAAGACTATTCCAAGTTTCTTCACCTATGTCATTTTTCATTTGTTCAGTATTATAAAGAACAATTTGTCTAGCTAAATCTTTGTCTGACATTTCGTCAGCATTTAATTTATTAAAACTTAAAAATTTTTTTAGACCATCAGCTATATGTGTAATACCATATCCTCTTGTACTACCTCCCCCTTCTATAGCGACTTTTCTACCTTCCGTGCCTTCATGTTCAGCAAGTTTTTCAATTAAAAAATCTACCCATTCTTCATTCATTTATTTATTCCTTTACTATTTTTAGTCCGTCTTTCATTTCGTTATAAGCGTTTATGTCATCTACTTCGTTGTATTGAGGTAACTCTTCGCCTTTGTATAATTTTAATAATTTTTCGTTTCTTTCTTTTAAAACTTTGTTCCAATTAGCGTTATCTAAGAAAGCTTTGTTAAATTTAGAATTGTTGTTAAATATTTCACTGTAAGTAAATGCAAAAGATTTGCCTTCAACACTTACCGGTGCCATCGTATTTCTGTCCATAACAACAAACATATTGCCAAACCAAGGTGCTAATACTAAATCTTCTGGCTCATAGAATTTTGATTTTTTTGCTACTTCTTCAGAAAGATAAATAGATTTTTGAGTTAACTCTTTGTGAAACGTTGCGTCACCATCAAGTCCAGGCATTTTTCTTTTGTTCCATAAAATACCATCTACAGCTATGTAAGATTTAGTAACCATGTCTATTGCTTTTTGTGTTGCTAGTGTTTCATTAACACCAGTAATCATAAACACTTTTGCTATACGAATAGCTTCTTGGACTTGTGCTGTAGTGTCAGCATCATCTTTAAACCAAAATTTAAATTTCTCTTCTATACCACTTTGTATTTCATCATCTGGTTGTTCAAATACTTTGACTGCACTAGGAACATTCTGTACTTGCCACATTTTTGCAACAGCATCGTTTAATTCCATACCGTTCTTTTCTAATGCTAAGACACCTTCATAAAATATTTCTTCTTTACCAGTTAAATAGTCAGCAACAGGATTGTTGTCTTGTCCTAATCTTTTTAACATTTTAAATTTATTGTAAGCTTTTATAAATTGTGGAACTTGGTCTACTTGAAATATGTTTGTGTTATTAATTAAACCTATTCCTAATTCTAATTCTTCTTTCCATGGATAAAATACTGTAGCATTTTTTGACATAATAGAAGCTATGTAAGCATTGACTTTATCTTCTTTAGGAAATTTCTGTCCTCTGTTAGCAGGATTGCTTTCCCATATTTTTGCTTCTTCATCTACTAATGTTACTATTTTATTGTAGATACTATCTTGTGCTATTTTCTTATCAGACTCAGAAACTTTTTGACCATTATAAATTTCTTTATGTCCAACACCTTCAAAGAACATTTTTTCTACATTTACTTTTTTAGTTCCAGAATTAACTGCACTAGTAATAGCTGTAATAATTTTAGTTGCTTGTTCTTGTGTTCCAGGTGTTTCTAAGAAAGAAGGTATTTTACCATCTTGTCCTCTTTTACCTTTTAAATAATCTACAATCTTTTTAAATTCAGAAGGGTCACCAACGACACCGTTAGCTATTAATGTTGCTCTTTGTTCTAAATAATTTAATACGTTTTTATCGTAATCATTTTTGTTAACAAATTTTTCACTTACAACTTTGTCAAATCTTAATTCTTTTAAACCGTCTGCACCACCTTGTTCCCATGCTTTACCAATCATTAAGAATGCAGCATCGTTTGTTTGTTTGTTCATTAACAAACCTTTTGCTTTAGAAACTTTAGCATCCAAATCTAATCTCATTTGGTTCATGGAGTCGGTGTATGCTCTAGTGTAAGATTTAGTTTGTGTGTCTAATACTCTTAATGGGTTTCCATCTTCTGTTTGAAATAAACTGTCTACATTCAAATTAGCCATAGATTCACCAGTCTCATCACCACCAGTAATATTAGCTACTTTTGTTTCTACACTGTTAAAATCTTCAATAGCATGTGCTAATCCAAAATTAGCATCAACAACAGCTTTTGCATAATAACCTTTTAAGTTTGCTACTCTTGGGTCTTTATTATCAATTAATTTTTTAATTTCATCTGGGTCTGTAATACCTTGTGCTTTTAAATTATCAAAAACATCTTGTGCTTCGTTTTGTTGTTCTTTTTTATAAGCACTAGTAAAATTACTAAAAGATTTATTAAAATTAGATAGCGCATTAGAAATTTGATTTAACTCAGAGTCTTTTGCTTCTCTTGGTCTACCTGTAGATGTTGCTTGAAATCTTACTGGTACGTATTGTGATTTATATGCCATGCGTTATCCTGTAAAAAACTTTCTATCTTCATTTGCCCCATAATCTGTTCCTGCACTTGCAATGTTAATTGCTAATGCCATGTCACTAGGTTGTACTGGAACTGGAAGATTGTTAATTGTATTTGCGTAAGAAGCGTAAGCTTCGTTTTCTTGTCTGTTAAATGACATCATGTCTTTAGTAAACGCCATGTTAACATCCATAAATTCTTTATCTGTGTCTGTGCCTACATCTTTATAAATAGCTGTAGCGTTTCCAACATTAAGATTTAATTGTTTAGACATTTCTGCAATCTTTTCTCTTTTAATTGCATATTTCTCAGCCGCTTGTTCTTTGGCTGCGTTTATTTTATTATTATCAATTGTACCGTAGTCATCAAACAGAGCTGCACTTGCGGCATTCTTAGCATGAAAGTTTGATACAGAAGTTCTATAGGCTTGTTCTTTTTTTGCGTTATGGTCTGCAACTGCACCAACAATGTCTAACGCAAATTTAGCTTCTGCTGTACACATATTATTTTAACTCCTTCATTACTAATATAAAATTTTTTTGTTCATAACCGTAAGGTAACTTTTTCTTAGGTTCAAAACCTAAAAACTGTAACCATTTTAAAGTTTCCCAATTACGTTCATCTACAAAGTTATAAAGATATTTATAACCTTTACCCATTTCGTTTACCCAATAAGGACATTCTTTTAAGAATTGTCTTACATGGTTTCTAAGTTGGTCACTTGATAACATCCATGCAACGCCATAGCCTTCAGCAAATTTACATGGCGCAGTGCCAAACATTCCAATTACTCCTTCTTCTTCTGTACCTAAGATAGTGTAGTTTCTTGAACCTTCATAAGTGAAGGGAAGAACTAATGCTTTTAGTGGACTTAGATTGTCTGAAGCTTTTATTTCACGCCTATC
>Ga0208150_1001074_pt1:0-2500 | contig 10530 bp, 8 predicted proteins | sample DEB08_DNA_8_FD_184534 | JGI IMG/M metagenome (GOLD analysis project Ga0208150, IMG submission 184534) | Aqueous microbial communities from the Delaware River and Bay under freshwater to marine salinity gradient to study organic matter... | ecosystem: Environmental > Aquatic > Marine >...
TTAGCCTAAAATTCCTAATTATGAACATGGGTTTGAACCTAAGAAATTATTTGGCCTCAGTGAAGCATTCGGCCAGTGTGCTTACAAAATTTATGAATATTGTGTACTATATCATAAACTATTATGAATCATGGACTACAGTTCTCGTACAATTAATGTATTCACGATCGAACAGAATAAATTATGGATACCGTTTGTTGGTGAAATATACTAATTAGCTAACCCTTAGCGTTAGCCTATTTTCTGAGGTTGTTAACAGTATATTATCAAATTTGAAGTTAATGATATTTTATCTTTCTCAGGTCTTCATTCATATTACATATTATATATTTAGAATACAAATTGCCTGGTTTATTTAGCATTCTTAATAATTAGACACTTGCGCAAATGACATTCTGATTGATGAAATTTAGTAAAATTCCAAGCCTTAGACGCATGTATGTATTTTGTATGCTATGAACTGTTTGTGAAACAACGTTTTTCTTTTCCAATCGAGATGCTGAGATAAAAGAATGCTAATTTATTGCAACGCGTTCTTTATTGAGTCAGGTTTTAGGAAAAATATACGATATTTAAGTTAGGTTGCTAAGCTTGACCCTTGGGTCATGTAGTAAATTAAGTGTTAAGTCTATCTTGAGTGTTAAACATAGTGACTGGCATTTCTATAACTTAATTCCTAACGATTTAAGAATGTGCTAGCAAATGACTGTTGGTTGGATGGAATTATTTTGTGTAGGCCTAAATATTATTTAAATTATTTTTCGTGTAATACTCTGTAATGTGGCCCGTTAATAATTTTGTCACTCTAATCTTTCTCTCTCTCTCTGACCTTGCAGAGTAATCGAAAATGCCTTCTCCGTTTCTTCTAGGTCAGAAGGCGTTCACTATTCGAATTTAGCCAGAAGACAGACGCAGCCGGCCTGCGAAACGCGTCGCAATATAAAATTTTCGGCATTTTGGTCTCTTCTGGCTTCTTTATTTTTTGTATTTTGTAAGACAATGCACAATATAATGAAATAAGTTCGTAGGGTGTATTTTACGGTGAAATGAAAATTATAGTCTTAGCCGAAGTGTGAGTTATGTATGAGTTCTTGATAAATGAATTCTGTTCTTCTTTCTTGTAATCTATTCTTGTCTTTGAAATATATTTGAGATATTTTTTCTTATGGGTGGGTGTATTTATTGTAAACACCTGTCTCGTTAGACAACCTCGTTAGACTTAATGACTTAATGTTAAATGAGCATTGCGAAGTTCTTCCTACTAAGGTTTTATAATAATAATTTTTTAAAATATATAAGAAGATTTATTTATGTTAAACTATAGATGTTCTTTAGATATAAAAATTAAGAATATAAGAATTTCATATTAATCAATTCTTATATAATCTAAATGAATTTATTTTTGGTCCCCTGTTATTTAACCCTATTTCTAGACGAATTGGAACATGCAAATAAAATAGAGATTCAATGTGATTTGAAATATTGCAGATAACTTGTAAATTATTATGCCTGTTATATCTTAGGCGGGCTTAGCCTCAGACTGAGAGCAGTATTATAAAGATAAGTAATTCCTCTTTTTAATGGGTTATTTTCTAGTGTTAATTTTGATTCTGATATGCAGGTTTGTGAAAAATTATGAAACTGGCATTCTTACCATAATCTTAGGCTCGTAGCATTCGATAACTTATGTAGTATATTATTTAATTGCTAATTTAAACTTGTCAGATTACATCCGTGGGTGTTAATGAACGGAAATGCCAATTTGAGAAGCGCATAGGTCCTATTTTATTATACGCTAATTTCCCCATCCAATGACAGGCCAGGAATAAGGAATTCCCGGTCCTGAGATTGGAACGTAATAGTTGCTTAGATAAAGAGCGTTAGAATTATTGACATGTACAAGATAGGTCATGTACATGTTATTGCCTCTTGCATTATGATAAAAGGCGCGTTGCAATTATTATATAAGTTATTATTGTCATCTTTCCATTGTTCTAATGGTGTCATTGTTTCTAGACAGGTCAGACACTAATTAATTCCGAACACACGTGGGGCCCATGAACGTTGTACATGTCAGCGAATATGACATGTAATATTCCCTCGCCCTCCCCTGAAAATGTCAACTTGAGTCTGTGAGGCATGTCCCAAGTCTGATTTTGCGGTTCCTCTATTCATTTTACCTGTGTTACGTAATCGCTTGCTGTCAGGTCATGTTTATTACCTAATTACATAACTTAAGAATAATACATGTACATGTAAATGATCACATGTGGTGAGTGGATGCGGCCGCTGAGCATAGCATGGCCATGGGTTTCTCTCTCTTCTTCTTCTTCTTCATCTCCCTTGGCTAGGCTATGGGGTTATCGGCCGTTTAGTACATGTTTTTTCGGGTTACATGTGCTTACATGTATTATGTAATAAAGTACATGTGACGTCAAGGGCATTTCCGGGTCACATGTGTACCTTACATATGCATTTCCCTATACTTGCATGTATTTTC
>Ga0208150_1001077_pt1 | contig 10522 bp, 12 predicted proteins | sample DEB08_DNA_8_FD_184534 | JGI IMG/M metagenome (GOLD analysis project Ga0208150, IMG submission 184534) | Aqueous microbial communities from the Delaware River and Bay under freshwater to marine salinity gradient to study organic matter... | ecosystem: Environmental > Aquatic > Marine > Coastal ...
GCTTTTATTATGTCGTGTTTCTTACGTGCTTTTACCATTTCTCTTAGTGTGTTATTGGTTATTAAGATAACAGATACTGCTGGCGTTTAACTGCGGACACATCTAAGTCTCCAAGCTCCGGCACATCCGGCAATACTGCTTCTGGGTTGTTGTTGATTTGCTCCGCACGGAACTCGCCTAGGAGATCAACAGTGAAAGTCTTTGTATATGTTTCTCGTACTATCGTATTCATTCTGCGTACATTACAAGCGTGGGTCACGAAACAGTCATGTATAGTTGCTAGGTCAAAGTCAACCTCATTAGCTACTTGATGTACGATAGAGGCGTCAAGGCTGTGGATAAAGTTAGCAGTGATAGAGTTACATTGTCCTCTTTCATCTATGTTATCTCCAAGCTCATCTGTTGTTATACTGATGCTCATGTTTTGGAACACAGACTCCACCTTTAACTTCTTAAACTTGCGGTAGCTCTGCACCACTTTGAATCCTGTAGGTGTAGACCAAGTGATCGGTTCATCGCACCCTAATCCACGTACACAAGCACGAAGGAACTTCATCACTCTGTTTACTGGGCGACACGTTTGATCTGCTAATCGATTGACGATCTTACATAAATAGATAACAGCAGTTAACATCTCACCAGTCGATGACCAGTTGTGATTTACTCCGATACTTTTAAAGACATCTTGTACGAGGTTGTAATGAGTAGCACCATACGGACGGTTCATAATGGCAAGCTTCGCTAACTTTCTGCTGATACCAAACCTTAACCACTCCTGTGCAAGCACACCTCCGTCGGCCTGTAGCTCATCGTACACACGGTCAGCAAACTCTTGGTACATATCGTTAGCTCGGTCTTCCTCCACTAAGTTACACATACGTCCGATCTCTTTGTCCCGCAATAACAAACTCAGTATCTGCATACCGTTGTTACTACAATCCTGACGAACAGGTAGATACGATACGTATCCGTACCCCTCCTCTGTGAATTGCTTAAACTCCAAACAGAATCGAAGGAAACAAAACGGATCACTTGCGTCAGTCCACCAATCGGTTCCGTGTGGGTCATTCGCTGCTTCAAGTATAAAGTTCTGTCGTTTACCTACCCACTCAAGTCGCTCCGCTCGTGTACCTTTTACTCCCCACATATTAGCTCCGTGTATAAGTACAGCTTCCAAGTCCTCTTCATCCACCACCTGCTGTCCGTTACTAAAGTCCAACAAACTCTTCGCTAAGTCAGAACCTTGTGGGTGTAAGTAGTACGGAATAGCGTACACTCTGCCTCGGTAATCGCAACGATACGGAAAGTAAAACTTGTCCCAATCACTATATATCTTAGCTAGGTGAAGGACACGTAAGGTCAGGTAACGCTTGCTACTGTTCGCTTCATTCATCTGCTTGATGTCCTTTTGCTTCAGCTTCCACGCCCTCAGTTCCGTCTCGTCATTACCTGTGTACCTCGGTTGCTCTGGTATCTCGGAGAAGTTCGGTATGTTTCCAACCACTCGCTTGTTGTCGTAACACTTTCGAGTAATTTCTAAAATCTCTTTGTTAATTTTCCAACTTACCTTCTGAAGTTTATTAACAGCACTGAATGCGTGTTCGTAAGAACGCTCGTAATCCTTGAACCAAGACATCGGTTTCCCTGTGAAGAACTCCTGTGGTGGCATATGCTTTAAGCTGTACCCTCCACCCACTAATGTGTACCAATCAATCGGTTGGTCAGGTAATGCCATCTTGAATACACGGGTCGTCTCTTTCCACGCGTCAAATCGTTTGACCCAGTCCGTATACTCACCACTCGGTACACATATACGCTCAGGTTTGTGTCCCTTCTGAGTGCCAACAGCAAAGCCTATCTCCCATACACCAGTCTCAACTCGTATCTCTTCCAATAACCAAGCACCCAGTCCCGCCTTACACTTAGTATCCCACAGCGTGAAGCGTTCCTCTTCGTAGTCGTAAAACTGCTTGAGCTTCATCGCTTTGGATCGGTCGTCAAGAGCAAGTAAATCTTTCTTGTGTGGATGCATCAGCTCCATCGCTTTGTCCCATCGTGCTTGGTTCTCAAATGCTTTGCCGATCTTATACGCCATCCGTCCGACAGGTAAATTAAATTGGAGGTTATCAAGCACGGTCTGTAAAGCCATCGATGCTATCTGATACGGACACATATCCAATACAAAGGTAAGGAATAACGGAGTGGTGTGCTCGGTGTTGCCTCCGAATGTGTACATAAAATCATCCACCCTCTTACCTAACCTCGGAGCCATGACCCGTAGCAATCGTTTCGCAGCTTCGGTCGATGAAGACTCACCCTCTGCTCTCAGCTTTGCTTGGCGGTTACGATACGCTGTGCGTCCCCACTCCCTCATTCTCCAAGTTGGGCCACGAGTTTGTTTCTCTTCGCTCATAATGATAACTCTAATTGTTCAGGTCTTATCCAAGCAGCAGCACTTTGATCGCACTCTATGTAATCGGCAATAACTGCAGCTCGTTGTCCTCTAGTTGGTGAAGGATAGTATCCAAACTTCTCACAGAAAAAGCCGTTGCGTTCAGCATTAGTAGAATCCGCACTCTTAATCGGTAACTTTGTATATACTTTAGGATTCAACATACGCAAACCATGCATACGTGTCTTCGGTTTACCCTTTTCATCAGTAGCTACATCCATGATTTGATTCATTCTTTTCCACCACACCTTTGAGTTAGGTTGAGAGTACTCTCCGCTACTTCCGATACAAATGTAATCGTATTCATTTATCAATCTTTCTAATCGTTCGAGGGATTCATGCATGTGGTACACTGGTACTCCTAAATGTTTAGGTAATGTCCAAGCATTTAACCACTCATCGTTCTCTTCTTCTGATCCATCAATAACATCAGGCATAACTGCCCAATCAAAACCGGGGTGATGCATCCACTCACGAACGAACGACAAGTAACCATCCATATCAAATGTCTTGCCTTGTTTCCACGCTGTGAATGCTCCGTTATCCAAACAAAAGGATGCACATACACTAGCAAATAAAGGTAACTTGTCACAAGCTGCGTAGCTAACAAAACAATGCCGTCCCCTAGCTAATGTAATCCAATCTCTGCTAGTACCTGCCCCAGCCATGCCGTGATAATGTATCATCCTTTTAAAGTAGGATCGAAGTCAGGAAACTCTAAGTTATTCAAAGCTTCTTCAACTGTTGGAAAGATATGACAAGCGTGATAACGAATCCAAGGAGAGTGACTGTTAGTTACTACAATGATTTGTTTTTGTAGTGACCAAGCAAACATGATCTCCATTGCTGTGCCGTAACTTGGAAAGTCGCACTTAGCTAACACAGTATCACAACTCATTATCCATGTCTTATCCCGCTTTACAATTTCTGTTGGTGCTTCCGCTCGTCTCTCGTGTCCACGGTAATCAACATCGGTTGGAGCAATGGACATGATATTCTTTTTGCGTAGTAATTTCTGCGTTGCTTTTCGCCACCTAATACAAGTGTCGTCTTGCTCGTAAATCGGTCCCGCTAAATAAATTAATCTAGCTTGTATCATCCTTGTACCTCCGCACACATACCCACTTTGCAAACCTTTACTGATTCTAATTTTATATGACTAGGAAATCTGCTTTCAGATAACCTCAAGAATATGTGTCTAGCTATAGCTTCAGCAGTCGTCTTGTCCATGAACTCGTTCAAGTATGAATGATCTAAGTATCCAATAACATGCTTGCACTTCTTCTGAAATTCTCCTTGCTCCATTAACCACCCGTATCTTTGGTCAGGCTCTCCACTGATGGTAACAAATACTTCATGACTATGTCCGTGGATAGTAGCGTTTTCTTTTCCGATGCCGTCTAATCGGTGTGCAGCTTCAAATGTAAATCTCTCTGTTACTTTAGTTTTCATTGGTAGTAATTATTAAACCAAGATTTCGGTTGATGTCTTTGCTTCGATGTACGATACGGTATTAACTTGCCGTCTTGGTCACGTACATAATTACCGTTGTTATCGAGTTTGAACCCGGTGATCTGATTATTGGAAAAGAAGAAGTCGAAGCCAGTCTTTATCGCTTCGTGATCCACCCCACTCCAGTCAAAAGGAAGGTCAGTTGGTTCGAAGTCTGCGAATGTCTCGTTCATCGGTGTTAATTAATAAATCCTGTCGGATAATGTCCGCTTCTGCTTCCCAAAACAAGTCAGCTCTTTCTCGGATCGTTGTATCCTTCTTTTCTGAGCCAGTCTTCAATGGCTTCTTCATCGCCCTCAAATTCTTTAATCTCTGCCAAAAGCCATTCTCTTTCTCTTTGTTCATAGTCTTGTTCATCGCATGGGTTTGTGCTGTTTAACCAGTTGTCGTAGTTAACTCCTCTCATAGTCCGTTAGGTAGCCATAGTTTAGTGTTCCTATTATGTTTTCTCTTGTTCCAACGAGCAGGTACAACTTGCAGGTTAGAAGGATGATGTAAACCACCAAGAGTTAAAGGCACAATGTGGTCAACATGAAACTCTATTCCAAGTTTGTTTTTAAGACGGACACTGTGCTCATAATATTGTTTAATCAGCTGTTCCTCTGTAAATGTAAGTTTAGTACTAGCTTTTTTTACAATAGCACGACGCTTACTAGCCGCTGTTCTACCATAAATAACAGTTTTATCTTTATTGTTATCTCTCCACCTGTAAATACTAGCCAAAATAGAATTTTTATTTCTTAGATAATACTTTCGATCTTCTATTTTCTTACGCCTTTTAAATGTCTTACTCTTCTCTCGGTTTCGTCTAAGCTCTTTCTCTCTTTCCAAGCTTTCGGTAGTAACCCACACTTCTTTAGCTATCGGTCTACATTTTTGCCATTGCCTGTAAACCAAGCCTTTTACGAATGGATGTTTATCTCCTCTTTTATAAGTCTTGTGAGGATTGCCTGTTTGTATAGCTACTTGGTCTATCTCAATGCCTAAACTTCTTTTATCTTTCGTTCTCTTGAAATCTTCTATTGTTTTCATTCTTCTAATCGTTTGGTTTCGTCCTCCAATAGCTGTTGCAAGGACAGGTAAAGTGGAAAGTATTTGTGGTCGGGATCAAGCTCCCCATCAAACTCATTCCATAAGATGTGGTACATTAATTCTTCAATCATGTCAGCGGGTTGTAGTAAGGTTTCTTTCATGGTCGGTTAATCTCGGTACATCCACGCTGTAAAGACGATTGCTACGATTGCAAAACAAAATAAATCAATTGCTGTCATAGTGGGTTGTCCTCCGTTTAAATAGTTCATCTTGTAGCTCAAGCAATCTTTCACGGACACTTACAGAGTCAGGTAGCTTTTGCTTGACGGACAGGTAGTGCTGGATCAAAGCTTCAAGGCTTGCATCGCATAGGTCGTTCATATCTAAAAAAGTAGGTTCGTTGTTACTGGAAGTCATGTTCGGAACACTTTGTGCCTTCTCTTTCCATTCCTTGCAAGGTTTTTTCACAAGTTGAACAGGTTTTTTGTGAAATTTTATTAAGCTCACGCATAACATCTTTTGCTTGTTCTATGAAATGCTCCTTTGATTCCGCTGTGCCTTGATATTCCGGATAGTCTCGACAGCACCATATAAGCTGCGGACAGGTAAGGTATCGCTCGCTGTCTATTCTATAGAAGAAAGCAACCTTTCGTCCGTGGTGATCGGTTAGGTATATTGTTACTGACATATCGATTGCTCCAGTTTATTTAGCTTTGCATAGCATTTGCTCAATTCATTTCTAAGCCAGTCCACATATGTCGGATCGTCTTGCCAGTAAATTATAGCTTGCTTTGTATCCTCGATTATTTGTTCAAGGTTTCTTATGTCGTCTATTTTGTTCATGGTATAGTTTTATTTTGAGGTTTATTTAACTTGAAAAGATTGAAAACAAGATAGCCACCCAAGCAACAAGCAGGATAATTGGCATGGTTTTATCTAAGATGTTTTGAGGCGTGAAAAGCTTGTTAGCTTCTCTTTCGATTTGATCGGCAGGTGATGGTAGTTTGTTAATGATTTTCATGAGATATAGTGTTTAGTTAAGTCCTGTAATCTTTCGGACGATGTTCCAAGCTGCATCGCAAGGATGATCAAAGTCAATACCCTGTTTCAACCATTGGTTGTGAATCTTGCGTCTTTTGGCGTAGCTTGCGTCTCTTAAATGAAACCTGAAATCATGATGCCAAAAATAAGCGAGTCCCATGTAATCAGGAGTCCTTACTAAAGTTTTGTCGAGTCTTTGGAGCTTTATATAAGCGTCTGTCGTGAGAGCTTCTAAGTTGAGTGTGTCTGTCATAATAGTAGTATAGTTGCGAGCAATCTGCTCTTGGTTATTTAATAAGACCCATGCGTCTTGCGACTTTGTCAAACTCAGCGTCCAATCGATCGCATTCGTCTAGCATGGCATGGCAATTAGCAACTGTCTTAGTGACTTTCTTGTGCCAATGTTTAACCTTGGCAAGTTGTGCCGGAGTTTGAGCGATTGAGTAGCCGTCTTTAAGTGTGGTGATGATATTGGTTTTCATAAGATATAGATTTTTTTGTTTGAATGCTGAGCGGAATTGCAAAGCATGGAATCACCTATTGATCGAAAATCTAAAGCTTGTCAATACTTCGGTGTTATTTTCTATCGAATCGATACTCTTTGAAGCTGAGCTAATAGTTGTATAACTGGAGCTAATAGTAAGATAAGAGTTGTTCAAAAGGTTCATTTATTTTTGAACTTAGAACCTGAAAAGCGAAAAAGATAAACAAGAGTAAATCCATAAATAAACTAAAAGGAAAGTACTTCGATAAGCTTTCGATCGATAACAACTGGCAAGCTTTACTGATGTGCTTTACTCGTGTCAAGCTGATTGAAAGCTCTTAAGTTTACATAAGTCGTTGACTGCCAACAAAACTAATTAGACATAATGTATATATCACGAAGCTAATACCCCTCCCCTATAAGAATCTTGCGGGTACATGGGGTCAAATAAACTTCGCCCGTATATAGCGTAAGCCGTTCAGATTTTTTTAACGAAACCTTTTGAAGTACCTATTTTTGCTTGTTATCTAAAGCATCTACATACTCTTCAAGACCAGCTTTTATAGCTATGCCTATGTAATCTTCATCGGATGCTACTTCTTTGCCCCATTTAACAAGCATATCGTGGGTTGTGTCTTTCATCTCCAGTTCCATCTTCACGTGCATCTCTTCTTCTTCAGAGACGATCCGTATAACAGGAAGGTCAATAGCAGCTCTAGAAGTTTGGGTAGATGTCTGTTTCGTCTTCGGTGTCTTCTTTTTCATCGGTTGTAAAGTCTCCTTCGAATATAACGTCATCTGTTTCAGTAAGTACTGACAGTTTACAGAAGTCCAGACATCCAGCTATAGTGTAATCGTTAAGGTCGTACTCACGTTTGAACCGATACACAAGCTTTGCTAATTCGTACTGGAACGTATCTGTTTGATCGTTGATATTCATCGTTGGTGTAACTATAACATAAGGCGAGACGTTTTCATAGGTAAATCGACGACCAAGCTGTACACCGCTTAGATACTTACTTTTTAACTTTTATGCTTTACAAAGTCCCTTCGGCTTGAAATGATTATAATCAAGATATTACGTAGTATATATTGTATACGTATCGTATTTCTTGTTAATAAGCTATAAGCAACTACTGCTTTAGAGGTTAAATTAGCTGATACTTGTTGTAGCTATTTTATTCCACTTCGTTACATAACGAACCTTACAAACGCTACAGCTTCCATCATATCAATATATCAGTTGTTTAGTTAGCTCATACTTCGTTCTTTCGCTAACATCTCTAAAAGGTCTGATTGATGGTAACGATTATAACTGAACCTTTTAAGGATAGGTGTGTCTACAGACGTAGACCTAGTAAATCTAAACTTTAACTTTAGGATTACAAGGTATAGCTATAAGTACAATATAACTGTATTTACACTAACTACGTCATCACCTTATATAACAGATATAACAGTAATCAAAGAGTCTTTATCGAACGAAGTGAGTAAAGACGATGAGAACGATAGTGAACAAGGTTTGTTATTAAGTAGGAGTGTTAACGACTACATCCAAGTGACAGCTACAGCTTTGTTATTACGCTTATGGAAGCTATCAGTGAAGTCTTGTAGTTCTTTATGAAGGAGTTCTTGTTGTCTATCAACCATCGATTGGTCAGCGTTAGCAGCCATCTGCTGCGTCCAATAACCAACAGCGATTGATAAGGCGTCAAGACGGTCATCGTGTACTAAGCTACCCTTATCCCTTGTTATCCTAGATAATTGATACATTAACATATATCTGGTTTGTTGTTCTATTGGATAGCTAAGAGCTGATCTGTAATCATTTGTTATTACCTTAGGGTCTACAACCAGACGATGAGCGTTAAGTACAGGTTCCATTACATCGACGATACGTAGCTCCTTTTGTTTGTTGTGTCGTACTTCTTCTATGGTTACAGGATAAGTTGTTCTAAACAGAGGCTTTATCAGCTCCATGAACATACCGTCTCCAAAGTTAGACTCTATAACAACGATATTAACTTTGTTATCCTTTGCTATAGCTACCAGTTGTTTCAGGGTCTTTTCGTCGTACCCACCTTTTATACCACCAGCATCAGGTACGTACAACTGACCGTTAAGCATCTTTACCACAGCGTACCCTGTCTCGTCTTTACCACGTCCAGACGGGTCAATAGATAGCACAGAGCCTGTATACGGTATCATATCCCCAACAGTAGAAGAGGGTCGTCTGAATCGATCCCCCGCCAATCCGACATTAGGTAACTCTCTATCTGTGTTATCAGGATCAGATGACCACACTATCTTTTCAGGGGCTAAGTCTACATCCACATCCGATATTATCAGATCGTTTATCTTTAGTGGGTATCGATCAGCATCGCTTAGCTTCGGGTTCAACATGAACTGTAAGGCGTACCCGGTACGACCGTAGCTCATCTTTCTTTCTTCTAAGTCAAGATCAGTGAACCGTAAGGGTTCTGTAGAAGTACCGATAGTCTCAGGAGCTATGTTATCCTCTATAAGGGGTGCTAGATCGCCTCCGTAGTTGTTAGAGGCTTCGGTATCGTCTGGATACTCTGAAGGCCATATACGGCTCTTGTAGCCCCTTTCTCGCAGTTTGTTGTATATACTGTCCTCACATTGAGGAGTACCAAGAAAGATGATACGGGAGGAGTCGAGTGGTTTAACGATAGCGTCGAACTCTTTTACTTGTTCATCCAGCTTATCCCTCATTCCTTGAGTAGCAGAGTTATTAGCTACCTCTACGTCGTCCGCTACGATGATGTCTGCACGGGAACCTGTGAGCTGTGATGATATACCAAGAGACTTAACAGAGGGAGCGTGAGACGCTGGAGCTGGACCAACATCAAAGGCTATCTTACTGAACCGTTGGTTCTCTGATGGTTTTAATCCTTGTAGTATTGGTATCTCTTGGATGATACGAAGGGTAAAGGTAGAGAAGTCATCCGATCTATTCTTACTGGCTGATACAACAAGTATATTCTTAGCTGGGTCAAGCAGTAGCTGATGTACTACAAAAGCTGATGTTATCCAACTCTTACCTACACCCCGGAACGCCATGATAACAGACCGCTTAGGACCGTGTTGCAAGTACTCCGCTATGTCGTATTGAAGCGGGGTAGGATCAGGGAGGTTAAGGTGTTTCCAGACTAGGAATAGAAAGTTTCTAAAGTCCCGTAGCTTGGGCGGTATCTCGATGTTGTTCTTCTTCTTCAAATGGTAACGCTTTTAATTGATGATCTAATGCTTCCAATGGCGTACCGACACCGCTGTCCATCAATACATTGTTATCTTTCAGGAACTGTCTGGCTCCATTGAGTAGAGCAGCGTTGTACTCCCCCATATCTTCCATCATATCTATGCTGTGGCTGTACGCTCCTGCAATCTTATCGTGCAGTTTACTTCCCTCTTTATGACTTAGCATGATGTTATACTACTAGTGGTTGTTATCTTTGTAAACAAAAAGAGGCGGCTCCGAAGAACCGCCCCTTAATGATGGATGAGCTAAATCTTAGCTTAAAGCAGCTTCGAACTCAGCAACGGTTCCTAATTCAGTTCCGTTGTGGTAAAGGTTAGCATCTAAGTCAGCAAGAGCAGCAGAGCTGTCCGTTCCGGAGATGTCGGTGGAAGCAGCAGTTGCAGAGGTTGAAAGAACCTTGAACTTGTCGTCTCCTTCGTCCCAGATAAAAGCAACATTGCTTTCGGAAGAACCACGCTCAACGATGAAACCACCGTCATTCGAAGCGTTAGTACCGGAAGCTGCACCTTTAGAAAGGTTCATCAAGGAGTCAGTAACATCGATGTTAGTGGTGTTGATCGAAGTGGTCGTACCATTAACAGTCAAGTTACCAGAGAACGTAGCGTTAGCAGCACTGATGTTTCCGCTGAACGAAGCAGAGTTACCGTCAGAAGCGAGGGAACCAGCTTGAGTTTGCAGAGCAGAGATGTCGCTGTCGTTGCTGCTGATAGCAGAAGTG
>Ga0208150_1001083_pt1 | contig 10502 bp, 15 predicted proteins | sample DEB08_DNA_8_FD_184534 | JGI IMG/M metagenome (GOLD analysis project Ga0208150, IMG submission 184534) | Aqueous microbial communities from the Delaware River and Bay under freshwater to marine salinity gradient to study organic matter... | ecosystem: Environmental > Aquatic > Marine > Coastal ...
TATCTGCCCAACGCGCACCCCGGTTTCTACTCTTGCACACCTAGGGCTTCGGGCTCGTACTGGGTCAGCACGGCCACGTCCGCACCCTGCCGAAGCGCCGTCCCAACGATGTAGTGGAACTGGGCTTCGGCATCAGGGCATTCCTCAATCTGGTACTCCTCGACCTCGTAGGCCATCCCTTTCCGATACCACTCGATCCGCACCACAGCCATCAGTTCGTAGGGGATGTCCCCGACGTTGTACCCCAGGATTGGCTTCCTGGGGCGCTTGGGCTGGGGCGGTTCAGGTTTAGCCACGGGATCCCTCCAAAAAGCCCATGCGGCAACCCGCAAAAGCCCTAGGAAAAAGTTAGGCGGCTTGGGCTGGTTCATCAGTCCCACAGGGCAGAAGCGTCGTTTTGGATCCGCTGAAGCTCGTCCGGCGTGCGTTCTTCCCTTGGGGATATATGCAAATCCTGTCCTTTTACACCAGATCCCTTGGTATCACTGGGAAGTAAATCAGGACAGGGGGTAGGCGTGTCCTGATTTGCCTGGTCCTCTCCAGCAATTAAGGACACGTCACCAGGCTGTCCTGATTTACTTTCCAGTCCCTGACTGGGATTTGGTGTTTTAGGACAGGAATTCACACACTCTCCCCGCGAGAGGATTGCTTGGTACGTATTCAGGGGTCTGGAACCAGTAGGGATCGAACCCGCGACCCGGACCAAACCACGCGACACAAGCCTCTGTAAGGCCTTCGGAATGGCGCCAGCCTTCCCACCACACAGACGATCGCCTGCAAGGTCGTTCACGGTCATCTCACGGGGGTATGACGCCCTTAGGCGCTGGAGCACCCGGTCAATGACCGACGCGGGGTTGCTGGAGTCGTTTTCGACCTCGGCAAAGTCCGACAGCGAGAAAGTCAGGTCATCTTCCAGCTTCATGATCAGCCTGGAGCCGTCACGACCAGCGCGAGATTTTTCGACGGTGATCAGACGGGTGTTAGGACCGAGCTGTTCAAGTTGTTTTTTGTCTGGCCTGGAAATTCGCCAGCACTCGTCCACACTATCCCGAAGCGAAGTTGTGCCCCTGAATCCACCAGACTTGTTCGAGTGGTGGATTAAGAGAATCGTGCAAGCGGGAAACAAACGCCCATTGTTGTTAGCCAGCCAGTAAAGAGGGCTAGCAAACTCTTTTTTGTTCTCGTCAAAAGCAGAACCCCGACTGCAACCAGTGATCGAGTCAATGATCACCAGCTTGGGGCGGTGCTTTTCAATCAAACGGATAAACCGGAAGTACCAATTCAGATCCCAACCCATCTGCACATGCACAGGATCGGAGTCAGTGAATTCCAAGTCCCGCATCTGCTGTTGGACTTGAACCTCGCTCTGGTCGCCATTTAGTACCAGCACCGACCCTTGCTGCACTGGGACATCGTCTGCTCGAACACTGAAGGGGATTCCTCGGGCTACGTGTTTAGCGATAGTCCAAGCGGACATCGACTTGCCGTCGCCACCAGCCCCGTGAACCATGACGACACCCGGGCACGGAAGAAGATCCGGGATCAAATAGTCAAACTTCAGGTCTTTGTTCAGAAGCGTTTCAAGGCTCATCACCTCATCCTGATCCTCAAACTGAAGTTGCGAGATCAGTAGGCGTTCGAGCGCACCAGCGTCGCGGTAACCAGCCTCAAGGGCCAGCGTGTTCATCGCGTGAGCCGCTTCTGCCGGGTTTTCAATTTCCTGGATCGCCTTAGCCCGCTTCATCACTTCGGCAAAGTCGAGGACGACGTTGCGGATCCGGGTGACGTTGTCGGCTTCAACGTCAGCGACGACCTTGCGAAGGTCTTCGGACAGCCAAAGCCGACCAGGCATCTGTTGGTCAGCCAGCCAGAAGAGGGAACCAAGGCTGACTGGACCTTTACGGAAGGACTTCCAGACTTCCTCGCAGGGGTTGCCGTCTGCCCAATCCTGTGAAAATTCTGGGTCTTCTGCGGACCAAGCGGACCAGAGCGTTAATCCAAGGTCAGTCGGCAGTTCCGAGTGGATCGCCATTCCAACTTTGATCCAGTGATCACGGCTGCCAACGCCTTGACCAGGGATGACCTTGAGTGCCGACTGAACAATCTCAGCAACTTCACTGGGGTCACGATCCGAGAAGTCGAGCGCCTTGCGGTTCTTGATGAAGCCACCGTCTTGAACGCCCTTGCCAGAGGCGTCGCGCATTTCAGCCAGCAACCAATCAGGAGCCGCTGGAATGTCGTCCAGGTCGCCCTCAAAGCCGTAGTAGCCGTCTGGCGCCTTCCCATCACTAGAACCGGGGTAAGCGCCGTAGATGACGCCCTGACGGCCCCACAGCACCTCATAGCCAGCGCCGGTATCGGACAGACCAAAACCTTGAACCTCGCCCCAGTAGTCAGCAGGAACGCGGAAGAGGTATTTGGCAGCGTTGGCTTTGGTCGAGGTGATGACTGGAGCACCAGCGAGCGTCTCACCCCATTTCTTTTTAAGACGAGCAAGGTTGCGATCCACATCAAGGATCACGAGACCTTTGCTGCGCGGCCCGGTGAAAGCACCAACAGCACGGAACACCTCAGGCCGACGCTCGATCTGAAGCGCAACGTCCGCCGGGTTCATCACCTGGTGGTGAGATTTTTCAAGCGGCGTCTTGCCCTTGCTGATCTTGCCCGATTGAAGACTGGTGCCAACGGCGTAGATGGGCGCGTAGGCGAAGCCAGACGGGAGTTGTCGGACAAACGCCAACAACTCCTGCACCTTTTGAGTGCTCATGTTAGAGTCTCACACGAGAATGTTTAGACCGCCCTTGCAGTTAGCCACTGCAGGGGCGTTTTCTCAATGTAGCCAGCTTTGTCAAGCGTGTTGACAATCGTGCTACTGTCGTAGGGCAGCCGACAAAACGGTTAGCAGCACCCTGTAACACGACACCATGAGTTTCCTTTCAAAGACCGCCGCATCCAACCTGACCAGTGGGTCAAGCGGCGGTGGCTACCTGAACTTGAGCAAGGTGCCCGACAAGGGCGAAGTCCGCTTCACGATCCTGGAGCAGCACCCGCTGGAGTTCTACCAAGTCTGGGCCACAAACCCTGATAACAAGCAGGAACGTCGTCCTTTCCGTTGGGATTATCAGCCCACCCCCGAGGATGTGTCTGCTGAGCTTGGCGATTGGATTGCCGACGAGAAGTACGAGCAGCCCGGCACCCAGGACGTGAAGTTCATGCTGGCGTGCCCCGTGTATAACTACGGCACCAGTAGTGTGCAAGTTTTCAGCTTCCACCAAGTCACGGTAATGAAGGAGGTTGATGCAATCTCCCAGATGGAAGATTTCCAAAAAGACATCACTACCGTTGATCTAATCCTCGGCAAAGATACGTCGAAGCCCCCCGCTTTGATGTACACAGTAAGGCCCGTTCCTAAGAAGGGAACCGAGGAGATGATCGCCGCAGCGTGGATCGAAGCCAAGGACAACGGCTTTGACATCAGCCGCCTGATCACCAACGGCAACCCATTCAAGGCAGCCTGATGGAACGGGAGTTTGGGGACGTGTTCTATGTGCATTGTCCCCACTGTGGCTCGGACTTTACCCGTCACTACATGGTCACTACGTTTGACCGTACAAGTGAAGATGGTCCAGTGACTGTCACTCCTGAAGGGTCACTTCCTGCTTCTGCCAATCCAAGCAATCGCCGAGAGGGTGTGATTATTGAATTGCTTTGCGAAGAGGGGTGTCCTCCGTTTCAGCTGTGCATTGCGCAGCACAAAGGGCACACTCAGGTGTACGAGCGCTGTTTTTATCCCTAACTCATTTTTGCCCCGTCATTGCACGGGGCTTTTTCTTTGGTAGTATCAAATTGGGAAAGTGTATTTGTCACCTCCAAGTGCAAGACGTTCTGGCTGGATTAAGACGCTGGCGCCTGGAGCAGGACAATTCTGGGCCATTCAGGGTCTACCGGAACAGCAAAGGAGAAGTCTTCCACTCTGTTACACACATCCTCAAAGAAAGCGACGAGAAATGTAAGGCTGCGCTGGCGCGATGGGAAGAACGACTGGGGCCAGCCGAAGCAAGCGCCCAGCGGAACATTGCCGCCACCAGGGGCACACAAGCCCACGATCAACAGGAGTATTACTTAAAAACAACAATGCAGCTGGCGCGATCCGCTGCTAACCGCCGCAACGCCATCAAGTTCGACGAGAACGGGCTGGCACGTATCCCTGCTCCTATCACCAAGTGGGCGCTCGACAAAGTCCACCCCAATCTTCCCAGCGTTGGCTGGAGCAGTTCTGGTTATGCGCGAGGACTGTCTAGCTGGATCAAGGAAAACTGCACGGAGATTTTCGCGTCCGAGTTTTCCATTCATCACCCCGCCGGATTTGCGGGCACATGCGATGCCCTTCTATCCGCAAAGAACACCGAGCTGGGGCTAACAGGACGCGAGGTGCTGGTCGCAGACTGGAAGACAACCGTCAAAACAAAAGTCTTAGATGAGTCTCACAATTACGTCCACCAGATTGCCGCCTACAGCCTCGGCCTAAAGCATTTGACCGGACTGGAGCCTACAGGCGGCTTAATTGTGCTGGCGCGACGTTGTGGTGCCCCTCAGCTGCATGTGATGGATAAAGACGCTCTCAAGCGTGCAGAAGTCGCATTCATGGACAGGGTTCTGCGATATTTCGACCAGCTAGAAGTCCCGGCCTAAAAACCCACCCATACTGTGTAAGAAATTCGCCATTCATAGCGATGGCTGGAGCAATGCTGATCCTGGCTGGCATCCTCATCGGGCTTTACGGTCTTGCCGTGCTGCTCGGTGACCGCGAACCCGACGGCACCGTGCGTGAGAGTATCAGCGTGAGACGCAAGGGTCTCAAGCGTAAGGAATGAAAAAGCCCCACCACAAGGGCAGGGCTGGTGCTCAAGCCTGCGGCTTTCGCACGAGGCCATTACTTAAGAAGTTTGAAGGTGAGTTGATCGCCGGGCTTGCCGTCTTGCTGCCATTGCTGGAGCAGGCTGGCTAGTTGCTTATCGGTCAAGCGGATCACCAGGGACCCGCTCAACACTGCCACTTGCTTATTGCGAGTCATTCTCAACTACCTTTGCGAGAGGGCTGGCGCTTGCCGGCATCGCTGCGCTTCTTGCGTGGAGCACCTTTGCCAGCTTTGGTGCGCGTGGCAGGAGCCTTGGGTGATGTGCGCGGAAAAAGTCCCATATCTTGTGGAAAAACCTTCTCCAGAAGATCGGCTGGGATGTCAAAGCCTTTGTTGACGCGCTGGCAATCACGCCAGTAGGGCACGATCTCCACGCGCATTTGCATGGGGCCTTCCTTGCCGTAGAGCTGGTGCAATTCGAGCAGGGTGGCCCAATCGTCCGAACGTATAACAGAACGTTCTACAGCCCAGCGGAGGTCGCGCAACATGCGCTTCTGGAGCCGAATCTCCTCGCGCTCCTGTTCTCTTGCGTCCTTGCGGTCGTGATGACTGGCGAACATCAGACTGCCTCCACCATGTAGACGGTTTGGCCGGAAGCGGTGCACATTCCGCAGTCGGTGATGTGCAGCAATCCACGACGCTGGAGCGAACGTGCAACCCGCACGGTGTCGCGGTCTGTGCTGATGGTGTGATGACCAGGATGCTTGCGGCAGAAGTCCAGCATGTGCTGCTGGAGGTAGCCAAGTCGTTGTGCCATGGTACGGCGAATCAACATGTGCCCTGTAACAGTAGCACCATGCCCGACCCACGCCAGCCAGGTTACCAAGTGTAACAAGACAAGGGATTATGAGCTGGTGCGGATGCATGATGGTGGGACACAACGCCCAGCCGACCAGCTGGATTGATCATGTTTGAGCTTCTCGTGGTTCCCGCCTACGGGCGCAACTACAACAGCAAGGCCGCCATCTGGGATGACTGGTGCGCTGGCAAGGACTTCCAGGTGGTGCCCCACGGCTCCTACATCAACAAGGAGGACGCCGACCGCTCCTCGCTGGCGTGCATCATCGTGCGCTACGGCAAAGAGCTTCGCAAGAGCGCATCAATCAACCTGATCCGCAATCGCATGAATTGACTGGCGCACTGAAGTGTAAGGCTATGATCAGGGCACGACCCAGTTTGTGACTGTCGCCGTGCCCTCACCTTCAAAGCATGACCCCCTTCGTAAGCTTCGCAAATCCAACCCAGAAGAACTAGAGCGTCGAGTGAATGACGCTTACATGTTGATGTTGCACGGTGGATCACGCCGTGAGAACTGCAATCAACTAGCCCAAAAATATAATGTTTCCTACCGTCAGGCGGAAAATTATTACTTCAAGGCTAGAGAATTGATGAAGACCGATATGAGTGAGAATCGCCAAGATCTCCTTAATCAGGTCAACAACATGCGCCTACATACCATTCAACGTGCATTAAAACGGGGGAACTTACAGGTGGTTGCCCACTTGCTCGATTCACTGGCGCGTTCAGCTGGGGAAGGCACGGCAGAACAGGAAGCCACTCATGCGCCAACGTTGAACATCAGCATTCAACCGCCGCGCTCAAACGGCCATTCATTGCAGCCAGCCAACGACGAACCGTTGCAGCTGGAGCCAGTGACGGTTGAGGCCATTCATGAGGACAGCCATTCATAAGGACGGCCATTCATAAAGGCCATTCATAGTCGCCATTCATAGCCTGGAGCCATTCATGGCCATTCATGCGCGTGCACGCATATCCGCATGTACGGCTGTTGTCCGTACAAGGGCACTATGCGTTTAGACGCATAGAAGGGACTATGCGCCTAGAGTCATAGAGTATTGGTAGGGTGAGCATGGCCGAACCTATCACGGGGTGGACAGTCTACCCCTACAGTGTGACACATTAATAAATGTAACAGTAAGGCGGGAAAGGGTCCGGCTGGTTCCTATTGTCGGGTCAAGTCACTCAGGCACATCACGCCATGACCTATCAACCCGAGCATTTAGAGCGCTGGACCTCTGCGGATCCGGCTTTCGGTTCCACCGATAATTACCTAGGTGCGGACCTTTCGGACTTTTACTTGGCTCCCGTATCTATCACGCGTGACACGTCCGACAGTGTGAGCCTGTCCAACTGGCAGGTTGTCACTGAAGAACTGGATAAGCTGGCGCGTCATGACGAAACCGGCATCACCCGGATGGGACATTGGGCCTGCGGTTGGTATGAAATCTTTCTAATCCATGCCACCGACAGCGAAGCGCTAAAGGCTGCCGACCAATGGGCCTGCGACCTCGAGAGCTATCCCGTAGCTGATGAGTCCCACTTAAGCGAGCTTGAAAGCCAGGAAGAAGAAGAGGCCTGGCAGCGTTACGGGGAGAGCGACTGGCGCGACGCCATAGCGAAGCAGTTGGAACAGTACGCTCCGGAATCTGCTGATCAATGGTGGGCTAGCGACCTAGCCGATACCCTGACGGATGAACAGTTGGCCGCTAGCTGGTCCGCTGCTTGCCAGGCTGACGGCTGGTACTGCGAGCATCACTCGGACGGTCCCTGCCTGAATATTCATGACGCGGCCAAAACCTTGACGGCTAGCACCCTTTCGGAGCTATTGGGCCAGACAATACTGCCCATTGATCAGCAATGGCGCTTCGAACAGTATCCATGGCCCGGTGCGTCACCCGCTCCGTTGCTGGCTTGACGGCTGGTCAGATCCCGTTCTAATGTTGCATAAGAGCAAACCCAACCAAGGCTCACACTATGACTGCTATTTCCGATCTGATGACAGGCCCCGTCATCATCACCCGTTACCTTGGGCCCACTAATCAACGCGGCTCCCGTGTTGTGGCGACACATCGCCGTGATTCGAGCCGCTCAAATTGTCATCCATGGCGCAAATGCCTGTCTTGGGATCACGCGCTAAATGCTGAGGCTAATCATCAGGCAGCCGCACAAGCTCTGCTTGATTCTTGGCCTTACGAAACCGATCTTGAGATTGTAGGCCGCGGCCATGATGCGGATGCCTATTACTGGCTCACCATGTCCCGCTCGCTTGGTTAGGGCCATTCATATGGCCTGCTTATATAAGCCATTCATACGGGCTAGGCGAGACCTAAAAGCAACGTTTATGTTTCGCAGGGTCAATCCTAGCCTGTCTGGTGTCACACCCGGCAGCGCCTGGCAGGGACTTACTGCTATTGAGAATCGTTTGCAACAAGTAGCGAAACGTCCTGTTGCTACTGAGAATCGTTTGCAATAAGCGATTGGGCGACTGGCGCTTTTGCTATTGAGAGTCGTTTGCAATAGGCGATTGTTACCGATTGTGAACGTTTCGGCGGTTCCCCCTGGTCGGGGTCGCCCGATGGCCTATTGTTAAACACAAGCGAGGCAACCACTCGCTTCCACCACCTACACCAAAGGAACCCCAAATGATCCAACAAACCAACGCGCTCACCATTGCAGTGGAGCCTTCTGGCGTCGATCTCAACGATGGTCAGATCATTGTCAACATCAAGGGCGGCGATTCTGTCCGCATCACCGGCATCGAAATGGAGATGTGGTTGCGTGAGATTCGCTACCTGGTGTCCTCTTTTGAGTGGAGATCAACCGGCAAGCAACAAGAACACAAGAACCAGCTGGAACTCCTGCAGGATTCCTTAGCTGACGTGCTACAGAAGATCAACGCAAAATCTACTGAAGAGGCCAAATGATGCGACCGCTTAAGTTAATTGCAGCCGGCGCTTTGCCGGTTCTTCCTTTGCTACTATTCTTACTGTAACACTTTGTAATATTACAGAGTGTTACAATAACTCCCTAGCAGTCCCCATCCGTGTTACACTGTAACAGTCAACCAGGCAAATCCCGCCATGACAACTATCACCAGCACCACGAACAAAGACGAGATTGTAAGCAACGCTTGCGAGTTAATTGATTCTCAGGCTGACACAATCTCACAGCTACAGCAACAATCCAAAACGTTATTCTTTGCCCTTGCGTTAAGTTTAGCCTGGCAGTTGTTGTTCTAGTTTGTTATACTTTAGGCCGGATCTTCCGGCCTTTTGTATAATTAAGAATTGTTGCAGGGGGTAGAGTCCCGAAAACAGCCAACGCGAGAAGAAGATAGGGAACCTACTGAAACATTCGCGTTTCTGTTCTCCTGTACTACAAGGGGGTAGGGGTTCGATTCTTGTACTACCCTAGAAGGCACCTCAAAAAATAAAAATGACAGCTACGGCTGGCGGACTGGATCTTCGATATGCCCAAGGTCAAGTATTTAGTAGCCGTAAACGCTTCCGCGTCCTTGTTGCCGGGCGAAGATTTGGAAAAAGCTACCTGTCATGCATCGAATTGCTGCGTGGGGCGATCGAGAGGCCGGGGGAAACTTTCTTTTACGCGGCCCCTACATACCGGATGGCGAAGGACATTGCCTGGAAGGTGATGAAAAAGCTGGTCCCGAAAGCGTGGATCAAGAGCAAAAACGAGACGGACCTAAAGATCGAGCTAGTGAACGGCTCAACGATCGAACTGAAGGGCACTGAAAACGCCATGGCCCTCCGTGGCCGCAGTTTGGCTGGCGTGGTGCTGGACGAAGCCGCATTTATGTCCAGCGAGGTCTGGTTCGAGGTCATTCGACCCGCGCTAGCCGACAAACAGGGCTGGGCACTGTTTATTTCCACCCCGGACGGCACCGCCAGCTGGTTTTACGACCTTTGGTGTTATGCAGACGAGGGCGACAACGACTGGCAGCGGTGGCAATTCACGACGATCGACGGCGACAACGTCCCACCAGAAGAAATTGAAGCTGCTCGCGCCCAACTCGACGCCCGCACCTTCCGGCAAGAATTTGAAGCCTCGTTCGAAAACCTCAGCGGCTTGGTCGCCATCAGCTTCTCGGACGACAACATCGACAAAACCGTCCAAGATTTGCCCGTTTTGCCCCTGCTGATTGGGGTGGACTTCAACATCGACCCGATGAGCGCCATCTGCGCGGTCAAAAAGGGCGACGTGCTGTGGGTCTTCGACGAAATCATCATGACCGGCGGCGCTACCACCTGGGATTTATGCGAAGAAATCCAATCCCGCTACGGCGTGGAGCGACGCATCATCACGTGCCCGGACCCAACGGGTGGCGCCCGCAAAACCGCCGGCGTTGGCGCAACCGACCACAACATCCTGCGTAAGTCCGGCTTCACGGTGTCTAGCCCCCGCAGCCCGTGGAAGATCCGCGACAAGATCACCTGCGTCAACACCGCGCTGCTCGATGCCACTGGAACCCGCCGCCTTTTTATCCACCCCAAGTGCAAGGAGCTAATCAAGTCTCTCCGCACCTTGACTTACGCCCCCGGCACCGGCCTCCCCAACAAAAACCTCGGAGTTGACCATGCTTTTGACGCTCTTGGCTACCTCTGTCTTCAAACTTTCAACCTTGCCAAACCAGAGTCCCTCGGAAAAACCAACTATCGTGTGTGGTAGGCACCTTCTGCTGGCGCACCATGGCGAAAAAGAAGCCCACAAAAGCACAAAAGAAGGTGGAAAAAGTCATGTCCGAGTACAAATCGGGCAGCCTCAA
>Ga0208150_1001089_pt1 | contig 10470 bp, 11 predicted proteins | sample DEB08_DNA_8_FD_184534 | JGI IMG/M metagenome (GOLD analysis project Ga0208150, IMG submission 184534) | Aqueous microbial communities from the Delaware River and Bay under freshwater to marine salinity gradient to study organic matter... | ecosystem: Environmental > Aquatic > Marine > Coastal ...
TGGATCATCGCTTAGACGCACCAAGCGGACATCAACCGGAAAATTTCCGGTTAGCTCCACCATGTAGTCACGCTTGTAAACGTTGCTGCTTTTGCCGCTGATCGTGTCTGTAAAAGCATCGACAAAACCGCCACCGTCGTACTGAATCTGTACTTTGATTTGAACTGAGCTGCCTTCAATGTCGCCGTCACTTTGAAACTCCTGCAATGCAGGAAGCTGAACAGTAATCCTTAAGCGGTCAACGTCATTATCAGTAATTTGACGAGTTACGGAAGTAGATTTAGTGAATTCAGCGTTGACCAGCTTTTCTCTCTGCGTGCCATTTAGACCTGGAATATACGTTTGCCCCTGAGTGCCATTTCGTGTAACAACGGTGTAACCAGTAAAATTATCATTTCCATTGCTGTCCTGAATCGGGGTGTTGTCCAGGTAAATACCTTTTAAGCCGCCTTCAATTCCTTGAATTTCGCCTTCGCTGATTAGATCTAAAACAGTGCCAAACTGAACCGATTGCAGGCTGTCAGATGCTTCTGATGGCGTGCTACCACCGCCGCCACCGCCGCCTTTGCCGCCGCCACCGCCGCCAGCACCACGAAGTTCAGTCATTTCAGTTGATCAACGTCAAGGGCGCTAGACAGCACACCGGAACCAGTGAAAACACGCCCATAGGCAATGGGCACTGGCAAGCCCTGCTGGCTGGTGTTGACAATCCCGCTAAAGCTAAAGGATTCGAGTCGTGCTGCTTCTTTCCCGCGTTCCAGCGAGCTGATTGCAGGTGCCGGGGAGATGGCTTGAGCGATTCCGGTTAGCACCAAGGCTGCGCCCATTGCACTAAGAGCCGTGCCAATCGCAGTTGCATTAAGGACTCCAACAGAAGAAACGCCTACGATGCCAGCCTGTCCAGCCCCAAAAAGACCTGAAGTACCAAACAAGCCCGCGCCTGGAAAAAGAAATGATGCAGCTATCAGTCCAATACCAATGCCAATCTGAGCGCCACCACGTCCGGCACCTGCAACTATCGGTGTGATGCTGAAAACTTCCTTTTCACTCCAAGGCAGTGCTAACGCGCCAGCCGTTTGATCGCTCAGTTTTTCTTTGCCAATCGTCACCCGGTAGCTGACGCCATCGCGCTCGCTATCCAGCAGCCATTTCGTCAGCCAAGGAAAATTGACGCACAATGCCTTAAGTGCTTGGGCTGGTGTCTCGGCTTCAAACTCGAAACGGCACTGCCCCAGCTTTTTGCGGAGTGCGCCGTAGACCTTAACGACTTTCATGCCGCAGTGCCTTGGCGGTGCTCTTCCAATAGTAACCGCCGTAGATGTCCCTGCTACTGAGCCGCCCCTGAAGGTGATGAAGAATCTGCTGATCTCCTAAATAAATCGCCGCATGATTTGGCAGCGGTGACTCCAGTTGCATCAAGATTATGTCGCCGTATTGCAGCTCTTCTAGTGGAATCGCCCTGAATCCTTCGCTAGCAAAATTGTCCAGATATAGATTCTCGCCACGCAACCAGAACTTGTCGCGGCGGGGATAGTCGCGCAGCTTCAGACCAAACTCGCGTCCGTACCAGTCACGGCACAGGCTGTAGCAATCAACTACGCCAAAGCTGAACTTGCGCCCGACATAGGGCAGCTCAAATCCTGCTGGCTCGCAGTATCCCCATTGTTCAGTTAGTGGGTTGACGATGTGCCAGGGCAGCCCGGACTTTTCACACGCCACCCGATCAGCCTGTGACGGGTTGTGGTTAGTCGTGGGATGACTGTGGATGACGGCGACAATTTCGCCCTTGTCTTCTGTCGCGGCATAGTCCGCTGGGTCGAGAATGAAGTGCTCGTCTGGCGTATCAGCGATATTGCGGCAAGGAAAATAACGGCGGCGACCTTTGACCACCGCAACCAAACCGCAGGCTTCACGCGGAAACTCCGCCTTGGCGTGCTCCAGGATTTGCTGCTGTAGAGCTGGTGTTAGCTTCACTGAGTTAGTCCAACTCCAGGGAATGATCCATAAGGTAAGTCAACATCAGTGCGGAACGTATATTCATCATCGGGAGCGGTAAAGGTGTAAGTTTGAGCCGAAAAAACACGCTCGCGGTAGAAAGTTGCAGTGAAGCTCTCTTTGTCGTTGTAGGAGATATTCAACCTGTCTTCAGATGTGCTTGAGGAGTACGAGTTAAAAATGTTGTACGTCTTCGTTCGTACAATAGTGCCACTAAAATAAGAATCTGAGCCGACAAACGTGACTTTAATTTGTTTGGAAAGCGGGGAGTACTTGCTCACCAGAATGTCGCCAACACTGGGCGTAAAACCGCCAAGAGTTAATATTCTGTTGCCTTGATGCACATAACGCCGACCGAAACGACGGAATACAGGCTCAAGAGTTAAAGTATCGAGTTTTTCATAGATTCCGTCAGGGTATGCAGCCCTGCCCATCGTTAAGGTGGTGCCCGTAATATCAGTAATCGTTGCGCCCTCGGGTGCTAAATACGTTCCAGTGACAATCATTCCGACCTGTAGTCCAGTTGTGTTAGCAACGACGATCTTGCTTGTGTCGGGCGACTGAAGCGTTCCAGATATAGATACAGGGCTGCTAGCTGTTGCATTAGCGCTCATCGTTACCGTGTTGTCGCTAACACTTGAGACCGTGGTGCCAGATGGCACTGCAAACCCTTTAACAGGATCGCCGGATTCAATATTGAAACCGCTAGACAAAACCAGTTGATTGCTGCCGACAGTTACGCTGCCGGTGTAACTTACCTGGCCGAAACGCAACTCACAGCTACTAAGACGCTTGCCGCATACGTCATTTGCCAGCGTGGTCTCAGCGCCATCGTTAGTGTTGAAATAGCGCGTGCCAATGTAACCGCATTCATCGCCGCGATACTTCCACTGGCAAACGTTGGCGATTAACTGCCGCTTGGGCAGCATCACACCAGCCAAGTCAAACTTGCTAGCCAGCTCAAAACTTACGGCGTCGCGGTTTTCGCTTGCCTTACGGTCAATGTACCAAACTTCATCGGGAAACTTGGCGTGGGGATCAGCAGCAACTTCACCGTCTAGGTATTTCTTAAGTGTGCGGATGCGCTTGACCGTTGCACCACCAAGGTCATTCCCTGCCGTTTTCGCATTGACCAGAATTAGCAGGGTGGTCATTGTCGAATCCAAGTTGCTGACGGTCAGCGTTGGACGTGGCAGTGATCCAGTGTTGCTGTAGTCAAAACCGTCAGCTTGAATTGGCAGCCTTGTGTAGGTGTTGCCGTTCCAGACGATGTTGCCGCTCACATCGGCATTTGCGCCGTTGTGCCATCTGTAGGTGTCACTGCTGCCGTGTAGATCGAAATCAAGCGTCATTTCAAACAGCTCGATAATTGCGCTTGGGGCAATCTCCGCCAGCTCTTCATAGGAACTAGCGACTGCTGTCCAGACCACCGTGCCGTCGGTGATCGTGCTGCCAATATCAGTGCCCCAAGCTGGTTCGCTGCCGCCTGACGTGCCAGCAGTCGTACAGCGGAAAACCAGACCGCTGGCTTGAAGCGTACTGGCGCGGACAATGTTGCCGACGCTGTAAGCAGTAGAGCTAGCCCAAGCTGTATACGCCATCAGGGTTCAAATACTTGGCGGAAAGTGGCTTGGATCGTGGCGCGGTTTAAGTATGGGATCGACTTGCTCCAGCTCTCGCAAACAAACTTGGAGCTTGATCCTTCGCCAGGTGGTGTGAAGTCGAAGCTTTCGTTATCAGCGGCGCGAGCATCAAGGAACGTTTCGATGGTGTCGGCGTCTGTTTCCGATACCTCAAAGGTCAGGTTGTAAGCCTTGGGATTTTGATTGAGCCCGTAGGTCAGGCGTTGTTCGTAGCCGTCCCCGTAGCGGACTGTGCGGACGACAGGAGCGCTGCTCTTCTGAACGCCGTAGGTCGGGTTAATCGAAGGGAAGACAGCCATCAGACTCCAGCCAACAAACCACCGGGGCGTTTCTGTTTGATCAGTTCTTGCTGGACTGCAAGACCGATTGCCTTGCCAAGCTGATTTGCTTGATCGGCATTGCCCTCTACGTTACTGCCGCTGGCATCGACGTTCACGGTGACGTTAGCTCCGCCCATTGCGTTGTTCGGGACGATGTTGCCCTGCGCTCCAGGGACAAACAGCTCGGGGCCGCGCTCTCCGACCGTGTAGGGCTTTCCGGCAGATACCTGACCGCCCAATGCTCTCGGCTTACCGCCCGTAAAGGTGCCGGAAAGAATTGAGAACAGACCGACTCCGTCACTCCCGCCAAGAGAACTAAGTCCGAAGCGCAACAATGCGCTGCTCAAACTTGTTAGCACATTACGTAGTGCGCTATTCCAGTCGTTAGTGCCATTAACCAATGTTTCAAATAGTCCCGTAAACTGTTGGCCTGCCGTATTAACCAAAGTATTTATTCGTTGCTGCATAGCTTCTTCTTCCTTGCGTGCATTTGTAGCTGCGCGAATGGCTTCAATTTTTTTCTGGAGGTTAGCTATTTCAGTCTCGTCAAGTGTTTTACCGTCCCGTTTGTACTGAGCTGCGATTTCTCTTACACGCAACGCATCCTGCTCTCCTTCACTAATCGCATTTACCTTCTGTAGTTCAAAGTCCAGTCCCTCTAAAGTTTTTGTAAATCTGTCGTTTAGAGCGTCAACAATCGTCTTTCTTTGTTGCAAAATACCCAGTAGTTTTTGATCTGCATCGACAGTTGCAAGCTGAATGCGTAGAGTCTCTTCAGCTTGGTTTTTGCTCTCAAGACGAGCAGATTTGATTGCGGCCTCGCGTTCCAGTAGAACGCCTTCCATTGCCAGTGCATCCATCAAAGTGGTGTTTTCGCCCAGCTTGGCTTCACCCTGTTTAATGGACAAGGCGTACAGCTGCTTCTTAAGTGCCAGTTCAATTTGAAGTTGGGCGAGAGTAGTATCCCGTTTGCCGCTCATATCCTGCTCAAGCCCGTATTGAATTTTTAGTAGCTCTGTTTCTTCTTCCAGTGCTTTTAAAACTTTTTGGACGTTATCTCGCAAGGTTTTTTCTAGTGCCTCTCCCCGTTGCTTAGCAATAGATTCCGGCGATACCTCTTTGAATTTTTTGATAAAAGCGTCTATGCCCGGTACTTTTAAACCAATGTCCGGCAGGCCTGGTAATTTTGCCTCTTGAGAAAGTTTTACAAACTCAGCAAGCAGTACAACGCCTTGAGTAAGACGACCTGTAATTTCATCCCAAAAGGTGACTTGGGACGCTGTTGCTACTTTAGCTTTGATGCTATTTTCTACAATTAAATCGGTTAGTGACTTCTGAGTAGTAAGCGCACCATTAGCGCTCAGATTAAGAGCAAGCGAGCGTGCTTCGGCGTTGCCAATCTCTTTTCGTAGTGCAAATATAGAGCTTAGTGCATTCTTTTGATTGATAGCAGCTTTAGCTAGATTTTCAAATGTTGTAGCGTCTCCTACACCGGAAAATATAGACGTAAGCGCCTCTCGGGTATTACCGTCGGTAAACTGTTTAAAGGAGTTAAGTAGTTCTAGGACGGCGTCGTTTTCAAGGCGTAATGCTGATGCGAGTTCTTTTACGTCGCTAGCAGTTGTAGTGCTGTTAAATCCAGTGCTTGAAACACTTGCATTTAGAGCAAGTAGATCAGAATTTAATCTCTGTGCTTTGTTAATAATGTCACCGATAGCCGTGCCAAGCAGGGAAAGACCGAATCCAAAAGTTCCGCCAAGTAGCCCGCCCGCTGCGCCACCTATGGCACCGCCGATAGCTGCAGCTCCGGTTTGACCGAACAACAGCGGAAACGCGCCGCCGACTAGGGCGTTGGATAACGCACTACGCTGGTTTGTGGAGCGCGTTTGTGCTCGTGTACGTTTTTCTTGTACTGCTTGAAGCTTTAGTTCAAACTGCAGTTCTCTGTTTGAAATAGCAAAGGCTTCTTTACGGTCTTGGAGTTCTTGTGCACGTTGTCGTTGTGCTAAACCTTGGATTCCTACACCCTCCTTTAGTACAGCCGTCCAGTTCTGCATTAACTGAAGATTTTGCTGTGCTTTTTGACGCTCTTGATCCAAAAGCCGCAGGCTTTGTTGGCGTAATGCAATGCGGTTAGCCTCTGCACGCGCCATCGCCCCGAGCGGGCTTTGGGGTCCCTGCATCTCCCCCGATATACCCATCAGCTGGGCAGACCGCTGACGTGCAATATCAACTGATTGACGGTTTTCGCGCATCTCTTGAAGACGCGCTTGCATTTGATTGCGGCTGGCAAAAACACCGGCTTTGGCTGCGCGATTTGCACTGAGCAGACTGGATTCCCACTGCTTAGTGACTTGCGCAGCTTCTTTTGCGAGACGGTTGTATTCGTCGATCTCGCGGTTGTACTTATCTGCTTCTTCCGTCAAATATGCCTGTTGACGGCGCTTAGTCTCAAGCGACTTAATTGCTTTTGATTCCTGTAGCTCCGTTTGTGAAATGCCACGCGCTTGGCGCACTAGGTCGTTGATTGCTCGTTGTTCAGCTGTTTGAGCTTTAGTTACAGCGACAAGCTGACTGGCTGCAGTACGAGCTTCCTCCGTAGTGGAGTGAAATTTGCCGATCTGGTGGTTTGCATCTTGTAGCTGCTTATTTAATTGGTTTAATGTCGATCCTTTAATTAAATCCGCAAAGGCTGTTTTTGTGGCATTCAGTTGAGTGTTTAATCCGCTGACTTTATCGGTAGCGCCAGCGATGGCTTCAGTTACCTGTTTGCCGATAGCTTTATCGACAGCTGCACCAACGCCGACCGCAGCAGAGCTAGCTTTAAGCAGCTGAGGCGCGAAGGCCATTGCTGCAACGGTGGCCATTCCCAAACTTCCGGGAATATGACCTACTTGGGTCAGTATCTCGCCAACAAGATGTGGAACACCGCCGAGAGCGGCGTCAAATGCATTGCCTACTGCATTTACGGCGCCTTGCAGAGGCCCGAGTTTTGCCGTAGCCGCTTGAAAAGCCGCTGGTAACTGACCGGCACCAACAACGGCTCCAGCGAACAGGCCGCGTGTAAATATCGACTTGATTTCGTTGCCGACTTTCCGGGCTGTACGGCCCAGATTGCGCATCGCCTTTTCAGGCGTCTTGAAATCAATGCGACTTGCGGCTTTAGATAAGTTGTCGAGCCGCTTCTGTAGCTTTGTTAGCTCAGTCTCGACCTGCTTAGTTTTGGCCCGTACCTGAATATCGACGTTATATTCAGCCACTGGGCTACGGCGGAAGTCTTATGTCCCAGCTTACCTGCTTTGCAAACTACTGGCGCGTGATCGCATCTGAGCGCGATCCATCGCTTTCTCCTCTTCTTCGTTGCGGAGTTCAAAGAACGCCGCCCAGCCGACAAGCTCCTCGGTCGTCAAGCTCTGAGAAAGCTGGGTCACTGTCTGACCCAGCTCTTTGGCGAGGAAGTAGATGAAGAACCAGTCTTTATTAGCTTTTGAGGGCGGCTTTCGCTTCCTCCACTTTGTTTTCGGCGCCAGAAGTCAGCATCGCCAGCTGGATTTCTTGGAGAATGCTGGCTTCGACATCGCGGCGCAGAGCAGCGCGTTCGCCGTCGGAAAACAGGCGCTTGCCGTCTTTGTCGAGAGCCTTCTCGATCATCAGGCTCAGAGCAAAGTCGTTGGCGTCCTCGGAGTCGGATTTTTTCTGGATTGACTCGCGCTCAGCGATGGTCAATGGGTGCCAGTAGATCTCCAGCACGACTTCGCCTTCGACTTTGACTTCGTGCTTGTAGAGCTGGCTGACTCCGAACTTGTTACGGAGCAGTTCGGTAGCACGCATAAATGAAGTTGTTGGTTACTACAGAATACTACGCCCGTGCAGTGAATTGGCAAGAAACGATGCCGATGAAGTGTGAGCGGTCCTCCGTGTTGATCGGGGTGGGGCCGACAATGTCGAGCACACGAGGGGATGCACTGTAGGTATCGGTGTAGCCGCTTGCGTTGACGGATGTCAGGCCGTCAATTATGGCCTCGCTGATTGCAGACAGCACGCTCGTCCCAGCGTTTTTGGGGACGTAGACAGTGCACTGGATCACCCCGGAGTAATAATCCTGGGCGGCGCCTTGGGTTTGAAGGGTGGAACGGTTGAAGTTGACCGACATGAGCACATACTTCGTGCTTTTTCCCGGGGTGGTGAAGGCGACGTTGTCGTACACCATCCTCACGGCACTGTCGGCATCGCTGACTGCGTCGGTAACTGCTTTCTCAAAGGCAGCGCGAGCGTTTACTAGCGTCATGATGATTCTCCCGGAACCTCATAGGAAACATACTTAGTCCCAGGGGAGAACAGATTGAACAGATTCCTACCACCGCTACCTTGACCAGACGCGACGCGGATGCGGGTTGGGGACTTCTTATCGCTAAAAACGTACTTCACTAGGTCTTTGAATTCGCCCTGCACATAGTTCGAGATGTTGTTTTTGGGCGACACAAGTGCGTCTGAGGCGTATTTAACGGTGTTACCGATAAATACGGACTGGTTCAATTTGAATCGGGGTACCGAATGGCGGGGCTGGATGATTGGTTGGCTGCCTGAAGCAAGTTCTACATAACCGCTAGGCATAGTAACGGTTTCGATCTTGTCCCAAGGGCTGAAGTTTTCCCGCTCGTCGCGGGCGCGGGGGCGACTAGTGGCCGCTTTCCAGCTAGAAGCAAAGAAACCCGTCAGCACAGGACTGACTTCTGGAGTTGCAAGGTCGTCAAGCGCAATTTGAACAAGACCGTTTAGGTCGTCTTCGAGACGCGCCATTAGGTCTTTTTTCATGTGCTTAATATCGCGTGCCATTAGAAGCGCACCAACACGATATAGAGATACTCTTGGCCGCCGCGATAGGTGCGGATGTCAGTGATTTGGGCTGTGCAGGATGTACCAGCGTAGGTAAGTGTTACCTGATCTTCAAATGTGGGTTGGCTGTTTCCGATCAGGTTGGGGGTGATATAGATCTTGGCTTGGCGTTCCTCGCGGCCTTCCTCTTCTTGGGAAACGACGAACTCAACCGGCACCTTGATGCTGGAGTAGCTGGTGTCGGTTGTGGTTAGTGCACCAGTTGCATAGTCGTAGCTGGGGGACGTTTTGCGGGTATAGGTGATGCTGGTGTCGAGAGCAGTACCAAGGTCTGCCACCACCGATTTGGCGATTGCTTTGAAGGCTGTGTCGAGTGCTCCGGCCATAATTAACCCCTCACAACACGTACTTGATAGTTGCCGCTACCTCCAAGGCAATAAGCACCGAGATAAGACTGCAGCCAAGGATAAACATCGAACACGTTGTTGACGGTGCCAACAGCTTGGCTGGATTTGTTGTACTTGACTTTGATGTCGCCGAGTTCGACGGCTTCATAGATGCCGGTCTCGCCTGTGGCGTCCGTGATGGCGCCGGTGTCGTTTGCTAGAGCGCGTGCCAGCTCGTAGGTGGCGTACTTGATGTCGGCTGGGATCAGCGTGCAGGCCAGCTCGATGCCGTCAACCTTGTATTCCTCGCGGGGCCACTTCAGCGCTTGGGTCTCGGTGCAGCGGTCGCCGTAAAAGCTGAGCGCGTCAATCCAGCGAGTTGCGGAGATGATGGCGCGATTTTTCTGGTCGTCGGTCTTGTCTGTCCAGGTGCTCGAATCCGGCACCGTCTCGAAGTAGGTGTCGGCTTCCGCCAACGTCACGTAGCTGTTGGCCGACGCGCCCTTCAGAGTGGCATCAATAGTAGCGGCCACAGTCAATACGCTCTTTGTTTGAGTTTAGCCCGCCTTCGCGGCTTGGTTGATTGCAGTTGCGCGTCAACCACCGAAGCGTGGTATATCTGCGCTCCAGACATCTCTAGATCCGCTGCACGTTCTAGGTGGTCGCCGTAAGGGATGTCTTCATGCCAGCGGCGATTATTCTGTAACACGTAGAGACGAACCAGTTTCATGCCCGCTCGCAAAACTGTCGATGCTGAAGGCAGCGTAAAGCCCGCAGCAGCAAAGACCAATCCCGCTCTTCCTGGTAAGGAAGTACGGAAGCTTGAGGATGTTGCGCTTGAGGTGCGCCGTCTTCGGGAAGAGGAAGGTCTTGATCTCCAGCAGATCGGCCAAAAACTGGAGGTCAGTTATGACGTGCTGAACCAGTTGATTCTGCATTCGTACAAGAGCACCATGAATACTCCCGTGGTTTTTGAGGCGCAGGAAAACTTGCGTCTTGGTCAAGAAGGTTGAGCAATAAAAAAGGCCCCCGTTTGGGGGCCTTCTGCTTGTCCTGAAGATCAGGCGTAGGCAGTGGTGTCGAAGGGGGTGTTGACCAACAGACGGGCCACGGGGACCATCTTGGTGGTGCTGAACACCAGGTTCCAGGAGCCGGTGGCTGCTAGGTTGCCGGTGGTTGCGGCGTTGGTGGGGTTGTCGCCAGCGGCGGCCCACTTGGTGCCGGTGATGTGGTAGCCGTAGTGGTAATCCACAGCCAGCACGTCCTGCATGGACAGGATGTTGCGGTCTG
>Ga0208150_1001094_pt1 | contig 10455 bp, 5 predicted proteins | sample DEB08_DNA_8_FD_184534 | JGI IMG/M metagenome (GOLD analysis project Ga0208150, IMG submission 184534) | Aqueous microbial communities from the Delaware River and Bay under freshwater to marine salinity gradient to study organic matter... | ecosystem: Environmental > Aquatic > Marine > Coastal ...
GGGTGGCGAGCTTCTTCGTCCAGAGGGCGGTGCGAGGTGCCATCGGAGACCGAGCAGAACACCTGGTCACCCTCCTGCTGCACGGCGGGTGGGCCGGGGGCGGCATGCTCGCGATGCTCGTCTACTTCATGGTCCTGAAGGGGATGAAGAGCGTCCCCACCGTGAAGTGGTTCAAGTCCGAAGTCGTGGAGGCCTACGGCGCCGTGCCGGTGATCCTCGGGCTCTGGCTCATCTTCGCGGTGATCATCCACGCCTGCCTCATCATCTTCCGACAGAGATTCGCGCAGCGTCTCTTCCCATGGCTGGCGATCCTCGGGACCTTCTGCATGGGCGTCGCCTTCGGTCAGAACGACCTCGCGAACTGCGCGGCCCCCGGACTGTCCGCCTGGAACCTCATCGAGCACCGCACCGAGTCGGTCGAGCTCGCCACCAAGCTGAGCCTCCCGAGCTGGATGCTCGTCGTCTGCGGCGTCCTCCTCCTCAGCGGCATGATCACCAAGCGGGCCCACCGCGTGACCCAGGCCGCGGTCAGCGCGGGGAGCCAGTCGAACGTCGTCGCGCTCTACGCGCCGCGGTGGTGCATTGCCCTCGCCCGTCGTCTGATCCGCATGCGCGGGAAGCTGGCCCCGGTCGCGCCGATCGCGCCGTCTCCGGTCAAGCCCGGGACCGATGAGCTCCGTGACTACGACTCGGTGCGCGCCTGCGTGATCCTCGGGATCTCCGCCTGCGTCATCGCCTTCGCCTCCAGCCTGAAGCTGCCGGTCTCGACGACCTACGTCACCTTCGCCGCGGTCGTGGCGACGGGGGCGGCGGACCGGATCATGCAGAGGGGGGATGCGGAGCTGAAGCTGGCCCGCACCATCTGGGTCATCTTCAGCTGGTTCAGCGCCGCGGTGATCGCCGCGGTCGCGGCCGGCGTGGTCTGCACGCTGATCGTGACGGCGGGGGCGGCCGGGATCGTGACCGGCCTGTTGCTGAACTTCGGCTGCCGCTTCGTACTGCAGAAGCGCGGAGATCGGCAGGCCCTCGCCGTGGAGAGCGCGGCGGCGGAGCGCATGAACCCGGAGCAGTTCGCGAGTGAGGACAGCTAGGACCTCCTCGGCCGGGGCTGAGTCACTCTGAGGTCGCCTTGAAGTCGTCGGGGGTGGACACTGCGGCCCGCGGTCTAGTCTTCCGGCTTCTCCCCCGGACCGGCCATGCGGACGATGCGCGGCTGGAAGGTCGCGAGGGTCTCCACGAGGTCGGACTGCGCGGCCATCACCGCGTCGATGTCCTTGTAGACCATGGGGGCCTCGTCGATCCCCGCGGAGATCAGCTCCACCCCCGCCTCCTCGACCGCCCGGCGGAGGTCGGCGCTCCGATACTGGAGCTTCGCCTTCCGTCGGCTCATCCGCCGCCCGGCGCCGTGAGCGCTCGATTGGAGAGACTCCGGCTCTCCCCGCCCGGCGACGATGTAGGTCGGCGCGGTCATCGAGCCCGGGATCACTCCCAAGACCCCTTCCCCCGCCGGAGTCGCTCCCTTGCGATGGACGACGAGCTCCTCGCCGTCGTGCTCCTCGATCCATGCGAAGTTGTGGTGGTTCTCGATCGAGATCAGCGGGCGCGACCCGAGGGCCTTCAGCACGCCGCGGTGGATGCAGTCGTGATTCGCCTCGGCGTACCGCCCCATGAGCTGCATTGCGCGCCAGTAGCGCTGCCCCTCCTCGTGATCGAGATCGAGCCACGCCAGATCTTTCACGTGGCGAGGGAGATGAGGGTGCAGGGTCGTCGCGACGCGCGACCAGTGGTCCGCCACGAACGCGCCGGCTCCGCGACTGCCGCTGTGGGAGAGGAGGGCGAGGTAATCCCCCGGCTCCAGTCCGCAGCGGGAGTCGGAGATCGACAAGGTCCCGAACTCGACGAAGTGGTTCCCGCTCCCGGAGCTGCCGAGCTGCTTGCGGGCTCGGTCCCGCACCCGCTGGAGGACGGGGTCGCTCCAGTCATCGTCGAGGACCGCGTGCTCTCGACCGCGGGTGAACCCCGCGCCGATGCCGAAGCAGGTCTCCCGCTCGAGCGCCTGCACGAACTGTGTCCGATAGCGCCGGAGGTGCTCCGGCGGCCGGTCGAGGACGGTCAGCTTCATGCGACAGGCGATGTCGACCCCCACGGCCTTGGGGATCACCGCGTTCCGGGTGGCGAGGACCCCTCCGATCGGGAGCCCGAAGCCGAGGTGGGCATCCGGCATCAGCGCCCCGCGGACGGAGACGGGGAGGTCGCACGCATCGATGAGCTGCTGCCGGGCTGCGGGGTCGATGTCCTCTCCCCACTGTCGCCAGGGGGCCGGATCGCCGACGCGCTCCTGACCCTGCCGGGCGGCCCGGTGGCGCTGGAGCTCCCGCGCGAATCCCCCGTAGATCGGGTCTTCGATCCACGCCTCCGCCTCCTCGACGATCGCGCGGAGGTCGGTCGCGATGCGCGCCTTCGAGCGCCCCTCCGCCCGCGCCCGGGTGACCCCTTGGATCGCGGCCTTGCGGACCGGTCCCGGAGGAACACCGAGCTTCTCCATGTCGCGACTCTTCACGGAGCACTCCTCGAGGCGGTGGGGTAGCGGCGATCGACCCGGGTCTCACGATCCTCGCAGTCTCGGGCTCCCCTCGCCGCAGATCAAGGGAGCCGGTCGGACCCGCGGAACCGGGGGGCGCGCTCTGGCCGCGCGCCTTCATCGACCCTCAGGCTTCTTCAAGTTGCGGTTCCCGCCGAGCCGATGATGGGGGAGGAGCTCCCGCCGCGGACCCGCCGGGGCTCCCGATCCGCCATCCACCGCCGGGAAAGGACCGAAGAGTGGCCTCTCGAGAACATCTTCGCTCCCTCGATGGCGGCAGCCGGGCGCGGCAGCGGGCGCGCTTCATGCGCGCGCTCCTGGCGATCCTCTCCGTGCTCCTCTTCGGCACCATCGGCCTCTCCCTCATCGAGGGGTGGACCGGATGGCAGTCCCTCTACTTCACCCTGATCACGATCACCACCGTCGGCTACGGCGACATGGGGCTCTCCGAGGAGGGCCAGAAGTTCACGACGGTCATCCTGGTGCTCGGCATCGCCACCACCACCTACGCCTTCGGGCAGTTGGTGCAGGCCGCGATCGCCTACCAGCTCGATTGGAGATTTCGCATGCAGAAGCGCGCGGACATGCTCTCGGGTCACTCCATCGTCTGCGGCGCGGGGCGCTGCGGCCGGGCGGCGGGGGAGAAGCTCCGTGAGGAGGGGCACGACATCGTGGTGATCGATGTCGACACCCACCATCTCGACTGGTGTCGAGAAAACAATGTCCCGTTCATCCTCGGCTGCGCCACCGATGACGATGCTCTGCGCAATGCGGGGATCGAGCGCGCGCGGGGGGTCATCTGCGCGACCGACTCGGACGCGGAGAACATCATGATCTGCCTCACCTCCCGGGAGCTGAACTCGGAGATCCTGGTGGTGAGCCGCGCAAACCAGCAGGAGTCGATCCGCAAGCTCCAGCGTGCGGGCGCCTCCCACGTCATCGCCCCGGCCCTCGACAGCGGCCGCGAGCTCGCCTGCTCCCTCGTCCGCCCCCATGTCAGCCGCTTCCTCCGCGCCAGCCACGACGCCGAGAGCCGCTTCCGCCTCATCTCCGTCCCGATCGAGGAGGGCTCCCCCGCCATCGGCCTCACCACCCGCCTCCTCGGCGAGCGCGAGCCCCACGTAGTCTTCGTGGCGATCCAGAAGCCGGGCGGAGAGATGGAGATCCGCCCGATCGCCGACGACCCGCTGGAGTCGGGGGACCTGCTGATCGTGCTGGGGGATCCGGAGGTGGTGGGGCGGTTGACGGAGTGGACGGGATGCGGGGAAGGGGTGGGGGCTTGAGGACCGGCCTCCGCCTCCCGCTTCAGCCGATCCCCGTCTGCTAGCTCCGGGTGGAAGGCAGCGCCATGCCCGCCAGCCGATTCGCCTCAGGCGGCTCACCTTTCCAGCTTCTGCCTTTCAGGGCGCACCGATTCCCATGGCTCAGGCGCCGGAGATCGTCCAGCTTCGCGAGCGCGTTGCCGGCGACGGCTTCATGATGCGAGGCAGCCAAGTTCTCTTCCGTGCCAGCGCAGGAGTTCAAGGCTGGATTCTTGGAACTCGCCCCGCAGGGCATTCATACGGATCTCCGTCATAGGTGCAGAACTCGGCTGAAACCATGCGATTTCGCCTCCTGGTGCAATCAGACCGACGCCTGTTGGCCGCAGGCTGCGCGTCTTCCGAGAGTTGGCGGCGTCTTTCCTCTGTAGCACGCCGGGTTGGCCCCACTGACTGGTGGGTCGGGCAAGGGGGGCGATTCCCTTTCCACGCTCACGGAGGCGCTTGCTCAGGAATGGCTGAGGAACTTCTCCTAGTCCGGGCGTGGCGGTTGTGAATGAGCGGGTCTTCTCGTTGCCCGTGGTTCGAGTCTGTCAGTGATCGGATCCCACCTTCAGCAATACGACGAGGGTCTCGAGGGTCTGACACAAGGCGAGGGCATTGTCTGTTCCTCAGGGTCCTCGCTTTCCGCGCAAACGTACGGCCCGGCGCATCGGTCGATGGCCAATTCGGCACGGTCGCAGGGCACCCCATCCTTCCCCCGACCGCCGTTCTCCCCTACGATTTCGGCAGATACGGAGGCCCCCTTGGAGATCCGGAGCTGCCGGGTGCCCGCCCTTCTCGGCGTGGCGCTCCTCTTGCCTGTCATCGCTTCCTTGCCGGCTGTCCTGGCCGATCCCTTCCCCCATCCCCCGCTTCATCCGCTTGCCGCGCTCGACCCTCCCGCTCCAGCGTCGCCGCTGGTCGAGCGGCCGGCGTCGGGAGCGGAGGAGGTGCGCTTCGGGGAGCACATCCGGCCGATCCTCTCGAACCACTGCTTCGAGTGCCACGGGCCCGATGTCTCGACGCGGAAGGCGGACCTACGCCTCGATCTGCGGGAGGAGGCGATCGCCGACCGAGGCGGGTACGCCGCGATCGTTCCCGGAGATGTCGAGGGGAGCGAGCTGTGGCTGCGGGTCACGACCGACCACGGGGCGGACCGGATGCCGCCGGTGGCGACGAACCGCCGCGCCCTCACCGATGAGGAGAAGGGGCGGATCCGGAGCTGGATCGAGTCCGGGGCGGAGTACGAGGAGCACTGGGCGTGGGTGCCGCCGGAGCGCGGGACGGTTCCCGCGGTGCGCGACGCGGCGTGGGGGCGGAGCGAGGTCGACGACTTCGTGCTCGCCGCCCTCGAACGCCAGGGGGTCCGCCCCTCGCCGCCGGCCACGCCGCTCGAGCTGGTGCGGCGCCTCTACCTCGATGTGACCGGCCTGCCGCCGACCCCGGAGGAGATCGATCGGTTCCTCGCCGAGTCCCACGCCAACGCCACCGAGGCCTACGAGCGCGAAGTGGACCGCCTCCTCGGGGAGGAGCCCTACGTCTCCCGCTTCGCCGAGCACTGGGCGACCTCGTGGCTCGATGCCTCCCGCTACGGGGACACCTCCGGGATCCACATGGATGCGGGGCGGCAGATCTGGCTGTGGCGCGACTGGGTGATGAAGTCGCTGCGCGACAACCTCCCGTACGACCGCTTCATCGTCGAGCAGATCGCCGGGGACCTGCTGCCGGAGGCGACGACCGAGCAGGTGATCGCGAGCGGCTTCAACCGGAACCACGTCACCACCGACGAGGGGGGCTCGATCGCGGCGGAGGCGCTCGTCGAGTACGCGGTCGACCGCGTCGACACCACCTCCGCGGTCTTCCTCGGGCTCACCGCCGGATGCGCCCGCTGCCATGACCACAAGTACGACCCGATCTCCCAGGAGGAGTACTACCAGCTCTTCGCCTTCTTCAACTCGGTCGAGGAGCCGGGGCTCTACGGACAGTCCCCGAACCCGAACCGCGCCCTCGAGCCCTTCATCGAGGTGCCGACCGAGGAGCAGGAGACATCCCTCGAGGAGCTCGCGGCCCAGGCGAAGGCGCTCCAGGAGGAGATGGAGAGCGTGCCCCCCGAGGAGGCGGAGGAGCGCCGCGCGTTCACCGTCACCGCGAAGGAGGAGGCGGGGATCGCGTGGACGATCCCGGAGCTGATCGAGGCGCGCTCGACCGATGCGCGGGTCACCCTCGAGCCGCAGGAGGACCTCTCCCTCATCGCCCGCGGACCGCACCCGGAGCATGAGGACTATCAGTTGCACCTGAAGACGAGCGCGGTCGGCCAGCGCCTTCTCCTCATCGAGGCGCTGAAGGACCCGGCGCGGGGGAGCAGCGTCGGGCGGGCGGACCATCACAATGTCGTGGTCTCGCGGATCACCCTCGGAGTGCGCCCTGCCGGGTCGACCGGGGATTTCGTCGATGTCCCGCTGCGCTGGGCGTGGGCCGATCACTCCCAGAGCAACCTCGACTACGACATCACGAACGCCATCCGCGACGACAAGACCCTCGGCTGGGCCGCGAACGGGCACCAGGTCGCGGGCCAGCGGATGCTCTGCCTCCTCACCGAGCTCCCCTTCGGCGAAGAGGGGGGCACGGAGCTGATGGTCGGGATCGAGCACCAGTCCGTGTACGCCCGGCACTCTCTCGCCCGTGTCCGCGTGCGCGTCTCCCCGATCACGGATGCGGGGATCGCCGCGCTGCCGCCGCACCTCGGGCGCTGGCACGTGGCCGGACCGTACAAGTCGGCGAACCGCAACGTGGCCTACGACGATGTCCACGGCCCGGAGAGCCTCACCGCGGTGACGACCGAGCCGTTTGCGGAGGGGCGCGCGTTCGCCTTCGATGGCTCCCTGCGCGATGACGCGGTGGTGCGGCTGAAGGGGGGGATCGGCTCGAGCTACCTCGGGCGGACGATCTTCTCCCCGGACGCGCGCACCCTCGATGTCTCCCTCGGCAGCGACGACGGCTACCGCCTCTTCGTGAACGGCGAGGAGATCGCCGGCGAGAAGGTCGACCGCGGCGCCGCCCTCGGGCAGTCGCAGGTGGCGGTGCCGCTGAAGCCGGGGCCGAACAGCCTGATCCTGAAGATCGTGAACACCGGCGGGATCACCGCCTACGCCTTCGAGGCGAAGCACGCCGAGGGGGTCCTCGTCGGAGAGATCGCCGCGGCGCTGATGCCGCTCGAGGCGCTCGGGCCCGAGCAGGAGAAGCGCTTCGAGGCGGAGTACCGCCGTCGCGTCTCCCCCTCGTACCGCGCGGCGGAGATCGCCCTCGCCTCGGTGCGGGAGAGCGAGGGGCAGGTCCGGGATGCGATCGCCCGGACGATGGTGATGAAGGACCTCGAGACCCCGCGCGACACGTTTGTGCTGATGCGCGGGCAGTACGACCAGCCCGACAAGGAGCGGAAGGTGGAGGCGGCAGTCCCCGCCGTCCTGGGGCGCCTCCCCGAGGGCGCGCCGCGGAATCGCCTCGGGCTCGCCCAGTGGATGGTCGCCCCGGAGAACCCCCTCGTCGCGCGGGTGGCGGTGAATCGCTGCTGGCAGATGCTCTTCGGCACCGGCCTCGTCCGCACCGCCGAGGACCTCGGCCTCCAGGGAGAGTGGCCCTCCCACCCCGAGCTGCTCGACTGGCTCGCCGTCGAGTTCCGCGAGGGGGGGTGGGACTGGAAGGGGCTGATCCGAAGCCTCCTCACGAGCAGCACCTACCGTCAGCAGTCGCGGGTGCGCCCCGAGCTGGCGGACCTCGACCCTGACAATCGGCTCCTCGGTCACTTCCCCCGGCACCGACTCACGGCGGAGCAGATCCGCGACACCGCGCTCTACACCTCGGGGCTCCTCGTCGAGGAGTTCGGGGGGCCGTCGGTGAAGCCGTACCAGCCGCCGGGGCTCTGGCGCGAGGTGGCGATGCTCGCTTCGAACACCCGGATCTTCGAGCGGGGGGAGGGGGAGGCGCTCTGGCGGCGCAGCCTCTACACCTACTGGAAGCGGGCCGCGCCGCCGCCCTCGCTCCTGACCCTCGACGCCCCGACCCGCGAGGCGTGCGTCATCCGTCGGACGACGACGAACACCCCGCTGCAGGCGCTCGTGCTCTGGAACGACGAGCAGTTCGTCGAGGCGGCGCGGATCCTCGCCGAGCGCACCCTGCGCGACGGGGCGACCGATGCGGAGCGGATCACCACGCTGATGCGACGCTGCACCGGACGGGTCCCGGGGGAGGAGGAGCTCGCGCTGCTGGGCGCCGCCCTCGCGGAGTTCCGCGCCCGCTACGCCGCCGCCCCCGAGGATGCGACGGCGCTCCTCGCGGTGGGGGAGGCGCCGATGAGCCCCGACTTCGCCGCCGAGGAGCTCGCCGCGTGGACCCTGCTCGCGAGCGCGGTCCTCAACCTCCACGAGACGATCACGCAGGACTGAAGACGAGGGAGTCGAGCCCGATGGACCCCATCGAACGCCACTACATGGACCTGACCCGCCGTCGCTTCTTCGGTCGCTGCGCGACCGGGGCGGTCGGCGCTCTGGGCTTCTCCGCCCTCTCCGAGCTCCTCGCGGCGAGCCCGGCGAGCGCGGCCTCGTCCACCGGGGTGCACTACCGCCCGAAGGCGAAGCGCGTCATCTGCATGCACATGGAGGGGGCCCCGAGCCAGCTCGACCTGTGGGACTACAAGCCGCAGCTGCGGAAGCGCTTCGATCAGGACCTCCCCGACTCGGTCCGCGACGGGCAGCGCCTCACGGGGATGACGAGCGGCCAGTCGCGCTTCCCGGTCGCGCCCTCCCTCTTCCGCTTCAGCCGCTACGCGAACAACGAGGACGGCGTGTGGATCAGCGAGCTGATGCCGCACACCGGGGCGATCGCCAAGGACCTCTGCTTCATCCATTCGATGCACACCGAGGCGATCAACCACGAGCCGGGGATCACCTTCTTCCAGACCGGCACCCAGCAGCCGGGGCGCCCCGCCTTCGGGGCGTGGGCGAGCTACGGGCTGGGGAACGTGAACGCCAACCTGCCGGCGTTCGTGGTGCTCATCACCCAGGGGTTCGGGAACATGCAGGCGCTCTCCGCGCGCTTCTGGGGGAGCGGCTTCCTCCCGAGCGAGCACCAGGGGTGTCAGCTCCGCAGCTCGGGGGCGCCGGTCCTCTATCTGAACGACCCCCCCGGGGTGGAGCGCACCGACCGCCGTCGGATGCTCGACCTCATCGGCGCGATGAACGAGAAGGAGATGGCGCGCACCCTCGACCCCGAGGTGCAGGCGCGGATCACCCAGTACGAGCTCGCCTACCGGATGCAGGCCTCGGTCCCCGACCTCGTCGACATCAGCGATGAGGACGAGGAGACCCTCGAGATGTACGGGCCGGAGGTCCGCAAGCCGGGGACCTTCGCGTCGAACTGCCTCCTCGCTCGCCGCCTCTCCGAGCGCGGCGTGCGCTTCGTGCAGCTCTACATGCGGGGGTGGGATGCCCACGGCAACCTGCCGGGGGAGATCCGCCTGCAGTCGAAGGCGGTCGACCAGCCGCAGGCCGCCCTCGTGAAGGACCTGAAGCGACGCGGGCTTCTCGACGACACCATCGTCATCTGGGCCGGGGAGTTCGGGCGCACCGTCTACAGCCAGGGCGCGCTCACCTCGACGAACTACGGACGCGATCACCACCCGCGCTGCTTCACCATCTGGCTCGCGGGGGGCGGGATCAAGCCGGGAGTCTCGGTCGGGAAGACCGACGACTACTCCTACAACATCCTCGACAACCCGGTCAGCGTGCACGACCTGCACGCGACCCTGCTGCACCTGCTGGGGCTCGATCACGAGCGCCTCACCTATCGGCTCGCGGGCCGCGACCACCGCCTGACCGATGTCTTCGGCAAGGTCCGACCGGAGCTCATCGCATGATCCGCCCGCTGCTGCCCCTGCTCGCCCTCATCGCGCTCCTCGGCTGCTCGCTCCCCCTCGCGGGGCCGGGGGGCGGGGAGAGCTGGTACGCGGCGGAGATCGCGCCGATCCTCGGCGAGAGCTGCGTGAGCTGCCACGGGGAGACGAAGGCGAAGGGGGGGCTGCGCCTCCACACGCCCGACGCGATCGCGGCGGGGGGCTCGGGGGGCTCGATCTTCGTCGCGGATGATCCCCTCTCGATGCGCACCCGGATCCTCTCCCCCGAGGATGACCTCGATCACATGCCCCCCGAGGGAAAACCGCAGCTCTCCGCCGCCGCCCGGGCGGCCCTCGTCGCGTGGATCGACGCCGGGGCCTCCTTCACCGCCGCCGCGCCGGGGCGGGGCGCCGTCGCGCAGGGACGGAGGTCGCAGTCGAAGCCGGCCCCCGCGCTCGAGCCGGAGGCCCGAGACGCGCTCCACGCGGCGCACGTCCACGTGGAGGTGATCGACCCGGACCAGGGGCTGCTCTACATCGACGCGGGCGCGGTGGCGGCGCTCCCCACCGAGCAGCTCATCGACCTCATCGCCCCCGCCGCCGCGAGCGTCGGGGAGCTGAGTCTGCGCGGGGTGCCGGAGGCGGGGCGGATCCTCGCGAAGGCGGGGCCGTGGCCGCGACTGCAG
>Ga0208150_1001113_pt1 | contig 10380 bp, 8 predicted proteins | sample DEB08_DNA_8_FD_184534 | JGI IMG/M metagenome (GOLD analysis project Ga0208150, IMG submission 184534) | Aqueous microbial communities from the Delaware River and Bay under freshwater to marine salinity gradient to study organic matter... | ecosystem: Environmental > Aquatic > Marine > Coastal ...
TGGGCAGGGCACTGGTGATTATTGGGTTTATAACAAAGATGTTGGGAATACTAAATACCTAGAGCTAAACAAAACAACAGCAGCGCAAACTAATTCAGAGGCTTGGGACAACACAACTCCAACAGATAGTGTTTTTACGGTCGGAGATGAAGTTTCTGTAAACTACAACAATTTTCAATACACAGCCTACCTATTCGCCCACAACGATGGTGACGGTGAGTTCGGCCCTGATGGTGATGCTGATATTATCAAGTGTGGGAGTTATACTGGTACGGGGAGTTCTGGCTTAGATGTTGATCTTGGCTTTGAGCCTCAATGGTTGCTTATTAAAAACTCTGATGCCGCATCAACGTGGTATATACTTGATAATATGAGAGGAATTGTTACAGGTGTGGGAGACAGCTTTCTGCATGCGAATGCGACTAATGCAGATACAGTTGCAAGTAATGATTTAATTGATCTGACACCAACAGGATTTAAGGTAATAAACACAGGTTCTGGATGGAACTCTTCTGGCAACGACTACATCTACATAGCCATTCGCCGTGGCCCTATGGCTGTGCCTGAGAGTGCGACTGATGTGTTTGCTATTGATACATTTGGTAGCACTGGTGACGGAAAAGAACCTGCGTTTAGATCAACATTTCCAGTTGATATGCAAATATATAAATCAACAACAGGTACAAGCCCTGTTAATACTGCAAGACTTACTCAAGGCAAGTATCTTTCAACAGATACAACTGATGCAGAGAACACTGGAAGTTGGGCGCAGTTTGATTATCAAAATGGTTTTTATGGCGGTAATACTACCACTATATCTCATTATTACTCTTGGATGTGGAGACGTGCCCCCAAATTCTTTGATGTCGTTGCTTACACGGGAACAGGCTCCAATCAAACAATAAGCCATAACCTTGGTGTTGCTCCTAAGTTTATGATTGTTAAAGAACGCACAACAGCTAACAACTGGGTGTGCTACCTAGAGGCATTAGGCAATGACAAGCGCATGGCATTAAACGCTGCATCAGCCGTTGCAACAGATACTACAGCATGGCAAAGTACAACCCCAACAGACAACGCATTTTATGTGGGAGCAAACACCCAGACTAATGTAAGCGGTGAAAAATTTATTGCTTACCTGTTTGGCGAAGTTGCCGGCATTAGCAAGTTTGGCACTTATACTGGCACTGGATCGGCGCAAAACATTGACTGCGGATTTAGTAGCGGGGCAAGATTCGTCTTAGTAAAAACATATGCTGGGACAAACCCGAATGCTAACTGGAATATATGGGATAGTGAAAGGGGTATTGTTGCAGGTAATGATCCCTATCTCGCCCTCAACTCAACGTCAGCAGAGGTTACATCTGCTGATGTCATAGACCCATATTCCTCTGGTTTTTCATTAACAAGTAGTGGTGTTGCGAACAATAGTGGCACCTCTTATTGGTTCTACGCAATCGCATAATCAACTGACACAGGAGATCATCAATCATGTCAGAATACAGAAACAGAACAACAGGCGAAGTTAAATCGCAGGGGCAATGGCGTGCAGCTAACCCCAACATGTCGCTGCCTCGTGTATGGAAAGCGGCAACCCTAGACGCACTAGACTTAGACCCAGTGCTACGCAGCCCAGCGGCTACAGTAGGCGACTATCAGGTGTCAGTGCGTGATGGTGTTGTCCAAGATGCTAACGGCAACTGGGTGGAGAACTACGTTGCCCGTGACATGTTCCAAGACACCACAGAGGATGGCGTTACGACAACCAAGGCAGAGCATGAGGCGGCGTATCAGGCAACGCTAGACGCGGCTACTGCGGAGCGCAATCGCAAAACACGCGATGACAAGCTGGCAGAGACAGACTTCTACGCTCTCACAGATGTAACTTTAACAGCGGAAATGACAACTTATCGTCAGGCTTTGCGTGATATAACAACACACGCGAATTGGCCTAATCTAAACGATGACGATTGGCCTACGAAACCTTAATGGGGGAGACATGGTAAATGCCACTCATCCCACTCCAAATTCCGAAAGGTCAGTATCGCAACGGTACTGACTATATGGCGCAAGGCCGCTGGCGTGACATCAACCTAGTGCGCTGGCACGATGACGTATTGCGTCCAGTAGGCGGCTGGCGGCAGCGTCAAGAAGTTGATATTGGTGGACTAGCGCGTTCAATCATCGCTTGGGAGGACAACTCAAGCAATCGCCACATTGCCGCTGGCACAGACGAATACCTATATGCAATCAATGCTGGCGGGGATGTAACCGACATTACTCCAGCCGCATTTACGCAAGGCTTGATTGACGCTGGCATCAATACAGGTTTCGGTGGCAGTTTTTACGGAAAAGAAGAATACGGGCTACCTCGCGCTGACGCTGGGCAAATCATCCCAGCTACAGTCTGGTCATTAGACAACTGGGGAGAGTATTTGCTTGCCATGTCGCCAGACGATGGGAAGTTGTACGAGTGGGACTTGAACACTTCCAATAATGCGGTGCAAGTAAGCAACGCGCCAACGGATTGTTCGGGCTTCATGGTTACAGAAGAACGCTTTGTTGCGTGTTTTGGCGCAGGCGGTGTTAGTCGCAAAGTCCAATGGAGTGACCAAGAGGACAACACAACTTGGACGCCAGCAGCAACAAACCAAGCTGGTGATATTGAGCTACAGACAAACGGCGTTATTCTTGCGGGGATCAGGACGCGAGGTCAGTCGCTTATTCTTACGACTGAAGATGCGCATACAATGACATACCAAGGCCCACCCTTTGTGTACGGTTTTGAGCGCGTGGGTACGTCTTGCGGATTGGTGGGGGCAAAAGCAGTCGCATCAGTTGATGCGGGTGTTTTCTGGATGGGCCGCCGTAGCTTCTACGCTTACTCAGGTGGTCGCGTTACGGAAATCCCATGCGAGGTCGGAGATTATGTTTTCTCTGATATGAACAAAGACCAAATTAGCAAGGTAAGCTCTGTTGTAAACTCTGCATGGAACGAAATCTGGTGGTTCTATCCTAGCGCAAACAGCTTAGAATGTGACCGCTACGTTGCGTATGATTACGCAGAAAACATCTGGATGACAGGCGCGATGGATCGCACTGCGGGTGTTGACCGTGGCGTATTCCGCTATCCCATGTTTATCGCCAGTGACGGGACACTGTACGAGCATGAGATTGGCTATAACTACGATAGCTCTACACCATTTGCCGAAACAGGCCCGATTGCCATTGGCGCGGGTGATAACATAATGAATGTTGTTGAGCTTATTCCTGATGAAAAAACGCAGGGTGACGTAAACGCTAAGTTTAAAACCCGCTACTACCCCAATGCTGAAGAACGCGAGTACGGGCCGTTTACTATGAGCAACCCCACGTCTGTACGCTTCCAAGGCCGTCAGGTGCGTATGCGCGTTGAGGGCGCTGAGGATGCGGATTGGCGTGTGGGCATTATGCGGGTAGACGCGCGGCAAGGTGGGCGTAGATGAGAATTGTCCCACCATTTACAGAGGATGCACGGGCTTGGGCAGAGAATATCCGTAAGTTTCTTGGTAAAGCTCTCAATCAGCTAGACGCCAAGGATCAATATAGCTCTGCCTCTGAGGATGGCGTTATTCTGTGGGATCGTGAAAACAAGTATCCAGTTGTGTCCAAGGATGGCGAGTGGCGGCAAGTTGTTCTGGAAGATGGACATTACGATGGCACTATCAGCACAGATCAAACGGCGGCATCAATAAATACTGCATATGCGCTGACGTTTACTGAAGATTTGGCTAAAGGAATAACGAACGGCACGCCAGCTTCGCGTTTGGTCGTTGACGAGGCTGGGCAATATTCTGTGACCTATTCAATGCAAATGGCCTCAACATCTGCCTCAACTGTTAGGATGTGGTTTTGGGTTAGAATTAATGGCACAGATGTTCCCAAATCTGCAATGGAAAACACGTTGCACCAAAATGGATCAACTCTTGTCGTTACAAAGTCAGCGATACTGCAACTTTCCGCAGGAGATTACATAGAGGTCATGTGGGCAACTAACAGCACAAGCGGCTATTTGGAAGCAGTGACCGCAACTGCATTTGCGCCCGCTACGCCGTCAGCAACTATATCTATGGTGAGGCTTCATGGATGAACGCGCATAGCCCTATAAATGAACTGGAAAGATGTCGCCCTTGGATCAAGAAAGCACTAAAGCGTTCTGGAAATCTAAACACTTGGGCAGAGGTTTGCGAGGGTATACGTTCTGGCAAAATGCAGTTATGGCCTGCAGAGCGAGGATGCATTGTAACGGAAATCGTGGTATATCACGATAGAAACGCGCTGCATGTCTTTCTTGCTGGCGGTGAATTGGATGAAATTTTACAAATGACTGAAAGTGTGAAAGAATGGGCAAAATTGCAGGGCTGTTCATTTGCCACATTTGATGGTCGTTTGGGATGGCAAAAACCTTTGGAGAAGATTGGCTGGAAGCCTCACTCTATAACAATGCACTTGGAGTTTTAATATGGGCAGCAGAAGCACCACAGAAAACAAGATACCAGCGTATATGGAAGAAGCTGGTAAGCTAGCTGTTGAGGAAGCCAAGAAGATCAAAGAGATGGGCTATCTGCCCTACTTTGGCCCAGAGGTTGCTGCAATCAATCCATACGAGCAAGCTATGGCGCAAAATGTAGGTGGCATGGCTTCTGCGTTCGGCATGGCAGCGCCTGCCGCACTAGACATGTCTGGCGTAGACACAGCAACGTCTGGCGGTTTAACTGGTTATACAACTGCACCAGCTTACTTTTCAGCGCTTGAGCGCCTACGCGAAACTCGCCCAGATCAGTATGAGTTCTTTGCGGGTCTAGGTCGGTTTGACCCGATCACTGGTGTGGCAAACCCTAATTATAACCCAAATCCCACAACCACCGAACCTGTTCAGGCAGTAGTTGGCACTGGCAGCGACTCAGAGGGGTTCCCGGGCTCTGGTTATGCAAGTGTAGATGACAGCTTCTACGATCCAAATGAGTTTGATCCGCTTGGGCCAACTAACATAGGTTACTCTATAGACATAGGCGATACGTCTATACCCATTGGCCCACAACACGGGGACGGAGAAGGTGGGGGAGGCGGCAAGTCTATCGTTTGCACAGAAATGTATCGTCAAACAAAGTTAGATGATTGGTCGGATGCAATGAAAACTTGGTATGTCTACCAGAAAAAGCATCTAACCCCATACCATGAGATCGGTTATCACGCAGTGTTTAAGCCATTTGTTTTGGGAATGAAGAAAAGCAAGTTGATTACAAAAATTGGCGCTTATGCAGCCAAGAAGCGAACAAAGCACTTGAGGTACGTCTTAACTAAAGGCAAGTCAAAAAGTAGCTTTGTTGGCAAAGTTATCTGCAGCATTCTAGAGCCGCAAATGTACCTTGCGGGTCGTGTGGTATCCGCGATTAAAGGAGGCTCATAATGGGCAAATCAGGATCACAGCCAACAACAAACCCCATGCAGGGGTTTCCCGCACCACCCGCAGGCATGGGCTACGACGACACAGGCACACTACAGCCGCTAGGTCAAATCCGCAGATTTGGGCAGTCGCGACCAGCAGCCCCCTTCCCGCAGCCAGCGCCGCAACCAACTGGGCCTAACATCTTCCAGCAATCTTCTGGTGCGCTAGGTCAGGCTCAGCAAACTCTTACTGATTTATCTCAGTTCCAGCCGCAGCCAATGCAGGCAGCAACGGCTGGCCCGACAGCGATCTACAAGGGCGCGACTGTTGAGCGCACAACTCCTTTCGCGGGAGCAACTGTAGGCCCAGCAGCGACTATGACACCAGCGCAGCTTGCAGAGGCTGAGAGAATGCAGGGTGTCGGCGCAGTTCAGGCGGCTCAAGCGCCAGACCAGATTGCGGTCAATCAGCTTGCGACAACTGACATCGGTCAATACATGTCACCCTATCAGCAGCAGGTCATTGAGGCTGGTCAGGCTGACATTGAGCGCCAACGTCAGATGGCTTCAGAAAACCTTGCTGCACAAGCCCAGCGCGCAGGCGCATTTGGTGGCTCACGCCAAGCCGTGCAAGAGGGCATTTTGGCGGGCGAGGCGCTGCGTCAAGCGGGTCAGCTATCTGCACAACAGCGTCAGCGTGGGTTTGAAACAGCCCTACAGTCAGGCCAGTTTGACATCGGTCAGATGCAGGCCGCGCGTACACTTGCATCGCAGCAAGGCTTCCAAGCTGAACAACTTGGGCAACAAGCACGTGAAGCGGCGGCTGCGCGTGAGCAAGCAGCGCGTGCAGGCAATATGGCAGCGGCTAATCAGTTTGCTATTCAACAAGCCAACCTTGAGCAGCAAGCGAGTCAAGCCAATATACAAGCTCAAAACGCAATGCGTCAGATGCAAGCTCAATTTGCTCAGCAAGCAGGTCTTGCAGGCGCTGCTCAGGACGCTGCACGCGCAGGTCAGCAAGCTAGCTTAACGCAAGCTGCTGGATTGGCAAGCATGGGCGCAATGAATACTGCGGCTCAGCAGCAAGCAGCGCGGGAGCAAGCCGCGCGTCAAGCTACGTTTGGCGGTCAATTCCAAGGTGCGGGTATTCGCCAAGGTGCAGCGGGTGGCCTTGCAGGGCTTGGCGGGCAAATGTTTGGGATGGGTCAGCAGGTTCAGCAGCAGATAGGTCAACAGGCAGCATTCCAGCGCAGCTTGCAGCAACGCTTACTGGACTTGCAAAAGCAGCAATTCGGTCAAGCAACTGGTGCGCCTCTGTCTGGCTTGGGTGCAATGTCTCAGATTATGGCGCAAACGCCTTACAGCACAACACAGACAACTAGCCAACCGTTTAACCCTGCATCTCTACTAATGTTGTTGTGATTTGATATGGATTATCGCCAGCTTGCATACCAAACAGCGCAGAAATACGGGATAGACCCAGATTTATTCGTGCGCCAAATACAAGCAGAAAGCGCGTTTCGCCCTGATGCAGTTAGCTCTGCTGGGGCGATTGGCCTTGGTCAGCTTATGCCTGCCACAGCGAAAGAGCTTGGCGTTGATCCAACCGATCCCGTGCAAAACTTAGAAGGTGCGGCGCGTTACATGAAGCAGCAGCTAGATCGCTTTGGTGATCCAGCCTTAGCCTTAGCGGCATACAACGCAGGCCCAAGTCGTGTTGCAAAGGCAAACGGCGTTCCAAACATTACAGAAACACAAAACTATGTCGCCAAGATACTTGGTGGAAAAGGTGGTGCAGCAATGGCTCAAGAACCTCAAAAACCTCAAGGTTTACTAGGTGGCCTGCTAGGTGGGCAGGGCATAGGTGGCGCTCTGGGAATGAGAGATGACTTCCGCGATAAACTTGCTATGGCAATCATGGCGGGATCAGGTGATCCTCGTCTAACACCTCTTATCGAACAGCGTGCGGCGAGTATGAAGGAGCGCAAGGAAGAGCGCAAACTCCAGAAGGGTATCAATAAAACAATAGATTATTTTCAAAAAAAGGCAGATGCGGGTGATGATCTAGCTGCGACTATGGTGGGGGCGCTGAACACGCAGCAGATAGACCCAGCAAGTGCAATATCTACCTATATCTCCGAAAGCACACGCGCTGTAAAGGACACTCGCACTGCTGCAGAGAAAGAGTATGATCGCGCTGCAGCAGAGGGCTATCAGGGTTCATTTATGGACTTCTTACAGGCCAAGAAAAAAGAATTTAACATCGGCATAAACACTGAAGGCGCTGATGACTTCACAAGAGCTCTCATGAAGGGTATGGCAACAAGATATGAGACATATCAGTCTGAGGCAGATGCCGCAGAAAAGGCTATGGCTAACCTTAACCTAATGGGCAACCTTGTAGGTCAGGATAACTTCTACTCAGGTCCATTTGGGAACCAAGTCACTGCAGTTCGCAGGGTTGCAACATTGTTTGGCGCTGACCCAGAGCAGGTTGCGGATGCAGAAACATTTAACAAAATTGCGAAGGATAGCGCGCTGCAGGTCATGGGCGGTTCTCTTGGTGTTGGCTTCTCTAACGCTGACCGTGACTTTGTTGAGGCTATGGTTCCAAACATTGAGAACACAAAAGCTGGCAACCTCAAAATTATTGAGGTTCAGACTAAGATACAAAATCGCAAGATTGAGCTTGCTAGAATGGCTGAGCAGTATGCTGCAGAAAATGGAACGCTTAAAGGATTTAGAGCATTCATAACAGAATGGCGTCAGCAAAACCCATTGTTCTCTGCGGCAGAGAAGGCAGCGCTTGATCCAGCAGCAACATCCAAAACTGTGGGTAGTTCTGAGCTATTAAATCAGGCAGACGCTATTATAGGACTTCAGTGATGGCTACAAACCAAGAGCGCGCAGAGAAATACGCTGAGTGGCTAATATCCAACAAGGACAAGCAGGGTTCTGCGGAGTGGGAAACCGTTTCAAGTGCATATCGTGAGCTTAGAACGGCGATGCGTTCAGGCGAACAAGCAGAGCAGAAAGAAGAGCGTGGTGTCATATCTATGCTGCGCGAAAACATCTTTGGTGAAGGTGAGGTCGATACATTTGGAGAGCGTGTCGGCGAAGCTATACAGGCGGCAGGCGCAGGTGCATTGCGTGGAGTTCGTGGCGCTTTGGAATTACCTGAGATGATAGGAAGTCTGGGGCGCGCTGGATACCAATACGCATCTGGTCAGGAAGTTGAGCCATTGCCAGAGGAAACTGTGGCTGGTCGCACATTTACCAAAGCATATGAGGGCTTAGCATCAGCAGTTGGCGCTGACCCTAGTGAGTTGGAGTTCCGTGGAGAAACTGGCACAGGAAAGTTTGCGGGAAAAGTTGGTGAATTTTTACCATTTGCTGGTCGCCGCGTTGCTCAATATGCGGCAGCGCCAGTTGTTGCTGGAATGGCAGGTGAGAAAGGCGCAGAGTTCCTTGGGTTTGGCGAAACAGGTCAAACTGTAGGTGAAATTGCTGGTATGCTTGCGGGTCCAGCAGCATACGGTGGGGCAGTTCGCGCGGCAGGTCGCGCTATCAGTCCGTATGGTGGTGCAGATGAGGCACGTTTAGCTGCAGCGAGGACGCTTGAAGAAAAGGGTGTGACGACAACTGCAGGCCAAAAGGTTGGTTCAGAGGCACTGCGCAGGAAAGAGGCCATGACAGCCAAGGGTGAGGTTGTCAGAGAAAAGCAGCTTGAGGAGTTTACTGCTGCAGCAATGAAGGAAATCGGCTCGACTGCGCCCCGCGCGACAGCCGATGCGCTGCAAGAAGCTCAGGCTAGAATTGGTGGTAAAATAAACGAAGCCACATCAAACGTAAAAATCAGACCCACTGGCGATGACTTGCTGCCCGCAAGAAACGCTATGAACTTCTTTAATAAGGCAAAGCCTGCTGGAGATGAGGCTAAGGACGCTGCCAGTATATTTAAGGACGTAAATAAGACGCTTATAAATGCATCTGCAAAGGGCAAATTCATTGATGGCGCTCAGTATAGAGCAATTCGTCAAAAGCTAAGCAAGGCAACGATAAGCAGTGATGAGGCCACGCGCGAGACAGCAAAGAAAATGCTTGGTGTTTTTGATAATATGATGGACCGTCACCTAACTTCTTTTGGGCGTGCGGATGACATACAGAAGCTAAAAAACGCTAGAGCGCAATATAGAGACTTCCTTGCAGTAGAGCGTTCTGTGGCGAAGGGCGGCGAGGCAGCGGCGGCAGGCTTAATTACGCCAGCAGCCTTGGGTTCTGCGCTGCGCTCACAGGGCAAGCGCGCATATGTTCAGGAGCGTCGTGGTGACATTGGCGAGTTAGCGCGTGCAGGAGAGCAAGTTGCAGTATTCCCAAGAACATCTGGGACTGCGGAAAATCTAAATCAAATCGTCGGCGGTCTGCGAAGTGCGCTAATATCAGGATCAGCAGGCGCGGCTATGGCAAGTTTAGCTGGTTTGCCGCCTTGGGTAGGTGCAACAGTGGCATCCGTTGGGCCTGCAACTTTCAATAGATTAATTATGACCAAGAAAGGTCAGCAGTATCTAGCGAACCAAATGGTTAAAAATAGCGAGGGTACTATCGCACCAGAGTATGCGCGTGGTATAGTTGCAACACTAGCGGCGCAAATGCAAACTGAACCACAAGGACAATAACATGCAGCCACAAGCAAAAGACAGACGCGAGATTGAAGGTATCGTTCAAGACGCTATGGCGCAGGCTGTAGACTTTGTTGAGAGCGAAATCACAGATGAGCGCATCAAGGCTCAGCGCTACTTTGACGGTCAAGTTGACATAGGCTACGAAGACGGGCGCAGCAGGGTTGTGGCGACTAAGGTGCGTGACACCATTCGCTCAGTCAAGCCAAGCATCATGCGCGTGTTCATGTCTACGTCTAAGCCTGTTGAGTTCCTACCAAAAGGCCCAGAGGAC
>Ga0208150_1001115_pt1 | contig 10371 bp, 11 predicted proteins | sample DEB08_DNA_8_FD_184534 | JGI IMG/M metagenome (GOLD analysis project Ga0208150, IMG submission 184534) | Aqueous microbial communities from the Delaware River and Bay under freshwater to marine salinity gradient to study organic matter... | ecosystem: Environmental > Aquatic > Marine > Coastal ...
CACCAACTATCTACTACCAAAAATCAGCCAACTATTGGATTCTTCCACCTGGCGTACCAGACTTCTGATAAATAATAGAAGCATAAAATAACTCTGGGGGAGAGTGAACCCAAATGGCAGTCAACAAGAATTTTGTAGTTAAGAACGGCCTTGAGGTTAATAGTCAACTTATATTTGCCGACGCAGAAAGTAATAGGGTTGGTATTGCAAGTACTCAACCTAATATAGAACTAGATGTTCGTGGTGGTATCGCAGCATCAAATACCACAGTATCTGGTGTCAGTACAATCCAAACTGGTTTAAGAGTTGGTTCTGGTATTGCTGGAACTGTTTTTACAGCACTTGATGATAATGTTGTTGGTATTGGTACATCAATACCAGTATTTTTGTTAGATGTTCGTGACCCAACTGCTGGTGCAGGTGGAACGGTATTTAATGTTCTTGGTGATAGTCTCTTAGACCACACTACAGTTGATAGTCTAAGAGTATTAGGCATCTCCACTTATGATGATTATGCCCTTTTTAAAGATGGATTTGAAGTAATTTCTGGTGTAGGTACTCTTAGAAGTCTAAATGTTCTTGGACTTTCTACATTTAGAGATTATGTTGATATCGCAGCAGATGTAGGTATCACTAGCACATTAGCAGTTGGTACTGGTCTCTCTGTTTCGGGTATCTCAACATTCACTGGATTGGTTGACATCAACGGTGGAGTAACTGTCACTGGCATTTCAACATTCTCATCTAATCTTGATATCAATGCTGATGTTGATATCAACGAAAGTATCGCAATAACTGGTGGTTCAGAGGTTGCTGGTATTTCAACAGTTACGGGACTTACTGATTTAAATGGTGGTCTTGATGTAACTGGAGTATCTACTTTTGCATCTAATGTTGATATTAATGCCGATGTTGACCTTGAAAGAAGTCTTGTAGTTGTTGGTGGCATTGGTGTCACTGGTATTGGTACTATCAATGCCGTCAAGATTTTCAATGATGGAAATATTGGTATTATTACAGCAAACGATCCATCTGGTATCGTTACATACTATGGTGATGGTCAGTTCCTAACCAATATTCAGAGCGGTGTTGGTATTGCAACCACCAATCCATCAACTGGATATTCTGAGATTGTTGGTCTTGGTGCAACAATCATCACCTTTGCCGGCCCTGGTGTTTCTACCAATGCAACGCACAATGGTGGAACAGGCGTTACCGTCAACCCAGCATCAGGTATTGCTACTGTTTATCTCTCTGGTGGTGGCGGTGGTGGTGGTGGTTATCAGACTACCATTGTTAGAGATAGCACAACAGTAGGTTCCGGTGGTCAAAGTATATTCACCTCTAGTGCCAGATATACGGAAGGATATATTGATGTATTTGTTAATGGTACAAAACTAAACATTAGTGACTTTACAGAAACTGATAATGAAGCAGGCACCATTACTTTAACATCTGCTGCTCTTGAGGGTGATATTGTTGAACTGGTAAATTATGCAGTAATTGCAATCACAGGTGATGTTGAAACTTTAATCACTAAGGAAGAATATACCGTCACAACAGCAGGACAAACTGTATTTGATTTATCAGCAGAGTATACTACTGGTTATATTGATGTCTATCTGAATGGTGTCAGATTAAGTTCTAGTGACTATACAGAAACTAGCTCAACAAGAGTTACTTTGACTACTGGAGCAACTTATGGTGATATCCTTGAATTTGTAATTTATGAAAAGAGAAATATTGCTGAACTTCAACCAGTATGGAGAAATGATGGTGTAGATTCTGGTTCTGGAGGAATTTATACCTTTACTTCTGTTGGTGTTGGAACATCAGCACAGACTTCATTCTTTGAGGTTTATGGTTCTGCACAAATTAGAACAGGTGTTGTTACTATTACTAATAGTTCTGATACTGATATTGTTCGCATCACTGATGGTGGATTTAATGTCATCAGTGGCATCACAACATTGGGCGGGAACTTAATTGTTTCTGGTGACTTAGATATCAATGGAACTGGCACTCATGATATCTTCGGTACTGTTTCGCTTGATAATGTTCAAGTTGCCAGCGGTGTCACAATTGGTGGAGTGTTAGAAGTCAATGGCGATGGCCATAGCATTGACGGAACCACCTCAATGGGCAATATCAATGCAACTGGTATTGTCACAGCAAATAGTGCTGTCCTCTCACAAAACCTTACAGTTGGAAATGACTTAGAGGTCACTGGTAACTTAACAGTTAATGGAACGACCACAACTCTTGATACTCTTGTTCAAGAAGTAGACCTTCTTAACATTCAGGCCAATAGCACAACACCTGGTCTTGGTGTTACTCAGAGTGGTGCTGGTGCAATCATTGCTGCATATGATGGAGCATCTGAAGTATTCAGAGTTAATGATGGTGGTAATATTGGAATTGGAACTGACAATCCATCTTCAATGTTGGAAGTTTCGGGAGCCACTCCACAGATTAGGTCAACAGATACTGACGCTAATAATAGTTACTCTATCTTCCAAAACAGTAGTGGGCAAAGTGTTTACAACGCTGTCAATAATGGTGGACAGGGCACTCATATATTCCAAGCAAATGGCACCGAAAGACTTCGTATCACTTCAGGTGGTAATTTAAATATCGGAGGTAACTACGCTCAAACCACTTATACATCACAAATTACTGGAACCCTCAATGTAACTGGCAACATTACTCAGAATGGATCAAAACTTGCTACAACGGGTAAAGCAATCGCCATGGCAATGGTCTTTGGTTGATTATAAATAAACTTACGGAGATTAAACTAAAATGGCTGCACCAAACATTGTAAACGTAACAAGCATCTATGGAAAAACCATGGGTGCTGCTTTAGGAACATCAGCTAACACTGATATTTTGACATGTCCGGCAAATAAAGTACTGAAGATTAACTCTATTATTGTATCAAATATTGATGGAACTGATAATGCTGATGTAACTGTCGGTTTTTATGATAGCAGTGCTGCGGCAAGATATAAACTTGCACATACTATTACTGTTCCTGCAGACTCAACCTTGGTTATAGTTGGTAAAGATTCTCCAATTTATCTTGAAGAATCAGATCAAATTGAAGCATCTGCAAGTGCTGCTAGTGATTTGGATATTATTATTAGTTATGAAGAACTCGACGATGCTTGATAATTCATATTCTTTACAAATAAATTTATTTTTTGGAGGTAATCTATAATGCCAAAAAATGTTGGTAATTATGTAGGGTTTACTACTGATGGTTATGGTAACACTTCAGGAAGGCTTCCCGGACTTTGGAGTGTTTTTGATGTTGCAAGATATGCAAGAAAGTCTCTATGGCCAGTACCATTACAATTTTCTGGAACAGGCGGAAATGTTGCTGATGGGTTAGCACCTGGGAATGGATATGTATATCATACATATACTTCTCCAGGAACTTTTGCAACTAATATCAAAAGTGGAGAAGCAGAAATATTAATAGTTGCCGGCGGAGGAGCTGGTGGATATAGAATTTCTGGTGGTGGTGGTGCTGGTGGTGTCCTTCATGGAACAATTACGCTCTCTGCTAGTACAACATATAATATAACGGTAGGAAAAGGTGGATATGGTGGCCAGGACATCGGCCAGGGAGGTTCTCCAAGTGATTTTTATTTAGATGGTGCGAGTTTCCCAAGTCCATCAAACTTTGCTAGAGCATATGGTGGTGGAGCAGCTAACGGATATGCTTTAAATGCATTTACTCCGAATAATCCTAGCGGAACCATGTCTGGAGATCCATCTCCACGCACTGGTGGCGGTGGAGCTGGTGGATCATCTGGTGGTGCAGGAAATCAATACGGGACAGGAGGTTATCCTGGATTTACATCCAAATTGGGCAATGTACCATCACCATCTACATATGTTACAACTGGATATCCATACTCACCAATAACTCCTGCCCCATATGTTCCAGGCGCTCCTACAATTCCAGCACAACCGGCCCCTGTGGCATATGGATCAGATGCACCTGTTCCTAGTCCAGGAACTGTTCATCCTTCTTATTATGATCAAGGATCTTTCCCAAGTACCTACTATATGGGTCTTCAAGGATATGGAAATGATGGAGGAATGTGTTTTGGACCTGGTCTTACTGGTGGCGGTGCCGGTGGCGGTGGTGCAGGAGCAGCAGGACAAAATACTGGGTCTGCACCAAATACTACTTCGCCAACAACTGCGTCGGGTGCCGATGGTGGGGATGGTTTAACTTTTTCTGGATTTACTGCTCCACTGTTTTGCGATCCTTCAACTCCAACTGGAGCAACAGTAAAATCAACTCTCGATCCTCTAGGTGGATATTTTGCTGGAGGGGGCGGAGGATCTAACTATGTCTCTGCTCAAGGAGGAAATTATGGTGGCGGAAAAGGTGGAAAAGGTGGTGGAGGAAATGGAGCTCCAAATGGACCTCCAACTGCCACCTGGGCCCCAGGAACTTATGATAGATATCCAGAAAGTTCAACTACTAGGAATGGAGTTCTCTATAGTGGCGCTGGCGGCGGTGGCGGTGGATATTCATATGAAAATGCAGGGGCCCATGGCGCACCAGGCATAGTAATTATTAGATATCCAGAATAGTATTGTGATAATTGTTATGAATCCTGGTATAATTAAACTATCTTTGAATTTTATAAATGTTTTATTCCAAAAAATATTATTTCTTGGCTGGACTGCCTAGAAGTGGAAATACTGTATTATCATCTGTTTTAAACCAAAATCCAAAAATACAAGTATCTGCAAATAGTTTTGTATCAACTATTTTCTGTCATATATTAGATCAATCTGAAAATATTGCATATCAAAATTTTCCAGATGAAAGATCTATAAGAGACTGTGCTTCTGGAATTTTTCAATCTTATTACAAATCATGGAAAGGGAATATTATTATTGATAGATCCACCTGGGGAACTCCTGGAAATTTGAGAATACTTCAGCAATATTGTCCAAATGAAATTAAAATTATCTGTCCAGTAAGAAGTATCAACGAAATACTAGCATCATTTATTGTCAAATATTGTGAAAGTGGTAGAGTTAATATTAATAATAAACTTCAAATCGAAAAAGAGTGTAACGATTTGATGATCAATAATGGAATAATATCAAGATCTCTATGGTCAGTAAATAATTTATTGGAAACCGCAAATAAAAATATGGTTCATTTTATACATTATGATAATTTTTGTACAAATCCAGAAAAAGAAATTAATTTAATTTATGAATTTTTGAAAATTAAAAAATACAAGCATAATTTCAAAAACATAAAAAAATATGAGGTTAATGGAATTTGTTATGATGATAGTGTTCTTGGATGTCAACTTCATAATGTCAGAAAAACAATAGAAAAATCAAAATACGAAATTTCAGATGTACTACCACAATGTATTATTAAAAGATATGAGAATCTAACTTTTGATAATCTCTTATATATTTAAAAGAAACTAAATATATAATAAATGCCCATAAAAGTGTCTGAAAAAAATGTCACAATATTCTTACAAAAATCAAGAACCTGCACCGCTTCCATTTAGAATTCGTTTGGATGATGGATCTACAAGATCATCATTAGACGAATTGAGTTTAGTAGAATTAAATTCTATTGGATTTAGTGGACCCATCACTAAGCCAAGATTTGATGAAAAAACTCAAAGATTAGACTGGAATGGAACTAGTTATGATATTGTAGACTTAACGGAAAAAGAAATTCAAGATAATAATGAAAGAGAAGAAAAAAAGCAAATTGAAGAAAAATTAAAAAATATCAATTATGGATTTTTTCTAAAACTATTAACTAATACTAAAGTTTACAAAAAACTTCGTAATTTTTCATCACAATCTTCTGAAGCAAATACAATATGTACTGAATTATTTTCTCTTTTGTCTTTAGTTAATCCAGACAAAGAAACTATTCAAATATATATTAATATTTTGTTCTTGGTTTTTGATTTTAGTGAAGAAGACATTGAAGAATTTAAAGGAATTATGAATACTTCAAATCTAAATTTGTTATATACAATACCAGATTCTGAATATCTATTATCAAATTCTTATGATTTTCAATTAAATATGATTATTGGACAATCCCCCTTTGAATCTTGGACACTCATTAATGGAATATGGGAACCTCCTGTAGAATATCCAACTGATGGAAAAGTCTATAATTGGAATGAAGCTTCGGGAAGTTGGGTAGCAATTTGACTTTTTAAAAAACATGATATATAATATCACTGAATATATTATTCAAATATGGCATTTCAATCAATTTGGTATTTTTCTGATTTACCAGAAGATGTAGTAGATATTATTGAGCGTGATCTAACTGAAAGTTTTGATGGCCAGATGGCCGACTCTAAACTTCACGGTGATGCTCTGAATAAAGAGAAGCGGAACTCACAAAATGCATGGATTCCCACTCATCACTGGGTCGGTGGATTTATGTGGCACTATATTGAACGTGCGAACCGTGAAAACTTCCTCTATGACCTCCGTTGTATTGATGGAGAATCAATGCAATACACCAGGTATCAAGAGGGCCAGTTCTACGGATGGCACAATGATGCTGGTCTGGCAACACAATATAAACCAGTAAGTGTTGGTAATCGTGCTGATGGTCTGGGACAAGATTTTCTAAATGAAAATGTTGAGCAGGTTCGTAAGTTGTCCTTTGTGATGCAACTCTCTGATCCTGATGATTATGAGGGTGGTAACCTGCAACTTCTTGATGAAGCTGGTAAGAGTTATATTGCTCCTCGTAAGCGTGGCACAATTGTACTGTTTGACTCCCGCACTCAACACCGAGTTCTGAAAGTTACAAAAGGAACCCGTAAGTCTATCGTTGGATGGACTGTTGGCCCCCGCTGGAAGTGAGGTAAAAAATGGCAGAACAAATGAACGAACTGCAACTGATGATGCAGGAGAGGATGAATACAGGTACTGCCTGGACTCGTAATGATTCCTTTGAGAAGAATGGATACCTGGTGATTAAGGACCTCTGGGACCCAGAAGAACTCTATCACCCCGTTCCAGAACAGAAGGGTCAGTATAACTACTGGGATAAGAACCCCGAACATTTTAATCATGTGCCCGTTGAGCAACAGGTAGAAGGTTCTACTTCACGGTATTGGCACCCACAATATCGTGCGATTCACTCTGGCATTCGTCTAAAACTTGAAGAGATTATTGGTCGTAAGTTGTATAATACTTACTACTATGATCGGTATTATTTTCCTGGACAAGAACTGACACGACATGCTGATCGCGATGCATGTGAGATTTCAGTATCGGTTCATGTCAGCACCAACCTAGAAGGTAAAAATGCTGATTGGCCTTTCTGGATTAAGACACCAGATACCTATGCTGATAAGAAGAAGACAACTGTTCTTGTTCCTGGTGAAAATCGTTCCCTGGTTCTGAAACCTGGTGATGGTTTGCTTTATAAAGGATGTGAGAGACCACACTGGCGTGATAAAATGCCTGGTGTACAAAAGAAGAAGAAACTGTTTACTAAGAATGAAGAGATTGAATATTATTATCATCAGATCTTTTTTCATTATTGCTTGCAAGACGGTCAAAGAGCACACTGCGCTTGGGATAGAGCACGATGAAAGCACCACTTTTTGAATATCCTTCCTATCAGTATCAAGTTGATGATTGGGATTTCAAGAAGAAAGGACTCTTGAATAGACTCAAAGAGGAAAAGTTCATTAGAACTGACCTCCAAACCTTTGAGACTGATAGGCGGACAAATCGCAAAAGTTATATTCACTTTTTTCAAGACCTTATCAAGCCTCAACTATTTGAGTTCTGCAAAGAAGCAGAAGTTTCTTGTAGTATGACTGATTGTTGGGCAGTCAGGTATCAGAAAGGAGACCACCAGACGATTCACAATCATAAGAGTTGGGGATTTTCTGGTGTTCTTTATGTTGAGTATGATCCAAAAGTTCATACTCCTACTTGTTTTGTTGCTCCTTGGCAGGATCCAAGAACTGATACGACAACATTATCATACCCACAGAATGTCAAAGAGGGGACATTAGTGATTGTTCCTTCTTATACTTTACATTTTGTTCATCCCAATCAAGTCAGAAAACATCGGACGATTATTTCATTTGATTTACTACCCAAACTCCCCACACATCAAGCAGTTGAGCAATAAATATAAGTAAAACCATATAAAGAATGGCATACTTCGCACAATTAAATGAAAATAATGTGGTAATTAGAGTTATTGCTGTAGATGACAATGACACATCTGATTCCAATGGAGTAGTGTCTGAAAATATTGGTATAGGTTTCTGTGAAAAAACCTTTGGAGCTGATACCAATTGGAAGCAAACCACATATGATGGAAATATGAGAGGTAACTATGCAGGTATTGGTCTTACCTACATGGAGAATGTTGCAACTTTGGGTGTTGGTTCCACTGATATTTTCATAGAACAACAACCATATGCATCTTGGACCATTGGTGTTAATACTGCAAGATGGTATCCACCTATTGCACGACCTGATCTATCATTCTCTCAGGTTGAAGAAGGATATTGTTATGAATGGGACGAGGCAGCATATCAGGCAGATAACACAGTGGGTTGGGCACTCACCACGTATAGTTAACTTTTTATGATAAATAACTGAAAAAGTTGTAAGTGAGATGGGAGCAAGATCCACAAACAGTAGAGGTCCAGGTACTCATGAAACAGATGGCCATCTTTTAGAATATTTTAGAAATAATTTTAGCGATGGTTCTGTAGAAAAATTTGCTGATGCAGTTCCAATTTCTGCTACTGGTGGATCAATTGAGACTCCAGGAAACGGATATAAGTATCACTTTTTTACATCTTCAGGATCTTTTGTCGTATCAGACGGTCCTGGCAATATTGATTATATTGTCATTGGTGGTGGTGGAGCAGGTGGAAGTTTTAGAGGAGGTGGAGGTGGTGCCGGTGGTGTAAACTCTAACTGGCCAGGATTCCCTGGTAGTAATGCTGATGTAGCTTATCCTGTATCACCAGGAACTTATCCAGTTACTGTCGGCACTGGAGGAAATTCAACATCAACAGTTGGCAATCAAGGTAATGATAGTGTTTTTAATAGCGCAAGTGTAAATCTTGGTGCCACCATCACTGGCACAGGCGGAGGTGGTGGTGGCGGAAGATCAAGTAATGATGGAAACCATATCCCTGGCACACCTGGTGGTTCAGGTGGTGGTGGATCGGATAATACAAGCAGTAGTGGAACTGCCGCTGGTGGTGTTGCTGATGACAACCCTGGTGAGGTAGGCAATGATGGAGGAACCGCAACAAAAGCATATGGTGGAGCTGGTGGCGGCGGAGCTGGCTCTGCTGGAGGTGATGCAACACCCAGTGATGAAGATCGTACTGGTGGAAATGGAATTGGATTTGCTGAAATGCCATCATCATATGGAACATCAGGTCCAAACGGTTCATTAAGATATTTTGCTGGTGGTGGAGGGGGACACCAATATTCAAACACTCCAAAAGCAGGTGGATATGGTGGAGGAGGAGCATCAGCTGGACCCCCCTCAAATGATGGTACTCAGGGAACAAACTTTACTGGAAGTGGTGGAGGTGGAGCGAGTGAAAGATCGCCTGGTGGTGGACAAGGAGGCACTGGTATTGTCATAATTAGGTATCTTGTCTAAACATAAATAACTGAAAAAACATACTATGTCACTATGACGATTCGCAAGACAAAAATATTAGATTTAAAATCTCTCACGGGTGTAACCACCGTGGGAATTTTTACTGCTGGAACCACATCAACAGATGCTGGAACTGCAGGAACTTCTTATGTGAAGGGATTGATTGCTCACAACACTGGATTAGCAACTTGTGGATTCTCAGTGTATATTGTGAAAGATCAAACACAGGTTGCACCTGGTGTGTCTGAAGCAAATGAAACCAATAGAATTCTTAGAATTAATTTGGATGCAAACGAAACTTTCTTCTTTGAAACACCATATCCAATCACATTAACTGCTAATGATGCAATTGCAGTTGACATCAGAGTTGCCGAAGGATTAGCCAATTTGGATAATGGTGGTTCTGGTATTGGTTCTGTAGTTAATGTTCAAATTTTGGGCGACACTGATATTGCATAAATACTTTTAACGAAAAAGCGATCAATCTGAAATGACCAGAGCAAGAGAAGCTGCTAGACTAATAGGCAATAATACATTTAGACTGGACTCTAATAATGCTGTTGGTTTTAACAGCACGACTCCAGATGCGATGTTTGACATCAATCATGGGTTGACTGTTGCAGGTGTGAGTACCTTTACAGGCAATGTCATCATGAGTGGTGACTTAACTGTTCAAG